>Ga0307509_10008391_pt1 | contig 13190 bp, 8 predicted proteins | sample 10_EM_MG_FD_202245 | JGI IMG/M metagenome (GOLD analysis project Ga0307509, IMG submission 202245) | Populus trichocarpa ectomycorrhiza microbial communities from riparian zone in the Pacific Northwest, United States - 10_EM | ecosystem: Host-associated > Plants > Roots > Unclassified | place...
AACAACGTTACTCAGTAGGTTATGATGTTGACTTTGCACATTTCATATGGTTTTTTTACATAGAAATTTCAATATCTGTACCAATTATTGTTATTTCCTTCATGATGGCAAAATAAAAATCTTCGCAAAAAAACTTATTAAAACACCAAATTCCAAGTTTTCTGCCGTCTAATAAATAATTATTTTTAATCAAATTGCAATATTCTTTTGTCAATGATTAACTTATTCAATAAAACAGGAGAATAAATTGAATATTTTTAGTTGTCCATGACTTGACGATAAAGCTTTTTAGTGGCTAATGGGTTAATCCTGAAACCTTCCAATTGGTTTGCTGATCTAGAAAATAAGCTTATTTCGATGGGTTGCTTATTGCGATGCATCACTTATTGTGGCAAATAATGCATTGCTTGCTCTACCTAGATTCCGACAACTATAGGACGTTGGAAAATTATGTTAGAGGTGTTTTAAACCCCATAAATCCATTTTCAATCACCTTTTGACCCAACAACATCTAAAAAACATCTTAGATACCTAAATAAACATGTTTATGCCTTTAAATAACCCAAAAAAGGTCAAAAAACCAAAAATCATCTCAAAAAGTGCCCAAAATTATATCTACTTTCTCATTCAATTTGAAGGTGAATGAATACCTTAGTTAAACTCTTATAATAAAATGGAATATATGGACACTAAAATTGACTATTTTGGGGTTGAAATACTTGTTCATCGATGATTTTCTCTTTCTACCATAAGAATCCGGTGACTTTCTTTCGTACGTCATACTAGGGATAACAAATAAGATATATGAATTTTTGGACCAAAAAAGTTTTTTGAAAAAATTAGAAGGATAGAAAATGGGTATGTGGCATAAGAGGATAAAAGTAAACTTTTTTAGTTAATTTCAAAATAACTATCTAGTTCTTCTGTGTTTTTTTATTTTGGTCTCCTGTCTTTTAATTGTGTCATTTCTTAACAAAATAGAAGCAATTAGCCTTCAATTTGACCATAGAAGGATGCAATTGATGAGAAAAAAATATTAATGACTAAAATGAAAAAAATTACCATTAACTATAACTAAAAGTGATTAGTGTTTTACTGTAGCGGAAATTACTTTGAACTGTGAGTGTTTTCACTATGAACTGCATTGTTTGAGTTTGCTTTTTACTAAAAGCACTGTGGATTGGAGATGCATAATGGCAGGGCTGCCCTTGCCACAAAAAGTTGCAAAGATTGCAGGAGGGTGGGGTTGTCTTTTTGGTTAGGAAAAAATGATCAGTTCGGATTTTGGTGGGGCTGCTCGACCCAGGCTGTAGACACCTGGTGCTCGGCTTCAAGCCAGGATATTAGGGCTAGACCTGTCCGCCTAGCAGCAGCCCTGTAAAAATGTGGATTGCACTGTTTTGAATCACTGTAGACTGTGAGTGTTTTCACTGTGGATTGCATTGTTTGGGTTTACTCTCTGCCAGGCTCTTTTAAAACACGTGGGAGTGGACACAAACACATTGCACTGTGGACGACACTGTAGACATAGACTATTTTCACTGTGGACAACACTGTAGAGGCCTGGAGGCGGGGCGTTCCCCTATTGTGTTTTTTTTTGGTCAAGAATTGTGGGTGGAGGCATTGCCTACTCTGCCAAAAGCTAATGGGTCTAGCTTGGCTGTTGGACCCAACGCTGTTGGGTCTGGCTGCTAAGTCATGCCCAAAACACTTCCAAAAGGAGCAACAACGTTGGGTCTTGTTGCCCAGCAGCACCCAATAGTGTTGGGTCTGGCTGAGCCACACCCAAAACACTTCAAAAAGGGGTTGGGTCTGGTTGCTAGCTTGACCCACCGATCTTGGGGTCTGGCTGCGCAGCCATACTCAAGGATATTATTATTTATATTATAAAATTTTTAATATTAATATTAATATTAATATTATTATTATTTGTATTATAAATATTTTTTTTATTATAATTAAAAGTATTAATATAAAAAATAGTATTATTAGTGATATAAATATTATTATTTTTACTATAATTAATAATATTAATATTAAAAATAGTATTATTTGTGTTATAAATACTGTAGAGGGGGGCGTTTCTTTGTTGTGTTTTTTGTCAAGAATTGTGGTTGGGGGGGTATTGCCTACTTTGCCAAAAGCTATTGGGTCTGACTTGGTTGCTGGACCCAACGCTATTGGGTTTGGCTGCCAAGACATGTCCAAAACACTTCCAAAAGGAGCCAATAACATTGGGTCCTGTTGTCCAGCAAGACCGAAAACACTTCAAAACAGAGTTGCGTTTAGCTGCCTAGCCACACCCATAGATCTTGGGTCTGGCTGGGCAGCGAGACCCAATATCCCTGGGTCTGACTGTGCAACCATATCCAAGGATATTATTATTTGTATTATAAATATTACAAATTATTTTTTATTAATATTTAAAATATTATTATTTATATTTAAAATATTATTATTTTTTATTATAATTAAAAGTATTAATATAAAAAATAGTATTATTTGTGTTATAAATATTATTATTTTTATTATAATTAAAAGTATTAATATCAAAAATATTATTATTGGTGTTATAAATAATATTATTTTTACTATAATTAAAAGTATTAATATAAAAAATAGTATTATTCGTGTTATAAATATTATTATTTTTACTATAATTAATAGTATTAATATTAAAAATAATATTATTTGTGTTATAAATACTGTAGAGCCCTAGGGGGTGTTCCTCTGTTATATTTTTGGTCAAGAATTGCGGTCCAGGGCATTGCCTCTTGACACGATCAAAAGATTGATGTCTTATCCCAAATGCAGGAGTGTCGAAGTAATAAATAATCCAGCAAGACTGGGATCAAACCACATGGAGGTTAACTATATAAAATTACAAATAATAAATGGAAAGGAGTTGAAGAGAACTTTTGAGATGAGATATTGATGTAAGAATTAAACAATGATAAAACAATTATTAAGGTTAGAGGATCCACTAATGATATTTCAAATAAGTATAATATAAATTCTTTTTATTACTCAACTGAAAACCACACACAAAGGAGGTTCCAATTGAATGATTTATCATTAATAGCTCATTATAAATTATTAACATGATCATATTAATTATCTTATTTGAGCAATGCCAATATTTGTAAATGTTATCAAGTATTCATGGTGATAACTTATGTCAATAACAAATCAAGTTCCTTTCATAGCACAAATGTCAGTTATACCATACAGTATGAAAGGATCAAGTATTTATTGTATCAAGAGTTACACAACACAAATCTAAATTAACCATTTAATAAGCAAGGTATTAAGAGTAAGTAAGATAATAATTATAAAACATGTTAATATTAAACTTTCTTGAATATAAACATTAAAGTCCATGTTGAGTTCATATTATACTTATTCTTACACCATTAGTGTAAGTTTTTCACCTTGACAAAAACAACTTAGTTAAACATAATGAAGAAGAGAAACATAAATAAACAAAATAAGAACATAGTAATGATATAAATTAACTAAATATAGTAAAGGAAATGAAAAGCATAAACAAGAGATTAATGAAAATATAACATGAAATAAAACTTGAATATTACAAAATACAAAGAAAGAGAGCAAGAGCAAGATCTTGATTTGAAAACCAAGATGCCTAAATGCACGGCAAATGCCTTCTTTTATACGCTAAAATTCAGAACTATTGATTTAATGACTAATTATAGAGTTAGTGGCCAACTCTTGACTTGGTGGCTAGCTAATGAGTTGTTTGCTGGACAAAACGTTATTGCTAACATCAGAATTTGAACAGCTTGTCTCATGAAAGTTGTGGGAATTTGTCTCAGATTTCCAACAAAACAAGAATGAGCTCATTTGGATTTCTAAAACTCGAGATATGGGCTGAACACCGAACAATGTCTGGACTGCAGGACAAATTCAGACTTCTCTTTTGTTGCTAAGATGTGAACTTGAAAACAGAACCTTTGATTCTCGAACTCTTCATGAAAGTTTTAGGCCTATATCTTAGCTTTCCATCAAGATAAACAAGACCTAAATCCAAGGTCTACAACTCCAGTTATGATCGAATAATCGAATGATGTTTTAGTTTGAATTGAACCAACATCTCTTCTCTAAGCTTAGTCCTCTCTTTGTCTTCTCAATTTCAATAGTTAAACACATCAGTCAATCCTTTGAATTGTGAGATATGCCTGTATTCAAAATGATCATTTACCATAAATTAAAGATATCTTATATTATCAGACTTTTTATTATAAAATATGCTTAAGTTAGAGAATTTAATGATACTTTAAGTGCAATTTAAAGATATAAAACTTTAATGAAAATGCACTTTTAAGTACTAATTACCTCAACTGCCAAAAGTTACTGGGTCTAGCTTGGCAGATGGACCCAACACTGTTGGGTTTGGCTTCTAAGCCAGGCCCAAAACACTTCCAAAAAGAGCCAATATCGTTGGGTCCTGCTGACCAGCACCCAATAGTGGGTCTGACTGCCTAGCCAGACCCACCGATCTTGAGTCTAGGTGGATAGCTGGACCCAATATCCTTGGATCTGGCTCTGGAGCCACAACCAATAATATTATTATTTGTATTATAAATATTATTATTTTTAATATTATAAATTTTAATATTTGTATTATTTTTTTCATAATTAAAAGCATTAATATGAAAAATAGTATTATTTGTATTATAAATATTATTATAGTTAATAGGATTAATATTAAAAATAATATTATCCGTGTTATAAATAATATTATTTTTACTATAATTAAAAGTATTAATATAAAAAATAATATTATTTGTGTTATAAATATTATTATTTTTACTATAATTAATAGTATTAATATTAAAAATAGTATTATTTGTGTCATAAATACTGTAGAGCCTTGAGGGGCGGTCCTATGCTATGTTTTTTTTGTCAGAATTGCGGCTGGGGGCATTGCCTCCTTTGCTAAAAGCTATTGGGCTGGTGTAGCAGCTGGACCCAATGTTGTTAGGTCTTGCTAAGTCAGACCCCAAACACTTCAAAAAGGAGCTGGGTCTAGCTGAGCAGCGGGATCCAATATCCTTGGGTCTGACTGAGCAATCACACTTAAGGATATTATTATTTGTATTATAAATATTATTATTATTAATATTAAAATTTTATTATTTGCATTATAAATATTGTTTTCTTATTATAATTAAAAGTATTAATAAAAAAATAGTATTATTTGGGTTATAAATATTATTATTTTTAGTATATTTAAAAGTATTAATATAAAAAATAGTATTATTCGTGTTATAAATATTATAAGAACTTAGGTCAGGCAAGTTTAATATTATTATTAATATTTTAAATATTATTATATTAATAAATTTGTAAAAATATTATTACTATTAAAAAAGCATAGAATTGATTTTAAGGGTAAAATCAATTACTGTTATTATTATTATTATTATTATTATTAACTTGGGTCAGACATCCCCTTCTCAGATTCAAGAAACTTGGGGCTGGAAAAGAGCACCTCACCCAAGAAGCTTGGGTGTGACTAGAGCGCAGACCCAAATATCTTGGGTCTTACACCCATAGTTATCAAACTTAGCCTGGGGATTGACTCGGCCAAGGGGTCGGGACTTGGGTTTCACGGGTCAACCTGAAAAAATTATAAAATATATTTAAAGTTTTAATATATATATTTGATATTAAAAAATTAAGAAAAAATCCAAGTGAATATATGTTATACATGTTGTAAATAATGAAGTTTAAAAGAATATTTTAAAAAGTTTGTTATCCCACAATGAAAAGATACTATGTTATCCTTTTAAGTTGAAGTATTTAAACAAAAAAAGTTTTTTATCCCATATTGAAAAAACATAACTTTTTTTCTTGTGAACATATAGTATATATACTAAAGGGCTTTAAATCCCACATTGAAAAATATAATTTTTTTTATTGTGAACATAGAGTATTTATATTAAAGAGCTTTAAATCCCGCATTGAAAAGATATTATGTTCCTTTTAAGTTGAAGTATTTAAACCAAATTTTTTTTTATCCCACATTGAAAAAACATAACTTTTTTCTTGTGAACATTGAGTATATATGCAAAAATGCTTCAAATACCACATTGAAAAAATAACTTTTTTTTTGGAAACATTGAGTATATATATTAAAGGGTTTCAAATCACACATCGAAAAGATACTATGATATCCTTTTAAGTTGAAGTATTTAAACCAAAAAGTTTTCTATCCCATATTGAAAAAACATAACTTTTTTCTTGTGAACATAGAGTATATATACGAAAGGGTTTCAAATTCCATATAGAAAAAATAATTTTTTTCTTGGGAACATAAAGTATATACTAAAGGGTTTAAAATCCCACATTGAAAAAACATAACTTTTTTTCTTGTGAACATAGAATATATATACGAAAGGGTTTCAAAACCCCGCATTGAAAAAACAACTTTTTTTTGGGAATATAAAGTATATATACTAAAAAGTTTCAAATCCTACATTGAAAAATAAAATATTTTTCTAATATTTATATAGTGAACTTTAAAAAGTGTTAATAAACAACTAAAAAAATATGAAAAAAGAGGGGTATAGGAGAAAACCACATTTGAAAAAAAAAAGAAAAAAAAACATTGGGTCTCGTAGGGGTTTGCCCGAGTCATGGGTCGACCAGCCGGTCGACCAAGTTTTGCCGGGTTGTTGCACCGGCCATTCTTTTAACAAACCCAGACCGGTCCAGCCACTGGGTCGACCCGCCGAGTAGAGTTTAATAAATGTGCTTGCACCACGCATGACCCAAGACTTTTGGTCCTTCGTTTGGACCCAATCTCTTGGGTCTTGCATCAGGATCCAAGGCTAATGGGTCCTGCTTCAGGACCCCTAATGCTCTTGGATCCAACGTTAGGATCCAAGGCTAATAGGTTTTGTGTCAGGAACCAATTCTCTCGGGTCCGACATCAGGACCCAGGGTTAATGGGTCCTGCATCAAGACCCAAGGTTCTTGGGTCTAAAGTTTCTAAATATAATTATTTGTATTATAAATATTATTATTTTTATTATAATTAAAAGTATCAATATAAAAAATATTATTATTTGTGTTATAAATATTATTATTTTTATTATAATTAAAAGTATTAATATTAAAAATAGTATTATGTGTGATATAAATATTATTATTTTTTAATCAATAATAATCCATTTTAGATTTCCACTAAGTTATCTTCTACTGGTGGATAAAAAAAAACATTACATCAAAAATAAATGTTAGTTATCTACTTATACTTTGTCATGGAAATAAAAAATAAATTTATAGAATTTTTCAATATATTTTTTACATTTAAAAAATATAATAGTAGATAAAAAGGCTGATATGTATTTAATTAGATAATTTGATAATCCACGTTTATTATCATTAACCTTCATTTTTACCCCCTTCTTGAGGGGAATAAAAACTTTTGCTGAAGTTTATAGTTTAATATCATTTTAACATTTGGTATCATCATGTCCCAAAATAATAAGAAAATCAAACCCTAAGGGGTAATCTCTCAGGCTTAAAAGTTGTGGGCTCATCCCACAGTGTAGGGTCTCTATGCGTTTACAAATAATATCGTCCCAGCTGGGACGTGGTATCCTCCAATGGTACAGTCGGAGGATGGCATGTGAGGTGGTATAAGCGGTGTCACAGGACATAAACGTAGATTCTCCGAGATGATGCTCTGAAGGTAAAGTAGTTTCGCAAAATCTGACTCTTCTATCAAGCGGTCTCCAACTTGAGCGTCCACTTTGTAAAACAGAGAAGGAAAAGATTTGCCTGAATTGTATTTCATTGAATGAGTTACTGCAGCTATGTACAAGTGTTTTCCTATAATTATGCATAGATATATATATATGAATTACAATAGGAATAGATATATATATTTGACAGCACATGTATTTGTTTCCTAACCCATTACGTAAATATTGGGATATTATTGATCCTTTCTTAACACTTCCCCTCAAGTTGGAGAGTGAATGTTGAGAACTCCCAACTTGTGAATCATGGCAGAAAAAATCTCCTTTCCCAATAGTTTAGTGAATACATCTGCAAGTTGATCTGCTGAAGTAACAAATTTGGTCATGATTGAACCATCCTGTATTTTATCCCGAATAAAGTGACAATCCATTTCTAAATGTCTGGTTCTCTCATGGAAAACTGGATTAGCTGTTATATGTAAAGCTGCTTTGTTATCACAGTGTAGCAATGCTGGTTTTGGATGCAATATCCGTAAGTCTTTCAACAATGAACATAACCAAGATAACTCGTAGCATGTACCTATCATGGCTCTATATTTAGCTTATGCTGAGGAGAGTGACACTGTTTTCTGTCTTTTTGTTTGCCAAGAAACAAGTGAAGATCCCAAAAACACACAATTAACCCATAGTGGATCTCCGAGTCATTGGGCAACCAACCCAATCTGAATCACAAAAGCTCATAGAGACAAATCATTTTGAGAAGAGAAAAACAAACCCTGTCCTAGAGCACCTTTCAAATAACGCAACACACGCTAGGCAGCTTTTATGTGCGGTTTGCGTGGTGCACGCATAAATTAACTTAGCACATGTACAAAATACATGATATCCGGTCGGGTAATGCAGAAATCTCTTAAGAATGTATATAGCTTTGAGGTCATTACATGCAATGAGAATGTCGTCAACATATATCAACAATGTGGTAAAGGATTTTTCATTGCAACATGTGAACAATGAATAATCTGCTTTAGACTGAACATATCCGGCAGCTTGAATAGCTGCAGAGAATTTGGCAAACCATTGACGAGAAGCTTGCTTTAATCCATACAACAACTTGTTGAGGCGACATACCAAACTCTCCCCCTGTCGTTGAAGACCTGGAGGTGGACACATATAAATTTCTTCTTGAAGATCACCATGAAGGAAAGCATTGTGCACATCTAGCTGGTGAAGGGACCAATTCTGTGCTGCTGCTAGAGCCAACAAAAAACAACAGACAATAATTATTTTAGCAGTAGGAGAAAAATTGTCATGGAAATCGATACCTTCCAACTGTGTGTAACCCTTGGCCACCAACCGAGCTTTGTGACGCTCGATGGTGCCATCTGAATGACACTTGATTTTGTAGATCTAGCGACATCCAATTGGTGTCTTTCTATAAGGGAAAGAAGTGAGGGACCAAGTGTGGTTAGCTTCTAATGCTGCCAATTCAGATTGCATGACATCTTGCCATTATGGAAGGGAAACAACTTTTGTATAAGAGTGGGGCTTAATGTCCTGACTGATGGTGGCAACAAAGAAGCAATGCTATGGTGAATAGCGATGGTAAGAAAGAAAATTACAAAGAGGATACCTTGTACCTGTGGTGAGACCAGACGATGAAGCTAACGTTGGTTTGGGAGATGTTACTTGGTTGTAAATATAATCACGTAAAGCTTGGGGAGGGTTGTGATGTCGCTGGGATGACATAAAGGTTGCACAAGAAGCATATGAGAAGGTGACTGAGTGATATTGTTGGGAACCGAGGGAGGAAAAATAGAAGGGACTGGAGTGGGAGACACAGAAGAGGAGATTGGAAAGTCTGCAGAAGGAGGATCTGATATGGAAAGAGGAAGGACGAGTGTGGGAGTTGTAGAAGCAGTTGATGGTGGTACATGAGGTGCAGGAATGGTTGGAGGTAATTTGTAAGGGAAAATATGTTCATGGAAAATAATAAGACGGCTGGTGAAAAATTTATGGGTGGTAAGGTTGTAGAGCTTGTAAGCTTTTTGGCTGACCGGGTAACCAAGAAAAACACAACGTATAGCTCTAAGAGTAAATTTAAGTGTGGCATGCACTTCAATAGCATATGCAAGATAACCGAAAACCTTAAGATGAGAGTAAGTAGGGACCTTGCCTTAAAGTCTTTCAAAAGGGGTTTTATAAGAAAGAAGTGGTGTGGGTAAACGATTAATTAAATGGACAGCGGTAAGAACACATTCTGCCTAAAAATGCAAAGGGAGATGAGCGTGAAAACAAAGGGCACGAATGGACTCAAGGATATGACGATGTTTATGCTCTACAACCCCATTTTGTTGGGGTGTATAAATGCAAAAGTGTTGATAAGTGGTGCTATTTTGTCGAAAAAAATTCTGTATAGAAAAAATTCCCCTCCATTATCAATGCGAATATTTGCGATGGATGCATTAAATTGGATTTTGACAAAGGAAAAAAAAATTGTAAGTAAATTTTGTGTTTCATGTTTGTGATGCATAAAGAACACCCATGTAAATCTAGAATAATCGTCCACAATTATCAAAAAGTATTTAGCACCGGAAAGAGAAGAAATTTTATAAGGGCCTTAAATATCACAATGAATTAATTCAAACGGTCAAATATAGTAAATTGAACTAGCAGAAAAAGGAAGTTGACATTGTTTTGAAAGTGCACAAATATCACAAGCATCTTTGAATTTGAAAGGGAAATTGAGTAAATTTTTTGCCATAAAATTTAATCTAGATGAAGATAAATGTCATAATCGGCGATGCCACAACTCGGTGGAAGAGATGACATAAGAACAAGATGATTGGGTAGCAACGATAGTAGAGGGTTGGAATTTTGGTGTCGGTGTTGTTGATGCTAATGCAACCAAGTAATAAAGTTTGCCTCGTTGTTTACCCAAACCTATCATCGTCTTCGTCGCCAAGTCCTGTAAAATACACCAATAGGAAAAAAAGGTTACTGAACAATTGAGGCCTTTTGTAACTCGACTTATAGACATCAAATCCACTTTAAAATTTGGCACACCAAGCATATTTTTTAGAGAAATAACAGAGTTCAAAGGTACAGTCCCGGTAGATGTAATTGGAGCTTGTTCTCTACTTGGTATAATAACTAGTGGTAGAATAGTGTTTTGACGACTATTGACAAGCAAATTCGGAGAATAAGTGATATGGTCAGTTGCACCACTATCGAGAATCAATCAATGTAGTCTTAACGGTGCTTGTAACAAACCTGAAGAAGTAACAACAGCATTGGCCTGAGGATTGAAGGTTTGATTTGTCCCTTTATTGTTCATAATAGACAATATCTGTTGAAACTGTAAATCAGAGAATCCATTCATCACCGATTGCATCTCTTGCTTGTGGGACCTTCCTTGACGTAATTGGCTGAAGGCTGGGCAGACTTGTTGTAATGAGGACGACTGCCTTGGCTTTGAAACGATTGGCTTTATGTTTTGGATGGTCTGGTGGATACCCATGCAGTTTCCAACATGTATCTCGTACATGATGATCATTATCACAGTATGAGCAATGCAGTGGCTTACGGTTAAAAGAGTTAGAGCAGGAGGAAGCACCTTGTCCTGATAGAACTGCCAGAGCTGTGAGTTCAACTTGTTGAACTGTGATGGTTGCAGTTTCTGTTGTCTCATGTGTATCACCTAAGCTGCGTTGCTTCTCTTCTTGAACGATGGAAGAATATGTCTGGCGAACATCAAGTAGAGGATTTAGCAATAAGATCTTTCCTCGAATTGCCTTGTAAGAGTCATTTAGTCCCATGAGAAATTGCATCAACTGTCGTCGCTTATGATCTGCCCCTCAAGAGCAAACAGTTCCGCTATAGGAACCCAATTCATCCCACAATCCTTTCAACTTTGTATAGGAGGCCACAACAGTCATCTAAGCTTAGGAAGTACAAACAATGTCCCTCTCAATCTGAAAGATACGAGGGGCATTGCTTTGAGAAAAACGATTTCGAAGGTCCTCCCAAACTTCCTGGGTTGTAGTTGAATATATAACACTGCTTGCAAGTTCTGGTGTAATTGAATTGAGAATCCATGATAGAATCATGTCATTACATCTTTTCCACAAAGCATGATCATCTAGTTGGCTCTTGGCAGATGGCATCTGTATTGTACCATCTATAAATCCCAACTTATTTTTAGCGTTTAAGGAGATGGTCATAGATCTGCACCAGGTATAGTAATTATTGTCGTTGATCAGAGGCTTGGAAACAAGCACCAATCCTGGATGATCAGAATGGTAGAGAAAAAAAGGATCGAAGGCATTGTTTTTGCCTTCCTTAGAAAATTGCTCGCGCTCTATGATAGTGGACAATCAGCAGAAAATTGAGGCAAGAAATAGATGTAGAGGCAGAGAGCTAGGTTACCAGCTCTGATACCATGTCCAAGAACCATCTCAACCCAATAGCTTAAGTTGTTATGTGATGTCCAAAGATATGATTTATATTATTATCTAACACACCCCCTCATGTGAAAGCCCTTTGGGCATGAGACTTGCACAGACCCACATTAACTTGTGCTTAATTTTTATCAAATAAATAGGGATGGTAAGATTTGAACTCGTGACCGTTTGGTCATTAAAGTTTTATACCATGTAAAACAGAGAAGGAAAAGATTTGCTTGAATTGTATTTCATTGAATGAGTTACTACCGCTATATTCAAGTGTTTTCCTATAATTATGCTTAGGTATGTTAGGAATATAAAATACAATAGGAATAGATATATTTGACAGCACATGTTTACGTATTTGTTTCCTAACCCATTATGTAAACATTGGGATATTATTGATCCTTTCTTAACACACTTCTGCTTTAGCTTTCTTTAACACGTCTGGATGGTTGAGTAGATTAGCTAATGCCCATTCCATAGATGTAGCAGCAGTCTCTGTTCCCCCAGGCAACAACACCTGCACAAAATACTTAGTGAATTATAACTTCCATGCTTGCTAAACTCAAGCCAGCGCCGACCCAAAAGCTAAGATGAGAAAGGTTTTACCCGAATGACTTGACAGGTTGATACACAACCCAGAGCCCCAGAGTTTAACTTGGGTTAGGTCAGGTTGAGAAAAAAACTTGATGAACTGACATACCTATGTTTAATACATTGACATAAAATTTGATGACGCGGTGGAGAGAAAAACAAGTGGCTTTAGGCATCATTTGTGGTTTTGTTTCCCTTTTAAGTGAATGAAACTTTAAGAAATTGAAAGGGGAGGTGATACCAAAAGATCAAACCTTAAGAAAAATTGAGTGAATCGAAACAAAAACATCATGTTTCCTTAACACAAGTTAAATGATTGAATCAACATAAGAAAGAGTTTGATTTGACTAACCAGAACATGGCCTTTGATTACTTCATCCGTGTAGTATTCAGGCTGTTCTTCTTGCAGAGCAAGAAA
>Ga0307509_10008392_pt1 | contig 13189 bp, 12 predicted proteins | sample 10_EM_MG_FD_202245 | JGI IMG/M metagenome (GOLD analysis project Ga0307509, IMG submission 202245) | Populus trichocarpa ectomycorrhiza microbial communities from riparian zone in the Pacific Northwest, United States - 10_EM | ecosystem: Host-associated > Plants > Roots > Unclassified | place...
AGGGGAATATACGAAAAAGCGGGGCCCTGGGCGGAGAAAATTCATTGACGGGGGGCTGTTCGGGGCATTGAACAGGGCGGGGGCCTGGACGGGGGCAGGGGCAGGGGTTGAAAAAAAAACGCCCCGCCCCGGGCCATTGACCGGGGCGGGGCGGGGAATTGAGGCGGGGGCCCGCCGGTTTCGGGGCCCCGGAGGCCCCGTAACGAACACTAGTTGGTTTCGTCTTCGCTACAGGAGTCGTAGTAGAAGGGAGCGGAAGGGGTGATGCGGTGATGCGGAGTCGGCTAATACTTTTAAGAAAAGAGTGGCTTGAAAATGGAAAAATATTTTCTTATTTCATGAATGAATAAAGGTAGCTGACCGGGCTCATAACCTGTCAAGAAGTGGACTGTTTTGTTATGCAGCGGAAGATTGTTGATTTAGTTCTCTAGCTAGCTAAGCGGAACATAGACGGTATAAGCATACCCTATCGTGATGACGCAACCCATGATGTAGAATACACACATCCGCGTACGGCCTCTCATACGCAATAGTGAGTAGGAAGCCTTAAGCAAATCTCTAGTAGCTCCGCCCGGAGGATCTTATCTCAACAACTATTTTGTGTGCTACAAGTAAGTGATATTACATGACCAGATGCCACAATACCGCAAAAACTGGCAAGAACGGCCACGGCGCTAGTACGTCCAAATAAGATTTTCACCCAAGTTTTGTCTCAAAATCGCAATGAGACGCCATAGGCTAACCCTTTGTGGCCAGAACTAGGCCCTTCAGGGCTCTTATTTTGACGCAATCGTAAGCTTCAGCTCAGCCGCTCCTTATTTCGACTACTAGCGCGGTGGCCGTTCTTGCCAGTTTTTGCGGTACTAGTATTCAAGGCGACTTATTCATTGGGTAATCGCATTTCCACCACATGCTACCCTCCGGAATGTTCTTTCAACTTGTATTGAGGGGCTGTTGATTTATAATGTGGCAAGCGGCTTTAAAATCCTACTCTAGCTATACTTCTATTCTTAGCGTGTGTTGGCCCAGGTGCCATTCTGACTCTCATGCAATCTTTTATAAAGACTGGTCTGGGACTAGTCCAAACCGGACCGGACCGCCCAAGTTAGTCGGGTCCAGTCATCGACATCAACCAGGAGGGGCCAGTCTGGTCCTGCCTCCAAGACTTGACCGGTCGGACTATTCGGAACCCTGACCACTATCGTTTGCTGCTGAATCTGGATATGTTGGCATTGTGAAACTCCTTTCAGAGCGAGAGGGTGTCAACCCTGATTCGTCAGATGGGAATTTCCGGACACCACTCTCGTATGCTGCTAGTTCTGGATATGAGGGCGTGGTGAAACTACTCCTAGAGCGATGGGTTGTCAATCCCGATTCATCCGATAATGACCACCGGACGCCGCTATCATATGCTGCCGGGTCTGGATATGAGGGCGTGGTGAAACTACTCCTAGAGCGATGGGCTGTCAATCCCGATTCGCCTGATAGGAGCCACCGGACACCACTATCATATGCTGCCGAGTCGGGACATGAGGGCGTGGTGAATATACTCTTTGGGCGCGGGGATGTCGATCCCAATCGGTCGGATACATATGGCCGGACACCACTATCGTTTGCTGCGGAATCCGGATCTGTTGGCATTGTGAAACTCCTTTCAGAGCGGGAGGGTGTCGATCCCGCTTCGTCCTATGATCGTGGATACGCACCCTTCTTGCACGTTGGCTAGTATAGCAATACAGAAGTGCCAAGGCTGTTATCACAAATAAGGTCCCTTGTTCACGAAATATCGCAAACCGGTGGCCTGACACCGGAAACATCTGAAGCCAGTGACCTAGCACTGGAAGCATTTGAGACTAGTCGCCTGACACCGGAAGCATCTGATACCAGCAGCCTAGCACCGGAATCATCTGGCCCTACTCTGAGTGCTCAGGAAGAAATGGAAACAGGTCCGGTATCAGAATTAGGAAGGGTCTTACCCGACATAAGAGCCCAGATCACCGAAGCCTTTCCTCCCTTCCCCTCCGAAGAGCCTCCCCTAGGCCATGAAGCACCACGTCCACCATCCCTTCTCGCGCCCATCCCCAGATCTGACGCTAACCGCGACTCTGCCATCTTGAACCATTCTGGGCCATTGAAACTCTCCAGAGCAATCCACCGGTCTTCTCGTCGTTTTAAGCGTAAGATTTTTCCTTTCTCCTACTAATCGGGAGCGCCTACCACCCTTACTGAAGACACTGTCGGACCCTGCCACACTATCGCCACATCTGCGTACATACCTACCTCATGAACCCACCCGTCTGCACTTCTACCGTCTCTCACCAAAATAGCATTCACGTGCATTCCGTAAAAGTCGGTTTCGGGCCTGTAGTGTATCGATTTTTCCCCTCTTAGGTTTTCCGGCCAAGGTCTGGGCTCCAGATGATTGCAATTGGAAGGGGAATACATGCGAGAAGGCATTTTCCGCGGGTAACTTCTCATTCGTGTAGCCCCCTGCGCTCCATCTTCCGTCCCGTCGTCTTTTAGCTGCGTAGAGATGCCTATCGAATTAATTCACGCTGGGTTTCTATGTATCATAGTGCCTCCCTCTCCTCTCCCCTCCCTTCCTTTCCTTTCTGTTCTCCTTAGGCGTACGGTTGTATCAGTATTGTTTTGCTTCTCTTCCCCCCCGTCCTGATATATAAAAAACACAATAGGGCTCTTCATAGTGTTGTTCACGAGCCGGCTCGGCTCGTAGCACCCCCGGGCTCGAAGGGCTCGAGCCAGGCTCGGCTCGAGTCTGCTCGGCTCGTGCACAACACTAGAACTTCTTCACACACGATTACATGTTAGATCCAGGGCGATTTTTTCGGGGCGATTGTTTATCAGTGGCGTGTCATATGTATCGGTTTCAGTTTAATCTATATGTGGAAAATTTATTGTGATGACATTTGAGCTTGAGTACTGTTCTGTACATAACATAAAGTAGCACTAGCAATTACTATCCCTTGTCGTGTTAGCGCCGAATTTCCTTACATGAAGCTATAAAAAAAACATTTTTCGCTCTTTCTGTGAAATTTCAACCGAGCCATATCAAAAGAAACTAACCCCCCTCATTTTACACCAAAAACGGGCCTTTTCACCTCATAAAATCACACCCAGTTGCATTGCAAAAAAATATTAAAATTCCTCAGAGCCCTTGGACCTGTCTAGATATTATCTTTTCTATTTGACAAGCTCTGTTAGCTAATACCCATAGTGCAATACCGGGTATCGTGATGGTGGCCAAAAAGTACCTCAAATTTTGTATGTGTCCCATACAAAAGATACATTGGAACAACTTGAACCTCCAATGACAATCCTAAGTCCTGAACCCCTGTGGGAGAATGGGGGAATTCTCATAATTTTTACTTAGGAAGTTTTAACAACTGCCTACACTATAGCTTAGTTTTATTAAATCTGTACTGCTTTGGAATAGGTTATGAATGTCTAAAATCAGCCATTTTTGGTGCAAAACTGGGGGGGGGGTCAGTTTCTTTTGTCGCCAAGATCGTACAGCACCATTCGGAGTCCTGTAATAGCATTCCACCCTCCCGGGGTTGAATCTGGCAACCGAAGAAACCCGATAATTTTCCAGGTGTTTCCTTACCACGATGGGGAAACTCGACTCCATCAAAACTGCAAAGGATATTAAATTTTGTAATTGCTGCTCTGAGCCCAGCGGGGTCTCAGGGCTTTCAGGTTGGTGTGGCACAGCACTCCATAGGAGTGGTCGATTTTAGCAATTCGTGGGATTTGCCTTTTGGTATTTTGGTATTGATAAACCGGCAGGCGATGTTCGGGAGTCGTATTGCCAGACAACTAAGGAATGATATATCTCGGAGGAATGGAGATAGCTAATTGCTAGCATATTCGGCCCGGCTCATTAAAAATCGGAAAACATAGCCCTATCTCCATAGATGTCCAAGTGAGAAATAGGTGTCGCGCGGAGATAGGCGACGATAGAACGACAGAATTTATGTGTAACTTGGGCACGGTGTACTGTGCGACGAGTATAAAAATATTCCTTCCACCACTTGCACTTTCTACTCTTAACCTACCGTCACAACTGGAATAATCGAGTCGTGTGCTATGTCGTTGAGAATTCCCTACTTTAGAAAAGGGGCCAAAAACAGCAAAAGAAGAGAGACTCAGCCCCTCTGAGAGACATAAAAAAACAAAAAACATCAGACCTTATCGGAGGGGGCAACTCTGACTACACAGCACACGACTCGATTATTCCAGTTTTTACGGTATCTGCACAGTGCGACAAGAAATTGATAATTACATGTGAAACACAGATAGCAGGTCCAGATTCTCCCGTGGGTCATCAGACCGATCTTTGCACCCTTCCCGCATACCCTCATCCTCCGTATATTCCTGTGATAACAGCAGAGAGACATGTCGGTATATTATATCCCTTAAACTGCGAAGCGATCTATTGTCTCTCCGGAACAATCTGCAATGCTCCTGAACTCATCATTGTAACAATAGAGTTTTATAGGGTTGGAAGAAAAAAATTTCTGATTTTGCTGAGTCCCGAGAAAGACAGGGTGGCGAGCATAGTTCTGTCTGGTGATTTATGCGCAGGTTTTTTTTTGACTTGAAGGTGAAAAGGATTGGATGCGGTGGTGGCAGAAGGCGCTCTGGTTGCCGGGCACTTGAGACTTGAGCCGGCGCTTTTTTTACCCGAGCGCAAGTACACGAGTACTTGTGCCGTACAGTAGTATCGGTTACTCGAGTGGTGGGGGGTGCATGGGGAAAAAAGCAGCTTCTATTTGCTAACGGCGGTACAAGTACGAGTACTGAAAACAAAATAGCCGGGCAACAGTATCTACTGGTGCTCTGCGAAACAGGAGAAGTACGGGCCAAATTTTTTTTCACAATCAAGAAATCCCTTCTGGAAACTGAAACCACACAAGTCACAATCAATTCAAGATCTCTAAGCTATGATAGTCCGTAAACCCTTTTCCTAAAGCCAACCCAGAAAACCCCCCAGAAGAGAGAAAAATCTCACCGCAAGAAAGCCCTATCTTGCAGGTTGTCCGTCTAACTAGGTACAGGACAAAATTTCCTTCCTTAACCCACAGTTAAATAGTTCCTGTTTTCTGCTGTGTTCCCTCTTCGCTGTCGTGGTCCTGGGGAGAAAGTGCGAGAGGAGCGAAAGATCGTAACTTACATAGAACCCCCCTCTCTGCCAAGGCTAGGCAACAGCGACCCCTGCAGAAACATAACATCTCCCCAAGCCAAGATCATGAAGCGCTATTTATTGTGTCTAGGTTATTTACAGATAAGCAAAAAAACTGCAAGTTAGGAAAGCCAAATTTCATCCGCAACAGTACTCGCGTGCTCGAGGAGTAGTTGAGCCTCAAAGCCTCACCTTCTTCCACCTTCTCCCACCTTCGTTTAAATAGGATCTGAACAATGGCTTTTGCTCTCTTACTTATGATCCACGAACTCCACCGCTACCGGGGACCAGAACAAGTGGAAGGACAAGATGGGTTCTGCAGTACATTATAACAGGGTCATTAATACGAATGATTTGTTTCACGCATCAATGCAAATATTGGGCTGGATTGAGGAGTAGTTCATGATATCGTGGTTGACATCAGGAGGGTTGCTATGGAAATGACTTGTGGATGACGGGCAACTATTGGTTATCAATCTTCGCGAATCTTTAGGGCCAGTTTACCGATAGACGGCCGTCTAGCAGCTTGAGACAGTGCCGACCATTAGGGCAGTTTGATAATTGGAGGTGTATGGAGGTGTACGGGCAGTCAGATGGTGTTTACCTACTGTAGCGTCACGGTTTAACTGTCTAGCAAGACGGATTTAGGAGGGTAGGAAATTGAGTAAACACTTTTGCACCGTTTATCGGAGTGTGATTCCGGTTAAGACACCACTGTCTTGTTTCATCGACCGAATTTTAGGACTACGCAGTTATCAAGCGGGCCCTTGATACAATTGTATCCTGCGACCCCCAAATGGCCGAAATCCGAGGATTCTATCCACCACGGCCGGCAATTTGGAATAACAGGACAGGTTTTGGTATTAAAAAATCGAGAACACTAGGGCTCATGTTAGGCACTAAGGTACAGTACTGTTGGGAACCTCGAGATGCTGCTCGGAATGCTCTCCTAAAAGTTCCTTTATTCGGATAGCCTCTGGGAATGCACTGGTTTGTGTCTTCAGAAATGCGGTTTGGCTCCGGGCATGTAGTCGGGCTTCCGGGAAAGCATTTCGAATGCAGGAATGCGCGAGAATTTTGGAACGATGCATCCGGAGGAGGAAAGCGGGAGCGCTGTGGGGGAAGGGTGAAAGAGCTGGAAGCCCGGAGGCCATGGGCAGTGGGAATTTATCCTTCCTTTGTTAGCACGCGAGTGAAGAAGTGGAAGGGGAGCCATACGGCAGCATGGGCATGTATGAACGATAGGAGGAATTTGTGGTTGATATATACTCCTGTCTTTGCCGTTAGTTGTTGCTGAGGCAGTTTTTTTGGGTGAAGTGACTTCCCCGCTCAGGAGTTGTGCGATCGCATTCATGTGAGAAATCCTGGCGTTTGTCAGTCCCCGTTTTGTTTCCTCGTCACCGTTGGTCCACAACCAAAACGTACAATACCAGCATCCATAGAATTGGCATTAGGGGCAGCTGAAGACGGCTATACGGTAATCTAACTAGAACTTCCCATGTTAAACCTTTTTTAATCTCCTCATCATACCCGGTCGCTCGGCTCCTTGGCATCCCCCTTGTGCTCCAGTACTTCAGTTTGGCTCCAGGCTCCCGATTGTGGATTTACTGAGCTATTACTGCATGCATACGGCACGAATGGACGTGATCCCGGTAGCAAATCATGAGGCGAGGGAACCCGTCGGTTTAAATTTTAGTATTGTTACTGAGAGCGGGAGTGCTAGCGGCTCTGGGTTTTTGTGTGGTGCTAGTATGGTGCCCGACAACCAAAACCTATCCTCGCGGCCAACTTGATCCAAAATGTCTAAATTGGGAATATTGTCTTTTTGAGAAGGTATCATAATTATAAGGGAATTTCCTCTGCTAAAATTATTTAAAGAACAAATTAGAATAAGTCCATGATTTCATATAAGACCATGGACGAGGCTGCTATTGCGCTTAGAGTCAGAATTCAGGATGTTGCTCATCTTTATTAAACGGCCCACAGCAACAGGATTCTAATAATTGGTTTACTCACCAATGGAATGAGAATAAGATAAAAGCGACTAGAGGCATTGGAAAGGGGTTCTCTATAAAATTACGAGAGTAATTATTTTTAAGGGTTTTCCTCGGCTATTAATAATTCAACATGCCAGGATTTTCGGAGAACTTTGGGTGGAGGGCAGGTTTTGGTTGTCCGGAACCATACTCTAGAAGCACCAGACGGCGGTGATGAATTTTTAAGGCCGATAAGATCTGCCTTTCCGGATTAGGCTGGCAGTCATCATTCTTGTGCGGTTTTTTACTGTCACTCGGGACTGTGTTACTAAACAACTGGGGATTATATATCCAGGGGGAATTGAGATGGTCGATTGCTGGGAATTATGAGAGGGTCGGGGTGGCTACTTCCTCTGGGTTGTGCACACATTTTTTGCCTGGCGAGGGAGTCCCCCAATTGACTCACGGGCCCAGGGACTTCTCAACCACTCAGAGAACCGTGTCTTCTCCAGAACCTGCGCCAAGAGTTGGGCGGACATCGCCGAAAATTGGTGCACTATCCTGCTTATTTACCGTACTATACAGGTACATGTAAGAATACCCTAGTAGTTGCTTGGTTGTTGTCATGCCCACCTAATCTCGACCAACCAGATCACAGATCAGAGCAACTTTTGTGTACTCTCTGCTGGTTGGCTGAGCACTCGAGTTCCTGGCTTCAGCTAGGCTGGTTTGGGGGGGGACAACTCAGCAAGAAAAGCAACCTCAATCTGCTGCCTAGAATAGAGTCCACGAGTGGTGCCTGGAAAACTTTGTCTTTTCGCCCTCTCCACCTTCCCCCAAAGCCTCACAGAAATTGTTTCCCCAAACAGCACCACTACCACTACCACCAACGATAAGATCCCTAGGCGAGACGAGATGGGTTCTGCAACACACCGAAGCCCGACCATTAATATTAATCAAAACGTCGGTAATGTGACGGACAGTTACAAGAATGTGTGGAACAACTGCAAGATATCGGTATCGGACGAGAGGCACCAGATTTTGGAGTGGCTGTCTACCATGGAACCTCGAGAAAGGCATCAAGCTGTGCGTGAGGGCCGGGTGGATGGAGTGGGAGACTGGCTTCTCCGAACGAACGAGTTTGAAGAGTGGCATACAAGCGAGGATCAGGCTGTCCATCCGCTGTTATTCTATTACGGGGATCCAGGAGTGGGGAAGACATACTTGAGGTTTGTAAAAGTAGCTCCGTTTAAATATTTTTATTTTGTAAAACTAACTTGAGCGCCGAAACAAAGCTCTCTTGTAATAGACAAACTGTGCGACACGTCGGATAGGGACAGTATAGTAGTGGCCTGCGTATACTGCGACTTCCATGCGCATAAAGAACAATCGGCGACTGGCCTATTAGCATCTCTCCTGAGGCAACTCGTCGCGGTGGTGGAACCAACCCCGAGGGCGATAAAGGAGGCCTTTGACAGGGCGAAGAGCGAGGTGGGCGGTCGGGCACTCCGGCTACCTGAAATCTGCGCGATGCTCATCAAGTCTATCTCTTCTTTGCGGCGGGGATTCATTTGCATTGATGCTTTAGATGAGTTTCCCGCAAAACATCGACCTGATCTTTGGGACTCTTTGCAGCACATTATCGCGGAGTGTCCGAATGTTCGACTATTCATCACAGGGAGGCCGCACATTCGAGAGGAGGCTAAGAAATATCTCCCCGGATATCCTGATATACCCTCTGTACAGCCCACTAAGGAGGATATTGGGGGATATCTTGCCATGAGGTTGAAAAAGGACCCTGATCCATATGCAATGGATAAGGGATTAGAGGCCGATATTCTTAGAATCATTCCTGAAAAGATTCCGGGGGCGTATGTAAAATCCATAAATAGTGAATTCAAGGTTACTAGCTAACATAGATATCTAGATTTCTTCTCGTTTCCTTGGTTATGGATGCAGTGATAGCAGAAACGACAAAACATCAGAGAAGAAAAACCCTTCACAAAATGACCAACGGCTTTGGTTTAGATGATGCATATAGCGCAACATTGGATCGCATGAGAGAGCAGGGAAAGGGTAGGGAGAAGCTAGGGATGGGGGTGCTGATGTGGGTTTCACGTTCCGAGAGGCCGTTAAAAGTCCAAGAGCTCTGCCATGCATTGGGGGTGGAAGTAGGAACCACAGACCTCGAGTTCGAGAATGTCCCGGCAACACAGACCTTGATGAGCTGGACACTAGGACTTGTTACAATAGATGAGCCCGCATCGACAGTCCGGCTCGTGCATTTCACTCTTCAGGAGTATCTTACAGCGCATCCCGACTTTTTCATCACACCTCACTCGATGATGGCCGAAATATGCCTCACTTATTTGAACTTCCAGTCCGTCTGCGAGCTTCCAGCCACTCTCCATACTATCCCATCGACAATGCCGTTTCTCCATTATGCTTCGTGTTCCTGGGGATTTCATGCTAGGAAAGAAATCACAGAACGTGTGAAACGTCTTGCCTTACAAGTTCTTGAGAGAGATGCGAACCACATATCTGCAGATATTCTCTTGCATGAGGAGAGTGTTGATTTTATGTCCTGGTGGGGTCGTAGCATTGGCAGTCATCCTGATCTTGACCGATTCACTGGACTACACTGTATAGCATACATGGGGATTACGGAAATCGCGATTGACATGTTGAATATGAAAAGATGGAACTTGAACGGGCGTGATTCTAATGGCGCAACACCGTTAATATGGGCTGCTAAATATGGGAATTTCAAGCTTGCAGAACTACTTCTTCAGCAGGGGGGTGTCGATCCCACATTATCAGATGACCAGGGCCTAACACCACTTGCACATGCTGCGAAGTGTGGCCATGAGGCCCTTGTGGAGTTTCTTCTAGGGCGAGAGGATCCCAATCCCGATTTCTCGGACAACATTTCTCGGACACCACTATCACACGCTGCCAGGTTTGGACATGAGGGAGTGGTGAAACTGCTCCTCGAGCACGAGGATGTCAAACCTGATTCATCGGATAAGAACCTCCGGACACCACTATCATATGCTGCTGGGTCTGGACATGAGGGTGTAGTGAAGATACTCCTTGAGCGAGAGGGTGTCAATCCCGATCGGCGGGATATGGATGGCCGGACACCACTATATTATGCTGCCAGGTCTGGAGATGAAGGCCTGATGAAGATACTCCTTGGGCGACAGGATGTTAATCCCGATTTGTTGGATAAGTATGGCCGGATACCACTATCTTATGCTGCCAGGTCTGGAGATGAAGGCGTGGTGAAGATACTCCTTGGGCGAGAGGATGTTGATCCCGATCTGCCGGATACGGATGGCCGAACGCCAATATCACATGCTGCTGAATCGGGATTTGTTGGCGTTGTGAAGCTCCTTTTAGAGCGAAAGGATATCAATCCCGATCTGCTAGATAAGTATGGCCGGACACCACTATTTTATGCTGCCAGGTCTGGACGTGAAGGCGTGATGAAGATACTCCTTGGGCGACAGGATGTTAATCCCGATATGTTGGATAAGTATGGCCGGACACCACTATCTTATGCTGCTGGGTTTGGATATGAAGGCACGGTGAAGATACTCCTTGAGCGAGAGGATGTTAATCTCGATCTGTTGGATACTGATGGCCGGACGCTACTATCACATGTTGCTGAATCTGGATCTGTTGGCGCTGTGAAGCTCCTTTTAGAGCGAAAGGATATCAACCCCGATCTGCTGGATAAGTATGGCCGGACACCACTATCTTATGCGGCCGGGTGTCGGCGTGAAGGCATGGTAGAGATGCTCCTCGGCCGAGAGGATGTTAACCCAGATATATTGGATAAGTATGGCCGGACACCACTATCCTATGCTGCCAGGTCTGGATATGAACGCGCGGTGAAACTACTTCTTGGGCGACAGGATGCCAATCCCAATCTGTCGGATGCACATGGCCGGACGTTAATATCACATGCTGCTGAGTCGGGATTTGTTGGTGTTGTGAAGCTCCTTTTAGAGCGAAAGGATATAAATCCCAATCTGGTGGATAAGTATCGCCGGGCACCACTATCTTATGCTGCCGGGTCTGGACGTGAAGGCGTGATGAAGATACTGCTTGGGCGAGAGGATGTCAATCCCGATCGACTGGATACGGATGGCCGGACACCACTATCGTATGCTGCAGGGTCTGGGTGTGGAGCCGCGGTGGAGACACTCATTTGGCGAGAGGATGTTAATCCCCATCAATCAGATAATTTTTCCCAGACACCAGTATCGTATGCAGCAGGAGCTGGACATTGTGACGTTGTCTGGATATTCCGGGAGAGAGGGCGTGGCAATCTCGGTTCCCGAGGTCGAGCTGGTAGGACACCACTCTCACAAGCTGCCGGGTCCAGACATGAGAGTGTTGTGAACATACTTCTGGAGCGAAGGGGTATCAGCCCCACTTCGTCGGATCACTGTGACAACACGCCTGTTCGGCACGATGGCTCCCTCCTCCATACTCGTGCGCAGAGTCTGTCATCAGAACCAGGAGGCATTATTCTAGACCTAAGGCCAGAGACCACGGAAGTCATGCCTCTCTCCCCCCCTGCCGGGGCTCCCTTGGATCAGCTTGAGGCACAACCTTCAACATCCGTACCCGCGCCCATCCCTACACCCGACGCTGCCCTTGACTCTGGTGCCAATAGGCTGTCCTCAGAACCAAGGCCATTTAATCACAAAACATCACAAACCAGTGGCCTGGCACCAAAATCACATGGCCCTACTCCAAGGGCTCGGGAGGAACTGGAATCAGATCCTGTATCAGAACCAGCAGCCGTTATTCCAGATGTAAGACCCCAGATCACGGAAGTCATTCCTCTTTCCCCCTTCCACGAGCTTCCCTTGGGTCAACATGAACAGCCTTCGCCATCCGTTCTCGAGCCCATCCCTACATCCAACGCTACCCGCGATTCTACCACCTTGAACCCTTCACGGCCAGTGAAGCCATTTATAGCGATCCGCCGCTATTTTCGTCGTTCCAAGCGCAAGCTTTTCCCTTCCTCTTAGCACTCGAGAGCATCTACCCTTCCCATTGAAATCACTACCCGACTTTGCCACAAAATTGCCACATCTGCATGCATGCCTACCTCACGAACCCACCCCTTTGCACTTTTACCGTCTCCTCGCAAATGGCATTTAAGTGCACCCCGTGAAAGTCGGTTTCCGGCCTGCAGTGTATCAAAGTTTCCCCTCATTTGTTGTCCGGCCAGGACCAGGGCGCCAGGTGATTGTAACAGGAAGGGGGATACATGCTGAAAGGCATTTTCGGCTGGTAACTTCCCGTTCCTTGGATGGAAATTTCCTCACTCCCCCTCTTTCTCCTTTTCTTTCCTTTCTGTTCTCAGGCGTACTGCTATATAGGTATTGTTTTGCTTTTCTTTCCTTTTTTCACACATTCTTTTCATGCTATTACAGGTTAAATCCAGGGAATTTCTTTTCAAGACGTTTGTTTGTCATTGTCGTCGTGTTATATATCTCGGCTTGTATTTAATCTGCACATTGTGGAAATTTTATTGCGATGACATTTGAGCTCGAGTACCGCACATATGATAAGTGGCAATGGCAATTATTATCTCCTTCAGTGTTCATAGCGCCGGGTTTCCTTACTTCGAGCTATTGAAACTAGCCTTACCCTTTCCCTAAAATTTCAATCGAGTGATATCAAAGGCATTCCACGTCAAGCAACGATAGTCCTTTTTCACTCAACAGGAGCACTAAACTTATTATGAGTGTGATATTACTGGTAGTCTGAAGTGATGCACCTGTCGATATCCGCTGCTACAACATCTCGGGCCATGTGATAGCATTCCATCTCTCTGGAGCTGAATATGGCAACCAGTGTTCCCAACGGGTCAGGCCGATGGTAGGCCGGCCTATAGGCCGTAGGCCGGGCTAAGGCAGGCCGCTCCGGAAGACAGCCTAGGCCCATATAGGCCGAATTCAATCGGCCTACGAAAGCCTATCAGGCC
>Ga0307509_10008393_pt1 | contig 13189 bp, 22 predicted proteins | sample 10_EM_MG_FD_202245 | JGI IMG/M metagenome (GOLD analysis project Ga0307509, IMG submission 202245) | Populus trichocarpa ectomycorrhiza microbial communities from riparian zone in the Pacific Northwest, United States - 10_EM | ecosystem: Host-associated > Plants > Roots > Unclassified | place...
CAGGTGAAACCGTTCGACCTGATCCAACCCGCGTTAGATCCGCTATCACCACGATGGGAAATACAACGTTATGGCCACCACAGCGCCGATAGAAGTATACGGTCAGTTTATCGCCATGGTTCTAGGTCCATCTGCTCTTATCTGACACTGTCTGTGGCTAGTTGACGCACCAGAGACACTAGACTTTGTTTCGGTTCGGGATTGCCTGAAAAGGATCGTGCCTCTGTGTCTGGACTCGGACCCGTCTCTCATCCCGATATCCTGTCAACCAGGAGTGGACGAGTCGACCGCCATTGACGCAGACACACGCGATCCTGACGATTTCAGGCTTTGGTCAGAGCGCCAGGCCAAGCGGATCTCTACAGTCATCGAACAGATCTTTGGCATCGAATATGTTCCGGAGGTGATCATCGGTGACGCAAATTTGACTGCGCTGGCGAACAGGATCGTGGTGTCAAAAGTGGATTCGGAACCCTAGGTTGTCCCATACACACCGTCAGTTGATAGAGAATGTAGATGCTAGGGGGAGATCATGTTAGGTTCGTACCACGAGGTTGATCCAATCACAGTTTATCTGCCTCCATTTGGCGCCCAGCACTTCGCTACGTAACTGCATGTCAGGAATGTGGTCATGAGAGCTGACATGAGTGGAATGGGGAATGGGGAGGTTCGGTTAAATCTGTTCCTGTTGAAAACTCGGCACGCCAAAGAGAGAGAAAAAGCGGGTGCTCGGCCGGACGCCTCTCCTTTTCGCGGCGCCTACACCTCGGAGTTTTGTGTAGCAGGAGCGTCTATACGTCGACCAAGGGGGTGATATGAATGATGATTGTGGCGGACTTGCGAGCAAGCGTCAGAAGTTCTGTCAGGGGACAGGTGGAACGTTCCGGGAACATGTAAGTACCGTCGGAGGAATGGGTATCGGCGGCGTCCTCACCCAGGGTACGGCTTCGACCCGCCGGGTGAGGTCGACCGAAGGACCTCATCGCACAGTTAGCTAGCTCGTGGCCCAGTCCAGTGGGGAGCCAGTGAATCATCTGGGCCGTGGGAGGGCCTGGGATCGGGGGAGATGGATCGTTGACATCTGTCAGATAAAATTCCATACGATAGGGAAGTGACAATTATGCCATCTGGATTCGGAAACCCGAATCGCTTGTGGGCCGGCGGAGGCACACGTGTGAGAAATTGGGATCTAGATCGGATGCAATGGTGAAGGCGTGAGAGAAGAGTTGAAGAACAGGCTGTGATGGAGCGGGAGGGAGGACCTTGCACGGTTCCCGGCAACGATCGACTTCGCACCGAAGCTTCCCTACAGCAGTGGGTCGGGTCACTCGCTGCCGGGATCACGGACACAGCCCATCATGCATCAGGTCTCATTCCCATTGTCAGGGGTTCCTTTCATCTAAGTGAGTGCATCACCACACGGCTTTTTTTAGGGGTGGGCGAAGAGGTCACTCGAAGGGAGATCAATCGTGCCTCTCCCGATTAGAAAATTGCTCGGCGCGGTAGAAGCGACAAAGCACGAGTGTGGTAGATGTTCGCGGAAGAGTGGAAGATTACCCGCGGTTGTTTTAACCATGACGCGCTCTGCGAGAAATAGAACTCGTGACAGAATATATGTAGCCTGCGATATATAAGTCGGATTATATGAGGTTGTGGACGTATACTATGGTGTGGATGCAAGAAAACAAGAAAGCAAAGAGGATGATGGGGACATCTAAGACACTGCCGTGTCCGCTTACTTTCCCTGCGAAGATCTAAGGGGGTAGAGGGTGAGTGCTGAGTGGCGGAGGGAAAGGGAGAAAAAACCACTGACACTGGGACATATACACAAGGGATATTGCGACGATTGCAGTTCGCGCAGGTGGATCTGCCATCACACTTGATCTTCCGACCTAAATTAGGTCGGCATGGTCAATATCGCCAAACGGGGGCAGACAGACCGAGAGGGGGGGGACGGACCTCTGCAAAACTGGCAAGCCATGGGTGTCCGTCTAGGGGTGATCTGCTCGTCCCCTGGGGTGAGGACGGGGTATTGTTGTTGCTGCTGCTGCTGCTGCTGTTGGTGGTGGTGGATCTGAGGAGAGGGTGAGAAGGTGGGTGGCGAGGGGGAGGGTGAACGGACTCTGACCTGCTGAGAGCTCATCATGGGGGATGCGGTGGTCGGGGAGGGAATTAGAGGTAGGAACGGGTCGAATTTAAAGGGCCGGCTGTGGCGGTGCCATCCGAGTCTGGGGGGGGATAACACGCCGACTCATGGCACGGGATGTTGTTTCACCTATTTGGAAATGGGATTGGAAAGATTAAAGAAAGGAACGGTCTAATCCCACGTGTCCACTCTGATTTCGAACCGCGGGTTGGGAACGATTAAACGCGGCTTGTTGATGGACAGGATGCGGCCGTGAACCGTCTTGAACCGCCAGACTCGAGATCGGTCACTTCCCGTCGCGATCCAAACGCTCCGCGTACGACTTCGCGGTTAACCCCTATATCGGATCATCAGCCCTCGTCCTCTCTCTCTTGCCCCTCGTCGTCACCAGGATAATCCAGTCCCGCTAAGCACTCTATCTGATGCACCGCCGCCACCGTGAGAGTCGTGGGAGACAAAGTTAATCCTTGTTCGTTTCTTCTCTCTCGCCTTTCATCAAGCGACTCCGCCCCCCTTTCATCCATCCTTGGCTAATAACTCCCTACTCTCGGCAAAATATTGGTTGCTGCCTGTCTGCGTGCGGTCCTCCCTCCCGTAAGGCGCTCATAAGGAACGGAAGCTAGCTCCAACTTGTCAGCTCCGTCTCGACCTCTCTCTTCCTCTTTCCTTCTTCTTCGGCCTCGCCACGCACCAATTGCGAACACTTGTTCGGCTTCTCGTCGTCGCCGCCTCCATCGGTCGCCCAACCGAATCGCGTCCCCACCTGATTCATCTTATCGGCATGACCACAGGCGTCCTGCTTTTTTCTCCTTCCCTACCTAATTCATATCCGGAATGACGTCGGAGTAAACCGAGTTCATGGAACGCTCTTTATTTGTCACCCCGTTTCAGTAAACTAACCAATCTTCCATTCCACACTGGAAACCGGACGCAGAACAAAGACCCGTCCACATCCGTCACCCCTCCCTTGACGAATTCCTCCGCTTCTCTTGTGGGTCCACGCCCGGCCAAATTCACCCTCTTCTCATTGCCGCCGGTTCGGCTGCACTGAGTGCCGGCGCCCTCTGGATCGTGTGTGAAACATTACGTGGCGTAGAGCTTAAGCCTCACGCTTGAGGGCAGGCGTAATATCTCGGACCTGCATTTCCGAACAACGTAGCGCTGGAAGGGTGATATGTTCTAGCCTAGACCGCTTCAATACGGGCAATCCTCTCGATGGATGTCTCCATGCCTTGACATTGATTGCGATTTCGATAAATGAAGGCTTTCTGTGAAACTGGAAGGTCCAGCCATCGACAGCCACCCTCGTTTTCTATGAACAGCCTCAGCAGTAGACCGGTTACTCGAATCGAATCAAATAGCTTATTCCACCACAAATTTGGAAACCGAAGAGGCATAACCTTCATTGACCCCCAAACCACGTCGCATCACCGTCCCACGGACCATCAGATGTCAATGAATTTATCCTGATGTCCCAGTTATTGAAGTCTGGCCTCCCACGCGGATTGCGGGAGGCCTCATTTACAGACCCAAAAAAAGCAAGTGTACCGCCGACGAGGATCGAACTCGCAACCTTCGCCTTAGGAAAGCGACGCGCTACCATTGCGCCACGACGGCCGTCCTCGAATTCTCGGGAGAATGAACCTCGCGGGAGAGACGTGTTGGGGCAATGAAACTTCTCAAGAGCGGCCGGCCGACGGCGTATAAATACGGTTACTTGACTACTGGACTCGTACCACTCGGCCGACCGTGCGGCTGCCCGCGAGCGGTCGGGTGGATAGGTCATTGGTGGTGTGATCGGCGATCGTCCGATGCTCTGACACTCATCCACTTCCGTGATGTCGAAGACACTGAGCAATGGCACGCTCAGCCTGCGTTTCATGCAAAACGCTCAACGGGCCAAAGGCGACTCCGAGGTGAAGCCTGACAAAGCCACCCTAGTCGATGACGCCGAGTGGCACGTCCCACAAAACGCGCGAGATGCGTGGACTTCGGCCAGTCCTGCCGCGACAAACTCCCAATCGTAAGGCGCCCTCATTCTTCATCGCGACTGTTGCACCAACCGCCACATACGACACAGGACTACTGCGGTTTCTGAGTCATCCTACCTGCCGTTTCTCTTCCACGCTGAGGGAAAGGTATCCCCTTCATTCAACGGCAGGCGATCGTTTGTAAAGGGCAAGGAAGTTGTTCCGGTCTGTTTCACTTTTTTGTCCTACTCCGCAGTGTGCGATCACGCGACTAATCCCCGCTCTCATTCGACATCTTCGCAGCAGTCCGAGCCGGTGCAATCATCAGATCCTCCACACCAAACTGTTACCAACCTCGAGCCGGGCTCCGCGTCGGGAGGGTCAGGCGCTGGTCACGATCATCGTGACGATGGTTCAATCAAGCCCAAGCGGGAGAGAAAACCAGTGTCCATCTCGGGTTTCAATTCTCCACCCTCACCAACTTCCTCTATTCCAAAGCCACCGGGTAAGAAGCCCACTCTTCCTGCCAGTGATTTGATCCACCGGGACACGGATGTCGGTGTTGATCTCGGATCAACGAGGCGCGCCGCAAAGGATCGGCCAGGTTTCATCAAGCCCGCCGATGTAGACGCACCTCCACGAGATCCACAGCCTCCGCGAAAGCCGACGGCTTTGCCTTTCGTCGAAAGTGCGCGAGCACAGGTCGAACAAAGGAAACGGTCGATAGGCGGCTCTGAGAGCTCCACACAACCCGCCAATGTCACTGGTGAAGACAGCTCACGAAAGAAGAGGAAGAGGTAAAATTGTTGCCAACTTGTCGCCCCTCTGAGGGCATCCCTGGTTATATACCATTGTGTTTCGGACTAGTACAACCAACTCCTAAGGTATGAGTAGTAGATGTAGCGATGAGGCACGCCACGGTGGTAGTGTATACATACATTGTCATGTCAAGAAAAGAAAAGAAAAACCCTCTCTGTAAATCCTCAGTGAACACCTTGGCGCGGCAGCGGGTGCCCGGTGGCCTCGTTCTCGGTCGTATTTGATCTTGAACTTGGCAACGATCTCTCTCCGGGCGGAGGGTGACCGCTATACGCTCTGCTCGGTGCTCGCGATGATCGTTCTCCGGAGCCAACTGAGGTAATTGTCGGCATGCGGTGCACCATTTTCCCGAATACTTGCACTTGGGAAGGGTTGACGGAAACCTCGATCGGACGGCCGTTCGTATCGTATAGGAGGTTCCCTTCAGTGTATGGGTCGAAATCGTGATGATCACCCTCAGAGGAATAAACCTGGTCGCTCTCTTCTGAGTTTTCGGGTGAAGTGCGGCCTAAACCCTCCTCCGTGTCCCTCTCAGCTTGGTGGACCATACGCCTAAATCGGTCCACGAAGTTGTGGAGATCGGTATCCTCGTAAAGGGAAGAGTTTGACTCTGCGCTCGTCACGTGGGACGAGGAGGAGGAGGCGATGCCTTCTGGTGTCCCGGTTTCGTCACGGGATGGTATCCTTGGTATCATCTGGGTGGTTTCGTCGCTGATGCTCGGTTGAGTGCGATGCATTGGTTCGAGGTGGGTGTGAACGTCAGGAGGGGGGGTGATGGACTCTGCCCGATCAGCGAAGCTCTGAGGCCGAGATGTTCTCGTTCCCCCACTCCCAGCGGTTGTAACAGATTTGCGCCTGTCCACGTACGCAGACTTTGGAAACCGAGTATAGGGTCCTCTGTCGACGATCTCGGCATCGTGACAAACCGTGCGGTATTTGTACAGCACAACGTGGTAGGTTATCTGGAAAGGAGGCGATATATCAGCGTCGCAGGTACGGATGAGAGACGGAACAGGAGGGTTGGTTTTTTGACGGACGTACCAGCACCAGGGTGGTGATGCACAGGCGCGAAACTGCACCGCCAAGCCAACTGACGAAAGAAGGGGACCGATCACAGGCGAGACCGGTACCGGACCAGACGACATCGATATCCCAGCCGCACCGACCGCGCAGCGTCGTCTGGGGATCGTTCGAGCTCCTCCACAGGACCACGAGGATGATGTTGACGACAGCCGGCGCGACAAGGAGAAATGAAGCCAAATAAGGCAAGACGAGGCCTCGTGTGCATTCGATCACGCTCGAGGGGTCGTCGTGAGCGCTGGGATTCAGGACGGCCAGAAGAAGGGAAGAGGTGAGGACAGCGACGGAGAGTGTGGTGGAGGTGCCCAGGCAAAGGGAGATGATTTGCCTCTGTCGAGAGAAGAAGGTGGGAAATGATAGGAAGTATCGGATAGTGTTGTAGACCGCCCAGGCGACTGTGAGTGATGGTCAATGAGTGAAGGCATATTAATTGGGCGCGGCGCACCTATCACTGTGAAGGAGAGAGCATACAACAGCTTGAGACGTCTCAGGCGGCGCCAAATGCCATCCAAAGGCCACCTCCCGTTTGAGGCTCTCGCAAGATCGCGTTCGAAACGTGGACCGCCCAGCCACCCATACCCAGGATCTGGGGGGTGGTCTAGGTCTCTGAGAGAGGTTATTGGGATATCCAGAAACGCAGTGGTGGCCTCTGGCGAGACAGGATCGAGGAGGGGTTCGGAGTGGTGGGGAACCTTGAAAGAGTCGGATCCGCGAAGAGTAACCGTGGAAACTGATGAAGTGCTCCGAAGGATGACAGCGGGAAGGCCAGGTAACGGCTCTGTGTCCGAGTTTGAGTTCCTCTGGGGAAGGAGGGGTGGCTCGGGGGTGAAAAGAGCGTGGTGGAGGTACAGTGCGGCCATCGAGGACGAGGGCGAGGGTAATAGGAGGAGAGAGAGGCGTGCGGGGGCTGATGACCTCCTCGACTAACGCGATTTTGCAGATTGTTGGCCATCATCGGCTGGGCGAGGGCCTTCCCCTCCTGGTCAAATGAGACGGTGTAAGATTTATTACACCTATCTATACAGCCGACAATTACCCAATGGCGTTCTCGGACTCAGGGCGGTCCATTCAGTCAACCCGGTACAGCGACCGCGCTACACTCTATCTAGCCACCCTAAACGCCCTCTACCGCCTTTCGCAGCACGCCCATCTCGTCTTCCGTCACCCCATACCGCTCGCTGAGGCCTGGCTGTTTGCTTACGAAAATATTCAGAGCACTCAGATCAGCGTCCCCGATGAGTGCACGAGGGAACCTGCCAGCCCGAGCTGCCAGATAGGTCAACAGGGTCCTAAGCGCGAAGCCTTGTCAGATATGGGCGCCAGGTGTCTCCGGGTCTATACTCTCACCGGACAACGTTTTCCTCAAAGTCCGCATCGCCCTCTGATTCTCCGTCTTGGCCATAGGGAACGGGCGCGATCAATGCTCTTATGAGGGCGTGAAGCAGCCCGCGCTCCTCCAACGCTTTCGCAGCAAATTGCGAGGTCATTGTTGAGGAGGGGTCGCTGAGCATCGATGCATGTGAATTCGGGTGAACGGGTGCCGATGAGGAGCCGGGCGTTTGTAGATTCGAGGGTGCATCTCGCAGTTCAGAGTCACTCTGGATCAGCAACGTGTTCAAAAGGAATGCGACCTTTCGCCGAACGGCGATGTCCGAGTCTATTTCGACCTCGATGTCTCAATATGAGATGAGGGGAAGACAGATAAGAGCCCGACCTTCAAGTGCAATTGACAAAGCTTCCCAGCCTCCCGATTCATCTAATTGTTCCACCGCCCTGGAGTTGTGTTTGCAAAGGCCAGACAGCGCGTACACAGCCTTCGACCTAAGTTGGGCGGATCGAACCGTCGGCGAGAGGAACGATAACAATACCGGTACCGGGTCGAGAGCGAGGTACTAGCGTTGATTAGATTTAACCTGCGAGTTCAGCGCGTGCCGTAACGAAACACATACGGAGTTTTGGGCGGAAGGGTTGTTTTGAACCGCGGTGCCTATAATCCAGAGGGTCTGCGCCTTGACCTCGTCGGACGAGTATTGGGATGTCAATAGGGATTGTAATGGATCCCACATCTTCAACTTTACGAGGTCTGAGAACAGGTCCGTGGGTTCCTGGGCTTCGCGATGAAAACAATGCGACGTGGGTGCGTACCATTTGCGTTATCGATGTGCTCGACCAGCATTTCGAAGTCGTCGAGAGCTTGTACCCGGGCATCCTCGTCTCGCTTCTCGTCGAGGGCAACGTCGAGGGCCTCCTTCATTAAAACCGCGTCCGGTTTCCCGAGTATGTAGTCGATGATTCCCGGGTCGAGATCCTTTCGAGCCGGGGGCGGAGCATCCGGACTCCGGGGCGTAGAGTGTTCGATAGACCAGCGGAGTAGACTATCCATTTTCCTGGGTGGAGAGAATAGATGAGAGATGGAGGAAGAGGTGTTGTGGGCATTTCGAGACGGACGTGCAGCGAGTGTGTGAGAACACGATGGAAGGCTCGAGATCAATCCACGACCTTCCAACTCCGATCCGTCTCTTCTTCTTTCCCACTCCCATCCGCCGTGTTCTGGAGAGCAAACTGGGTGAGTCTTTTAGCAGTTCCTGCGTTTTCTGTGATGATTTTTCCGAATCATACTTTACCACATTCCGAACCAATCGTGTCGACGAGTGTAAATCAAATTTCAGCCTTGTCTGAATCCTCTCCTATTTTCATTTCCTGACCCACTTCGTCCAATTGGCTCATTAACGCCCTCCAGGAAATGGCTGGTACGGGAGTTCTCGTGTTGTGTTGCGTATGGTGAGTATCGCCACGTTTTTGTTTTGCTCTTTGATGAAAATTTCCGATGGGCGGACACGAATGTCCCCGACTCACACCAAAGTCTCTCACAGTACAGTGAGGGATGGGTCCGGGGACCTGTTGAAACACATCGTTTGCCTGATTCTCCTGTCGTCACAGAGGTCCCACCAAGTCTTTACTAATCGACCTTTTTTCGCGTCGGGTCTACGTCTGTAGGATTAGAGTTCTCAATTTACTACTCTCTGTCTTGCCTCTGTTTCTTCCAAACGAAAATCTCGGTGACAGTTCGCGTGCTCTAACAGTGAACGTCGCCGTCGCCGTCGCCTCTACGCTCAAATCCCCTTCTCCCTACCTTGCTTCCGCGATTGCCGTGTGCCACTCTCAAACTGCGTCCGAGGGGATACCGCGTGTGATTTTATCATCAGCTCGTAGTGGAGTCGTGGTAATCGTGGGTTCGCTCAACCGTCTAACCATGGAGGTGCTGGAGACACTGAAGCAGGCGCATCGGGTTTGTCTGGGGATCTGTAACTCTGGCAGGGAGCTGGAGCTACTGTGATAGGGCCTTTTCTTACACAGGGTCGGGGTGTATGTGTGGCTACCCTCCCCAGCTGAGGTTGCCACGAAGCCGTTAGCCTTGCCTGTTTGTGTTGGTTTTTTCGATTCTTGCTCGTCAGGTGGCTTTCTCTACACTGCTATCCAAGCCTTGAAGGTACCCCGAGTTCGTGCGCGCGCTTTCGCACCCTGCGTCCCGGCGAAACGGCAATCCCCGAACTCATTCATTTTCGAAATCATTGTAAGGCTGTCCAAGCTCGGGCGCGCGGCAACTTCCCCGGCCCCCACACCGGCTTCCTAGTTGCCTCCCTCCAGTTGACGTCTACCGGTCTTCTGACCCGGCGGGTGATCTCAACGAACCCTGGACGATGCGACCGTTGCCATCCGGAGACCTCATTCGGCTTGTGAAGCGGGACCCTTTCTCGGTCCGGTCCGCTTCGCTGGGCTCGTGTGTGAAGAGCCATTCACAAACCGCGCTTCCTTTTGATGGACCAGCAGCGACAGCCCAAAGGGCATAATCAAAGTAACACTGCACTGGTGGGGCTTTCGGACGTAACCTTTACTAAAGGAAACTCCCAATGATTCTAATGGCTTCCGGGTTTCCACAGGTTTCCAATAGGGTTCTCGCCGAGTCGGTTGAGTTTCCTGACTTTCGGCCCTGCGGCTTTCCATGGCTTAGACGTCATCAGAAGCGGACTGTAGGTTTGCTCATGGAGTGAAATGAGGTGTGGTCATTATTAATCCCAGCCGTCAACTCTGACCATACACCATATTCAGTTTACTGACACTTCTGAATCTCCTTTGTCGGCTGGTTGATTGGTTGGGGGTCAGGAGGTCGGGGGATACGGACGTAATCTGACTGACTTCGCCGCTAGGGTGGGTATACGAGCCTGGAGGACAATTCACGGAGGTCGGGGACCATGACACGGGTTTGTCCACATCCGAACTCTTGAACCATGGTGTATGATATGTTAGGACCCCAGTTCACCACCGGCCACACGAGGAACGTATAAAGTACAGGGTGAGTTTCGAGGTCGCTGCATCCCCCTTCCCGTCTTTGATCCACTCTTCCGCCTCCATTCACCTGGGGGCCGTTGATCAACTCGGTATGCCAGTTCAAACCGAGGTTTTCAAATTCATTGGCGGTACAACCGGTGCCACCATCGGGTCATCAACACCGACGTATTCATTGCATGCAGTGGCCCCATTGCGGTCGTCCGGGGTCCTCGGATCATCGTGTTCGAAACATCCTGGCGCTCCGATTCGTAGCTGACCCTTCGCCTGTAGGATTATCGAGGAACACAGGTGTACATGGTAGAATTGGTGTGCCCGCCCAAATGACTTTGCAAAGCTGGCAACTCCTTTTGTGATCGACCGTTCGCACTGGACCTCATGTTTCAAAGACACCAAAAGGATATTGATGCCTTCTGTCAGCGCTCCTCTTTCCGTCCGTTAATGCCACCAAGGGTGCCTTTCAGCCCGTTCAACCCCTCACGGTACCTCATTCCACTCCACCCTCGGCGCCGCCGGTTGTAACCCTTCGCAAAAGTCCGGACCCAACCTCCGTGGGACGGCTATCACGAGGACAGTCCTTGGTATGGCTCCCATTGGACCTGCTCTTGCCGTGAGTGTGCTGGTGTCAGAGATAATAGTGTCGTGCTTCACTGCTTTGGTAGTTGTTCCCCACCTTGTGGGAGGGTTGACTGACCCGTCCCAGGACAGGGTTCGGGGGAGTGCTTTGATAAGCTGGGGAGCTCCTCGGCGTCGGGGAGAGCGAGTCCAACATATCCACCCGTCACCTCAAGGGCGCGTTTCCCGGGCTTTCAAGCGAAGGGAGGATAACCCCAAGCTCGTCACCGGGACACTATCCAACATGGCACTTGGGGATGGCACAAACAACGATAGATTGACCATCCGGGATGGGGCGTGGGTCGCCGCCCTTGTCGGGGAAACCGAAGATCCTGTCGGTGCTGCTTTCCTTCGGGATTTGAGGAGACGATGCTATCGTGTTTGCCAAGGGACTTTATACGTGGGGTCCTGGGCAAATGGATCCAACCATCTTCTCCTGGGCTTTTTGGTTGCGTGTGAAGTTATCTGTACAGCCAGATACCGCGGAACAGTCGCGTCCGACCTCAGGCGCTCGGTCGTTGCCTCTCCGAGCAGCCGGTACCCCCTGCCGGGTTCACGGAGTCTTCCCTTGAGCGCTCGTCTGATGGATCTGTGGGTGGTCCTCAAGAGATCCATATTTGATACCATCTCTACCGGCCCCGACTACCGAGGGGCGATTGAAATTCACAAGGACAAACATCCCAACGATGCTATCCCTATCCTATTCCACGACCCCAACCTCAGCTCGTGGTTTGGTACAGCGACCGGGGCAAGTAATCACGTCCAGATTGACCGTGATGCCTTTTCGTACGAGGATGGCCCCAAAGTCGATCTTCGCGCCACCTTGGACATTGGGTTCCTTGGAGAGCAGGACGTCAGGTGGGAAACATAGCCGTATTCTCTGAGGGCGAAGAAGTCCGGATGGGATAGCGCGCATCAAAGGACGATTTCCTTGCAAAATCGCTGGAGCAGAGTGGCCGGGATAGCGCCCCGGGCGTCCAATGTCAATGTCGATGCCCACCTTTCTCCTAAGCCAACCCCACCTCCCCGGTATTTGAGTATCTGATCCGGATCGACGCCTCGGAGAGCGAACGGCTGGAACTTGACTGTGGCAGCTCCTGCTCAGCTCACGCTGTCATCCGAATGATAACATTGTTTTGGCTCACGACGGGATGAATGGTTCTGCGTTCAAAGGTCTGCTGATGAGGGTGAGCGTGATAAAGGGTTCGTGGTCGCTTGCGTGCTCTTTCTGTTTCACCATTAGAACGTTTTTCCAGGATTGTCTAGATACTGCCGAGTTCGCACTCCACACAGGACCGTTACCCCCTGGCTCTTACCCTCAGTTCGTGGTACGTCAGCCGATAAGTTACAGTTCGTAGTTTGGGACTGAATGTCGGTTCTGTTTACGCGTCAGGGGCTGATTTGGACTTGTCTATCACCGGAACTACTCGAGTCCGAGTGAAGATCCAGAAACGCCGTAGTTGGCGCCAACTCCGGGGTTCACGGTTCGCGGATTCAAGAACCTTTCGGTTGACGGTGATACCCTTTCTGATGCGACAACTTCCAACCAAACGTGCCCGAGTGAGTAACCTATGAGAATGGCACGTAATCGAGGGTCGCCGAAAAGTTCTGAAATCTTCGTAGGCTGGATATACTATTAGGCGGTCGGGGCCGTCATCTGTGTGCTCGACTCGCATCTTGAAGCTTGAGGACCATATCCTTTCGTGGATGTATGCGTAATTCTGTGAATTGCACCGGATCGGATTGTAAGTGTATTTCTACGGTGCTACAACGAATGGGGGAGGGGAAAAAGGTGTGTGGGCGACGGTCTTGATCCGGGGCGCAAACCGCGCTCGGCTGGTCGTAGTTCAATGGGAGAGGGGATGCATATGGATCCTAAACAATGAGCCCATTGTCAGTGATGAGCGAAACGGACGCGAAGGCTCACGCGTAACCTCTGATGCATTGAATGATGCGGAGAGGCAACCGTCCACCAACAATTACGGGCCGAAGGGATATCTCCTGGAGTAGTACTGGGTTCCGTAGTTATATCTCAACGCCGGTCAGGAGGTGACCCTTCCGACCCGTAGTGGGAGAATGGTGTTTCTTCGTGGCACACATACAGAGTCCACGGTACAATCTCAATACAGCGTTGGGCTATAACACACGCCGCCAGCTTGTTCAGAGCAGCTGTCGAAAGGTTGCAGGTGTACTGAAATCGTACGGTCAGAGT
>Ga0307509_10008394_pt1 | contig 13186 bp, 17 predicted proteins | sample 10_EM_MG_FD_202245 | JGI IMG/M metagenome (GOLD analysis project Ga0307509, IMG submission 202245) | Populus trichocarpa ectomycorrhiza microbial communities from riparian zone in the Pacific Northwest, United States - 10_EM | ecosystem: Host-associated > Plants > Roots > Unclassified | place...
CGAGGACCCCGCTTGGACCTGGGACGCGATGGCACCTTACCGCGATCTGAACCAAAGATATGTCCCACCGAACGATGGTCATAACGACGTAAGCCAAAATTGAGCAAGTATCTTCTCTTCTCCCCGGTCTTATCACCCCCCCCCAGACGAATCAATACCTCCCGTCGGCACACAATAGGAATGGGATGGTATCCATCAGCCTTCCTGGGTACCCGCAAACTATTGACTCGAGAGTTGTTGCGGCCACCACCGAACCGGCCTTGGCGTTCGAGTTTCCCTTCCAGCGGGATATGAATACCGGAAACACTGTACGCTCCATTACGTCGTCTTTACCGTACTTCCTTTGATTGGTTTTCGTTTCGGGAAACAGATCGGCTTCGGCTGGGTACAGGGCACCATCGGCAATGGCCAGCGCAGCAGTTCGGCCAATACCTACGTCGGACCGGATTATATCAACCGCCCGAACCTGCACATCCTACTTCACGCTCACGCCACGAAACTTCTTGAAGCAACCGGCCATGGTACCACGATTCCTAACTTCAACGGAGTTGAGTTCGGAACTGAACCCTCCGGTGGGTCGATGACACCACAATCGTATGCGTCCTTTCGTTCACGGAACACCAGGTCAAAGATGGCAAGTTACCGCTCGCAGAGAGGTCATTCTGAGTGCAGGAGTGTTCAACACTCCGCAGCTTCTCATGCTCTCCGGGATCGGCGATCCAGCCGAACTGACGAGTTTAGGCATCCCCACCCGCGTCAACCTCCCCTCAGTTGGCAAGAATATGACTGACCACGTGCTCCTCGGAAACCCGTGGCGAGTTAATAGCAACGAGACCTTCGACGCCCATCTTGCCCCGGATGTTCTCCCGCAGAGGATCCAGGAATGGAATCAGACTCACCAGGGACCACTCTCATGGACCCTCGCCAACCAGATGGCTTGGCTGAGGCTTCCACAAAACGACACGATCATCCAGACCCATGGTGATCCTTCCCCTGGCCCAACTTCAGCCCATTACCAGTTAATCTGGTCAAACGGGTGGGCGTCTCCTGGGTTCCCTGAACCAGAAGGTAGTTGGATGACGATCCTTACCAACCTCATTTCCCCGACTTCTCGTGGGTGTTTCATCCTGTTTCCCAGATCTTTCGACCCCTCATTACCTTTTGGACAGGTGGAGAGGTCAAACTCAGGAGCGCAAATCCATTTGATCCTCCCATCGTCGATCCCAACTTCCTGTCTACCGACTTCGACATCGAAACGATGGTTGCCGCCGTCAAACTTGCGAAGCGATTCACCACCGCTCGGGCCTGGGAAGGGTTCATTGGCACGCCGTGGGAACCCCTGGGATCCGCAAACACGGATGAGGAGATCGCTCAGTATGTCAGGAACCATTCTTCTACGTATGTCAATCCTGTGGATTATTCCTCTCTCAAAGCTAACATTGTCGGTCGGGTGTAGAGTGTTCCACGCCGTTGGAACCGCAGCGATATCTCGGCGTGGGGCTCCGTGGGGGGTTTTAGACCCGGACTTGAGAGTCAAAGGGACAACCGGGCTTCGTGTCGTCGATGCGAGTGCCATACCCTACGTTCCCTCCGGTCACAGTGAGTTCATTCTGAAGTGCGAGTGACCGGTACCTGATCGTTATCAACAGCACAAGGGCCGGTGTACCTCCTTGCAGAGGTTGCTGCCGGAAAGATAAAGGCGGGATGGTGATACTCCGTCCTCGGCAGTACTTGGGAAACTATGCGCGACCTCTGTCTTTGGTCATCGTACTCCTTTTCAAACCTTGCTCTCTGCAATCCCGCTACCCATTCATAGGAGTGTGTAGACTTCGCACGCTTCTATACCTTGAAGTTTTAGCTGCTCGTATGAATCCCTTCACGACGACGTGTGAGCTAACACCCACCTCGATATAACCCGGACCTCCAGGAACTGAGCGGCCAGTAGAACTTCGTCGCACCATCTCCGACCTCGGCGTCCCGGGCACACACGATGCCGACCAAAGTCCTAGCGACGGAGATCGGTGTGGCGTGCGGGACGTAAGCAAATAACTCATGCTCCGTTTCCATAAGGTTGGTGAGATGCGAAGTTCTAGCGTTCCGTTCGTTCGGGCAGTCGGGAGCTAATCGTAGTCTATCTGGATCTGGAGCTCGGGAGGTCTCGCTTACTTCACGCTGTCACGAAGGGAATGGCAGTGCGGATTCCGGATTCCAAATTCCAAATCAAGAGCCAACAATATCGTTCACTAAACGGAGCCAGGAAATATTACTGATGCGAGATCGTGTACACAGCAAGGGAAGGACAAACGAATAACCAGGTCGACAATCGAATCAAAGAGAGAGCGTGGGGGTATGGTGAGGAGAGGAGAAGGAAAGTATCACAACAGATCAGAGAAATGGTTCGAGATCAAAACGTGGACAACACAGGACTTGGTGGTGAATGCGGGCAACGAGTGCGGGGTTAGTGAGTGCTACCTCCCGTGAGTAGGGAACGGGTGAAAACAGATGAGGGTCTGAGGACGCGAACTGTGAGTGGGTTGAGATCGAACCCGACCACTGTGCGCCAAGAACGGAGCCGCAGGGTTGGCGAGCATCGAACGAGCGTATCAAAGGAGAAGAAAAAACCCGGCACTAAGTGCTGTTCCTCTTCACGTTCTTCCCCTCGGCACCCGCCCCAATATCCAGATCCTTCTCAACCACGGGCAAGCTCCTCACTTTTGTTAACGAATCCGTAACGTCACATTCAACAGCGAATGGCACGACCTTCCTCGTGAGTCGGTGTTCGCGGTCGTCCTTCGTGCCCAAATCGACCGAGTCCCGTCGTAGGGATACCACGGTGCCGGTGGCCCCATTGAACTCGTCGCTATCCGTGAGCGCTGTGCCGAGGCTTCCCGGAAGCCCGAGTTCAACTCTTGTCGTCGAAGTCATACGAGCAATCTCGACGCCAGTAGTGAAGTTCGGGTCGACGGTGTCTTCCCGCATGAAAGGGTCGCCGACACCTAGAGCGCGAAGCACGGCGGGGATAATGACAGACATACTGCACACGATGACTGACACCGCTGCTTCCACACCGCCTGTGAAGAGGGAAGCAGGCATACACGGTCAGTCGAGTATTTGGGAGAACGCGTGATACAAAGAAAGGGTCGCCCTACCGAAGATTGTTTCCCAAACACCCGGGCTGACCATGACCAGGATCGCGTGCGCCAGTGATGCCAGTGTGGTTGCGATCGACACGGAGAAGATGGAAAGTAAACGGAAGCGCAACGCCCGAATGTGAACTCCTCTAATGATCTAATGGAGGGGTTAACCTAGATAAATGGGGATAAATGGGAAAAACTGGGAAGCTCGTCGTACCATCAAGGGAGCAGCAATCAAAATGGAATCCGAAATAACAGTTGCTGAGAATCGAGAGGATGAAAAAACGGACAGAGTTACGAGGGAAGGGGGCAACTCACTGACGACCTGGGAGATTGGAACGACTTTTGGCAGGATGCACATGGATCCGGGGGTCTGTTTCCATCCGGTGTACGCCAACTCACACACCCAGTACGCTTGCACGATCAACATGGCGAACTGCAGGACGAAAAATACAGCGACCCCTGGGACAAAAGGTTAGCACTGCACAGAATGGATACCGAGGATGAAGAATTCGTACATCGCAGGATCTTCCTTTGCAGCTGCCAAGGAGTGATCCGAACCACAGTCAACACAATAGAGACTCTGGCACCCCTATCAATGATGAGTTCAATGTCCCGGATGGGGCGAGTGAAGGGCCTCACCAAACCGGGATATAAAAACCGGCTATCAGGATATAACAAGCAACGATTCTCGCTCTATGCGAGGATGATTCTGGAACCGCCACCAGTGATTAATGGTAAGGCTCGCTGACACATCAACGATGCAGGACCATACCATCGGCAAGGTAAATACTACCTAAAGTCGCGGGAGCGAAACCGTCAGCTCCAAGATTCGGCGCGGCAAATTGGAAGCAGGTGTACGAACCAATCAAGAAAAAGATGAAGAAGAGCGTGCTGAACAGCGCAACGGAATCGTCGTGCCACCATAACCTCTTCGTGTACCGCGAGAAGCACCTGTAGGAGGTGACCAGGGATGTAATGATAAACAAAATGATTGTGGCATCTAGTGCAGGTCCATCGACATCGTCAGCGGTTCGCCGAGTGGAACGTGAAATGCAGGTGGACTCACTCCTGAGATCCTTGTAATTGGCGGGCTCAGCCATCCCTCGCGCATCAGTTGAGTGAAGAAAGGAAAGGGAATAGAATAAGCGCGGGAGGAACGGGGGTGAGAGGGGGGAAGGTAACTCACTGGGTCTGACAGACGTTCATAATATAGTGTTCGGTGCCCGACGTCGCGAGAAAGGTCACTGGAATAGAAAACTGGTCAGCGGAAGGAGGAAGGTTCCGGGTGGCGGGGATGTCTCGTCGCGCCAATCCCCCGGGAGGGAGATATGTCAACGAACCTACCCTGACGACCCAAAGCACGCCGCATGGTGCGTTCCTGAAACGGAAGACAGACCGGGGTGTTCATTCCGCGCGGCCGACGTCTGGGCGCTTCCGTTCTTGGGCCCTTGCGCTATGAACGGCCACCGAGCTTCACCAAGCGTTACGATAATTTACGAGAGGGCCATGGTCCACAAATAGACAGTGACTGAGCGGGCTCGCGACGAGACCTAACGGTAGTTGTGCCAGGCCAGGCGGAAGCTGTATTTGCCTTGTGGCAGAGTCCTCCAGTTAGGTTCCAGTGGAAGGGCAACTTTGGAGGTTTGCCGTCCGTCGTTCAGCTTGGAGGCGGTGTGATCGATCAGTTACGTCTCGAAGCGGAGGGCCGCCCGGCGTTACCGTAATCATCGGCTCACTTCCGGGTACGGCAGAAGCCTTTCGTCAAACACGGCAGTTGATCGATGGTCCCCAGCAACAGCGTAACCTAATCCCACTTGGAGATGTCATAAGAATTTCCATCTGTGGAGAGCACGAACTCGGCAGGAATTTCCCTGTCTCCCTCGCCAAGATGTTAACATGACACACGGTTCTTCTGGTACAAGGAGGAACCGGGCTTCTCGTTTTCTGGGGTTCCTTCTCGTAGATGACAGCCTTTGGTAACCCCCAGCCTACGCCGAGGACCTGTCCGCGTTCGCGGTTTCCCTTCACGGCTCGCATTCCCCCAAAGATCTGTTGCTTCTTGAATGTCACTTCACCCACCGTGCCACCCCGCAACGTGTCTCAACCGCTTAACGGAGCTAGGCTCAGAACACGGTGCGGCGGTTACAAACCTCACTCAAAGAACTACACTACCAACACCGGTAAACCTTCAATCAGAAGGATCAGTGGTACCCACCAAGCATGTCGCGGCGTTTATAAGTCCCATGGGTCCAGACCCAAGAAACGAGACCATGGGATGCGCGATTCTAGCGCCCTCCTACATTTGAATTTTCTTTGATTTTTGGTCTCTTTCGGGACTTCTACGAGGCGAGCAAGCTACAGGGTTCAACTCCGCTCCGTCACTCGATGTTCGTCCGGCAGTTCAGTGGGGGGATAAACGTGTCCTATTTGTTCCAAATGGGGGAAGTCGTGATGATCGTCGTTGCTGGCGTCTCGATGTGCGACTTCTCGAAATCAGACCCAGGGGCACGATGTCAATCGTTGTGGGTGTCCCAATTACGACTGTGTAGCGGGATTGCCAGGTGCTTTTCTTCTTGTTGGTCGAGTAAGCGAAGCGTGACGATGGCCGGCTGCGGGGCCTGGCTACAGAGATAATGGTGTACCCCTTCGGACGGAATGACGGTCGCCGCACTGCTTACGAGAGGGAACGGGAAGAGATCCGCGCGGCTTGGGGGGGGGGGGGTTGGAGTTCCGGTTGTGGTCATGAGACGACCCTCCGCACTCCATGCCAACCACACTTGGCCTACCTCGCCCGCCCTTAACCACCTTTTTCTCTCGAGACATTGACAGGCGTCGATGTCAACCGTGTCCGGGGCTGGTGGCCAGACTTCCGCGAGAAAACGGGAGATCTCCGACGGCGCGGGTGTAGCTGAGGGGCTGACCAGCTCCTCCTGAAGCAGGGATTTGGAAGGTGACTACGGCATCCGAACCGGTCGATGCCGCGGTACTGGGGTGAGGTCGCAACGAATCGGGGCCGTATCCTTTTGAAAGCGGTGTACCGAAGTGCAAACGGTGTTGAGCTCTCACGCAAGCTTTAGCTTACAAATGAGTCTCCCCCATGTGGGAGACGATTTTAGTAAGCAGTCGATTGGCCGATCGGGGGGCGCTAGATGATTACACCATCCTCGCAGTACTCACGAGCACAAAACCTGCTAAGCATCGGCGAACCGCCCATGAGCACGTGCGGTTCGTGCATCAGGCCCGTCGTTTTCCGTCGTTTCCCATGTTCTGGAGGCTTGGACTTCTTGACGTCCGGAGGACTTTGCTCAGCGAGTCCCTCAGATCTTCGGCTCTTCTCTTTGGAAAGGCCGTCTGGGCGACAACCGTGTTCGCCTATCCTGTGTCGGGACGAGCGTGACCCTCTGATGCCCGTGTGGTGACTCCGCTCAATTGAGGATCAGATCTCCGGCATTGGTAGGGTCCAGCCACTGCGAATATCCTGGGAGTTCGACTGCGGGATTTGCACATCACTTTGCATTGCTGATTGGAGGGATGGGGGCACCTGGCGCTCGGCAGAGGTCCGTCCTACTCCTAGTGTAATTGGGGTGGGGAGTCACGGGAACGTGCTGAAATTTTACACACCATGACTCTGGATGACTCTGCCCACTGGGAAACAACCCACTAAGCACGGTGTTTAGGCGCGAAGTCTGGTATATAAACGCCCCGAGCTCCGAGGTCGGATCCTCACCAACCCAACACAACTACTCAGCCACGACAGGCCTCCTCCAGCGGATTCCCTCCACTACGCTAGAACTTCCGAAGTCTACAACCATTCTTCCAAGATGAAGTCACAATCTAGTACTTCTTCGTTCTCACTGGGGGACAAACTGAGGTCCCTCCGCCAAAAGTGCACTCCCTCAACTTCCTCCACTTCGACGACGCACCGCGTGGCGTTGAACGGATTGAAGTCGGATGGCAAGTCGCAAGGTGCGTTCCTCTTGCACCAAATAAAAAATATCGAAGCCGACCCCAACTCCGCAGTCTCAACACAAAACAGATCACAGAAGGACGGAGATGTCGTATTCGGGACTGCATTCGGAAACGTTCGTTCCGGATGGTTGCGACACCCGACAAGCGCCAGCTTTTGTCATTCATAGTACTCGTTAATCTGGTCGTATCTTGCGTTGGTCACTTTGGTTTGTGACCTTCCTCTATGGCGGTCACCTTTTCACAACACCCTGACGAAATGCTGTAGCTCTACCCTGCCTACATAACGTCAGTTTATCGGTTCTCATCTACCTGTATCATTTGATCTGCGGCGCTCCTAGTGTCCCGTCCTTTTCGTGGCGGTTTCGTAACTCTTGAAAATAGGATACTCTCTCCAATTGCTGTTTTCCGGTGGCCGCCCATTGGAAGGGAGGGTCTTCGGTGTTGATCCCTCACGCATACAAGCAGTTAGTGGTTGGGCAAATTCTCAACGCTCAACCTCGCTTGCCCGGCTATTTTCCACGAACACCGTCCGAGAAACTCCGCAACCCCCGAGGGTCAATGTATCCGTGTGTTTGTTTTGTCGCATACGCTTCCTCCCGAACCTGAGGCGCGTGCTCCAGGAATTTCGAACCCGGTTCCGGTATCTCGTTCCAACTAACGGGAGATCAGGGGGGGCTGCCCTTCTGACCAAGTATCCGATTTACAAGGAAGGCGTTCAACTAGAGCGGACATTTGGAAAATATGCGATAGAACATTACGACTCTTGGGTGGTGTTCGGGCACCCTGACGATATCAAGCCAGTCCTTGACGCCGATGACAAGGGATTTCGGGATGTCTTATTCGAATAACGGCGATGACCTGACGGCCAAGTTCACAATTTCAACTCCTGGGGTTACCTCACCTTGGGGGAGGTGCCGATCGTAGGAGTGGTTTACACAACTTGTGGTCCTCGGCCGTGACAATGGGGGGTCGCCGCTTGAGGCGCAATACAACTCAGACTCGGGCTCAGACGCCGTGTCAAGTCCGTTTGACGTTGATGGGGCCGACGGCAGGAGCCCTGGCACCAGCATCGACTCTGAATCCGACATCGCCGTTCACAATCCACTGCTGTACGTGTCTCATTATTTCCGCTCCTGCCCTAATTCTCCCTCGATAAGACGAAAGGGACGATTTCGATGCAGTTGCGGATTATGTTTTCTGGGCAAGTTGGGAATGATGGTGTCGGAAATGTCTCTAACCCTCGCACAACAGAACCCCGGCTCCGTGTCTGCGCTCATCCATCACCAGGACACCGTACTACTTCGTGAGGTGAGGTGCATGGATATATAGAAATTTTCGCTTCGGATCAATGGCCATTCATTTCTCCAAGCGGGCTTTGTCGCAAGATTTTCCCTTTAGAACACCACACAAAAGTCAAGATTTCAAACTGGGCGGAGAGGGCAACGTCAAAGAGGAGATATATCAACTAGGCTGTCTGATCACGCCTTCCATGCAGAGGACACTCGCGAACGACTTGAGGCCGTGCTCGGCTCGGAGTACTCAGGGGCGCTCGTCTAAACCAAAACCAGCCCGCCACGTACGTGGTTCCGGTGCGGAGATACCAAACCCGCTCACGTGGAGGGCTGCTGGTGACGAGTCAAAATCCTGGGATTCGAGGTTCGGGGGCAGATCAGCGTCCCATTCAATGGTGGCATCCCGATCACTCCGGGGTTCACCTCGGTTCGGCGCTTGCTTTGAATTCAGCGTTCCCTGATCCTTGAAGCTCGAAGCTCGACTTCAGCGAGGTCCAAGCAGAGCAAACGTCCAAGTTATGCCGAGCGGGGGGATCAAGGGGTTCCAGGAAAGAACGGGTACGATGGGCCTGTGACGGTCACGGGGGCGTTGATCTTTGAAGGCACGTCGAGCGTCCGGCGTCAAAGTCAAGACAACTCGCGTCGTCTCCCACACCGCCTCCGCGTCATTTGCAAAGTGCGCGCAACGCGGTGGTGTGTACCCCGTCCCGTACCCTTTCCGGCTCTTGTGGTTCAACGTTCAACTTTCGAAGGCTGCGCCTGACATCGCTATATCTGTGAGCCGTTGGATACCCTACCACTGCGTAAGCTCCCAGAAACGTCGACCGGGAACTCGACCTGCATAGAAGGATATTATCTCACGGAACCTGTGTTTAGTGTCTGGATCGACAGCGATCCGTGCCTGACGAAGCCTGTGCCCCCGTAACTCAGCGCGGAGAGAACATTCTGGCGGATAGCCCCATCCCGATCCCCATTTCTATCACGGAACCCTTCCCTCCCCCTCACACCGCCCACCGCTACTCATGCCCCCTCAACTGTCATGTTGGGAAATATACAACAGGTGAGTTCTAGGAGCGTTTCCATCCAGACATGTCGCTGACCTGTCCTAGGCAAATGTCTCAGCTCAATCATGGGCATGCCTTGTGGTTCGTTGCTCCATTTCCCTTGTGTATCCCGCCTGAATGCATGTGGTTGCTAGGGAGCCTGCCCCACTCCCTTACTTCAAGCGTATTCAACCCGGAGATGTGGGATATGTTCGCAAGGGCTGTTTCCATTTATTGTTTTCCGCTGGCCGCCCGTTGGAGGGTAGGGTGCTGGGTACCGACGTCCCTCACGCTTTCAAACAATTAGAGGTCGGGCGCATTTTCAACACCCAACCTCGGCCGTCCGGCCATCTTTCCACGAACACCGTCCGAGAAACACCGCACCCCCGAGGATCAATGTATCCGTACGTTCGTTTCGCTGCATCTGCTTCCTCTGGAATCTAAGACGTGTGTTCCAGTAATTTGGAACCCGGCTCTGGTATCTCGTTTCAACTCACTGGAGATCGAGGTGCAGCCCTCCTGACTAAGCACCCAACTTACAAAGAAGACGTCCAACTAGAGCGGGCCTTTGGAGGATATACAATAGAACATTACGACTCTTGGGTGGCATTCGCCCGCGAGTGTGGACACCCTGATGACATCAAGCCAGTCCTTGTTACCGGCGTCGACATGACCCGGGATTTCGCGATGATATCTTATTGGAACAACGGTGATGACCTGGCGGCCGAGTTCACGGTTTCGGCTCCTAGCGTTACATCACCTTGGGGAAGATGGCGCACCCCGGGAGTGGTTTACACGAACTGTGGTCCTCAGCCGTGCCGCCCTCCCCCTACTCTACACACTGTGAACCTAGCATCCTCTGACAGCAACGCTCATCCGGAAATCGTTTCGGATGAGTACCGCCAATGCGTCTTTATCCGATATTATACTATGCGCAAGAGGTTGGGGATCCCCAGGGTCATGAAGGCTGCTGCGGGTCCACATGACCTTGGTCCGGGGAGTCGCGACAATGGGGGGTCGCTGTTCGAGGCGCAATGCAACTCAGACTCAGGTTCAGAAACTGTATTAAATCCGTTTGACGTTGATGGGGTCGACAACGGGAGCTCAGACACCAACATTGACTCTGAATCCGTCGTTCTCGTTCACAATACCACTGCTGTACGTGTCTTGCTACCCCTGCCCAATCTCGCCGCTCTGACTGACCGCCCACAGGACGAAATGGACGATTTCGATAAAGTTGCGGATTATATTTTTCGGGCAAGTTTGGAACGATAGTGTTTGAAACATCAAGCGCCTCTAACCCTCGTATATTAGAATTCCAATGCTGGGACTGTGCTCATCCATCATCAAGACATCGCATTGCTCCGTGAGGTGAGACACATGGCTACCAGAAGTTTCAGCTGTTCGATTTTTCATTCAGCCCGGGGGCAGGACAAACGTGTCTGCCCAGCTACATAAGAAGAAGCCCCCCATCACGGTGGATGGAAACGGAGGTTCGTTCTCACCATCGGCGGGTCACTCGGAACTCACGCACGCTCTCGTTAGTGGGAACGATTGGGCGGCAGACGCGACCCTCGGAGAAAACATGGCCCAGAGGCGCGCTTGGCGCTACCCTTCTCACTCGCTTGTTTACCCGCAGCAGAAATAAAAACAAAGCAAAAAATAGGGTGGCCTCGCCAAAACCCCGACCTCCCTCACGCCAATACCCTCTACGGCGTCTCCCTTCTTCCCTTCAGGATACCGCCAGGCCCTCCGTCACACCTCCCAAAAACCCGTTCATCGAGGGTCCCTTCCCCCCAAAATATGAATCCCCTCAGGAGAGGTATCTACGGGAGCAAGAGGAAGCGCGCGCCAAGGTAGTCAACGACACCATTAACCAGCAAATAAGGCTGGACGGGGTCGCCTTTAGGAGGTATCAAAAAGCAACCAAGGTCCTCCTACTCGGGCAGAGCGAGAGTGGTTAGTTGACGAGCGTCCTGTGCCATGCACATTTTCAATCCCTATCTGACATACATACAGGAAAGTCCACGACGATCAAGAGTATGTTTTTCCCGTATGGTCCATCACCCCCTTCTGATCGAAAACGTCGATCAGATTTCCAGCTCAAGTATGCGTGCAGCGCATGGCTCCGAGAACGGGGCTCGTGGAAGGCCGTCATGTGAGTATGGGTCCCACCTCCACGCATCCCCCGCCCAATTATGACCGGCTGGCCCGTGTTCACCCCCCCCCCCCGTAGCCGCCTGAACCTCATCCGATCAGTCACAACGATCCTCGATATCATGGATAGGGTAATGAAAGAACAGAACGACCGACTGCGACATCAGCAGGCGTCCCTCCCTCCGTTGCGATCCCACCGAAGTGGCGTCATGCCATTGTCGTCCGACGATCGCGAGCTTTCAGACGACGACGCGCGGGACCTTGTTTACAATTTCTCGAACAAGCACAAGTTGCTGCAGTTACGACTTCGACCTTTGGCGAGTGTTCAGCAAACCCTAGAGACGTACCTTGGCTCCGCCGCTCTCGAACCTAACCAGGTTGAAACGACAGCCCACACCGTGTTCCCTTCCCCGAACGCCCAGCTGTCCAAATCCACACGTTCCAACACAGAGTTTTTCGTGTCGGCTAACAGTTCCTGGAAGGATCGTTTGTCAGGGAACGAGACACCCAGACTGCTCATTGGGGAGGATTCAATTCAGGACCTTCACGCCGCAACAGAGATCCTCAACAGTCGCGGGTCCGACATTAAACAGCTCTGGACAGATGATATCGTTCAGCAGGTACTCAAAGGGACCAAAACGCAATTGGAGCACTCCCCGGGGTTGTAAGTCAGCGATAGTTTATACCATCCTGGTTGCGTACTCACCTGGACTTTCTAGCTTCATGGAAGATATCGATCGGGTCGTAGCGAACGATTATGAGCCTTCAGATCAGGACGTCATCAAAGCGAGGCTTCGGACCGTTGGTGTCCAGGAATACCGTATCACCATCCCGGGGGGTAGGTAGTCGACCACCAAAGCTGGTGCAGGACAGTTTTTGACCGTTGCCAGGCACAGGGCATGAAGATTGGATCCTATACGATGTCGGTGGTTCGAGGGCATCTGTAAGCCGCATCTAGCCTCTCGGCACTATCTTCTGACGAGAGTGACGCGGGCCGGTGATAGCGAAACGCCTGGTGCTCCTACTTCGACAATGTCAGCTCTATCATTTTTCTAGCTCCACTAAGCTGTTTCAACCAACGCCTGGCGGAAGACGCCAGCGTGAACCGCCTGGAGGATAGCCTGCTTATCTGGAAATACATATGCAACTCCAAACTCCTGGCGGGGATCCAGCTTATCCTGTGCGTGGCCCTTTGTATTCAATGGTTCAGTTCTCACTAATTCCTTCGGTTGCGCACCCAGCTTCTTCAACAAAATAGATTTGTTGAGAGAAAAACTGGAATCCGGGATCCGCTTCGGCAGATACGTCGTTAATTACGGAGACCACCCGAACAATGTTACCTCCGTAACTTCTTGTGAGTTTCTGGGGGGTTCGACCAGTTCATGGCTAACTCGGAATACGATACAGACCTAAAACAGCAGTTCAAGGCAATTTTTCGGACTTCCGGAAGCGACCGTCCCTTCTACTGTTACCTAACATCAGCTGCCGTGCGTCATTACATCTCGAGCTTCTGGATTCACTACAGCTGACCCCAAATTTGAAAACGAATAGGACACGAATGCGATGGCTGTGACACTGGCCATGGTCC
>Ga0307509_10008395_pt1 | contig 13185 bp, 14 predicted proteins | sample 10_EM_MG_FD_202245 | JGI IMG/M metagenome (GOLD analysis project Ga0307509, IMG submission 202245) | Populus trichocarpa ectomycorrhiza microbial communities from riparian zone in the Pacific Northwest, United States - 10_EM | ecosystem: Host-associated > Plants > Roots > Unclassified | place...
CTTAATATAGCTCCGGGGCTGTAAAACAATCAAACTAATCAAAGTAAGCAAAGTAATCAAACTAAACATAGGAAATCCTGCACTCCGCTCCTGTATACAGTTACCGGAACATGTATACATGTTACAGGCTCTCTCCTCTCACTAATATTATCTACGATTGATATTGGTTCCACAGGCTAGGCCTGTATGACCAGAGTGTCCTTGGCGCTCAAGAGTGTCTGGACCTTCGAGGCTGCCTTACAGCGGAGCACAAAAGTGCATGAGTTTTCGTACAATACCACCATCAAAAAAAAAAAACCCCAACACCGGTAAGGCCAGAATCCAATGTAGTGCTATCAACACAATATACCAGCACAAGCCTAAGGAAGAATACTGATTGATAGCTGGAATCCCATAGTTGTTACTGTATGATAGTTAACATACGCCAGGTAGAAGCGAGACACTAGGGAGAAGCGAGACAGGGTAACACAAGGGGGAAAATAGGAACAACTCACTCAATTCTCAACCAAAATAAACCAAACAAAAGAATTTTAATTGAGAAATTGTAGGACTATAAGCATGGGTCCAAAAGATGGATAAAAAGTAAAAATATAGTAAAGGCAAGAAGAAAAAATGTAGAAATCACAACAACAATTAGCAGGAAACTGAAGTGACCATTGGAAGATTCGGGATTGTATAAAACTATAATGCAGAAACTGCTGAGCAGCTCTCCTTTGGGTTGAATAATTTGGAACATAATAGACAACAAGTGAGAAAGATAAGGGCTGGTGGAGTAGTACTGTTAGTTAATATAAGAAATTCAATAAAGAGTATTTAGATAGAATTAATCCAGTAGTTGATATAAGACAACCAGACTCTATGATAAACATCTAATTTACACTAGAAGTCTTTAAAAGTATGTTATAGCAGTTTATCCAAAGACAGCTGCCTGTCTTTCAATACCCTTTGATAGATAAATTATGTCCATATAATATTCAAGCAGTAGAGTTCACAATAAGACATCAGTGAGTTAATTCTTATATTTGAAGTTCAACTCAGCCCTACCTTATGATAATTTACCTGATTGATTATATTATTCTGCTATTTTTCCTTTTCTTCAGTTCAATTAAAATATACAATACACTACCATATAATAAAGACAATTCAACACTTTGGTCATGGTTAAATCCCTCTAAAACTAACCTAATTTGAACTACTTGCATGTCCTCCCCCCTTGTGAACTTATATTATCTCTCTTCCCTCTAATCATACTTCTCATCTCTTCTTACAGTTTCTTTATTTTTACAAACATTTAGAGCTGTTAATTGCTTTCGACCAGAACTCTTTACAGTTATATCTCTCTCCTAGCTGCAAACTTTATTAATATCAACTATTTCCCTACTTGAATACTCACTATTGCTACTATTAGAAGAGTTTCATTTAAACTTATACCTCTATATTGTTACTTTACATCTTTACTAACTTTTCTTGTTGTTTTCCTACTTTTTTCTTCCACCTTTACTCTGTTTTTACTTTTTATCCTTCTTTTGGACCCAGGCTTATACTCCTACAATTTCTCAATTAAAATCCTTTTGTTTGGTCCATTTTGGTTGAGAATTGAGTGTGTTGTTCCTATTTTTCCCCTTGTGTTACCCTGTCTCGCTTCTCCCTTGTGTCTCGCTTCTATCTGGTGTACGTTAGTTTGGCGTACGACTGGTTTAGGCTCGTGACTGCCACTTGGGGGTTTTTCCCATTGTGTGGGTTTTTCTTGTTTTGTGTGTTTGTGTGCTCTCTTCTGTATCTAGTCTGAGCTACCAGTAGAGAGCTTCCTGTATCGTACATCGAACATCCACATCGTTATCATCACATACGGGAACTGTTGAAAATGGGCTAGACTGCTCACTATTACTGTTACAGCTATTGCAGTGTTCTCAGCCACCTACCAAATACCTATATTCCCATTCGCGCTGCACACAAAACACAACCTCTAGCCCCTGCTAGGCACTCTCGCTCCCATACCGTTTCACCAGGACTAGCTCATACTCAGCCGAACATCTATCCCTACATATCTAGTGCGACAACATCCAACACTATCAAACATCCAACGAAACACGAATACTCAGGACTACCGAATACCTACTTGATCCGAGGACATGAGCTTAAACCTCGGCATAGCGATTAATCCAAGACCTCGGGAATTCGGTATCACCACCAGAGTGATCCTGAGTGCCGGGAAGAAAGGCACAGAAACGGAATAATCTCATGTGAGATTGGGCATGTGCAGGACGCATGCTGGGGTGGAAAGGATTCCACAAGGAAGGATATAAGGCAGTTGGATCTTCTCTTTGTTCATTTAGTTATCTGCTTACTTGTCCTTCGTCTCTTTGAGTGCTTCCCTCTCCTTGTTAAATTGTTGTCCGCTCTTTGGCCATTTGGTTTCTTTTACTTTTGATAAGTCTTCGGTTACACTCTTTATATTTCTACGACTATACAAATTGATCGCTTCCACACTGGACCAGAACGCTCTCTCCATCCGCTGTACTGTAATCTTGTTCTAAAAGGAACCACCACCTACGTGCTTTTCTCCGTGCTTCGCGCCGTTACCTACGCTACCCCAGTTATAATTGAGTTGTGAGCGAGCTGCCATCAGAGTGTCGCTATCACTGATAAGGCTGTAGAGGCCTTGTATTACCTTGTATAAACATACTCCTCTAGGCCGAGAAATGGTGGAAATAGGCACGAGTCTAGCACCGCAAAGCAAGTCTGCTCCAGAGAGCAAGTTAAGTTACCCGGCAGACCCATCAACTACTCGTGCTTCTCAGCCAAGAATTGCCTTCCCCATTTGTCGTCGTAGCAAGGTTTGAGAGTTTTTTACCACCAGAAAGGCATAGTATGAAAGTGGTGCATGACTAGCGAAACAAGTAGTATCCAGAAGATCAAGATTATCTCCACATGTTAGAAGAACATTCACTTTCGCCAAACCTCGTTTGTGATGCCTTCTGGTAAGATCCTTTCGAAGTCAACTAAAGCAGCTACTCTTGCCCTTGCTTTGTCAAAAACGGGCTGATGACCTTTCTGGAAATTGCTCAAGAGGCAACGTTTATTGGCAGCTTTTGTTTGAATTTTCACCTTGATCCATTGCAAGTCCGGGCTTGCGGAGGAGAGAATAAATTCAAGGCCTAGCTTAGTATATTCCACTAGTGTACACATTCCTTTAATCCGCTATAATGAGTAGTTGGAGCCCCACTAGTCTTGCACTACTGACACGCACTTTACCATTTTGGTGAAAAAGAACTCTCAAACCTTGCTACGACAAATGGGGAAGGCAATTCTTGGCTGAGAAGCACGAGTAATATGTTGGTGATGGACCTTGTGCTCCACAATCCTAGCCCGACTTTCATTTTTACAAGAAGAAATTGCCAGTTCTAAGAGAACCTTGACTTGAGCATGCAGAGACACTATGGAAGAGGTTCATAGAGGCATGGTGGGGGTGATCGGTGCTTTATGTGTTTTACTTCGTGTTGAAGATCTACTTTTTCGTATGCTGCTCACCATGATCGGAATCCCACAACCTGTTTCACTAGCTACTACGATAGCACCTAAGACCCTCCCGTCGCACTATCAACAACCTCGAAATGACTATCAACTGCAACGTCTCACCACAACTAGTTTGATACAATCTGCAACTCTGAAGCTGCACTACAAATTAGCCCCAAACATCTACGAACTCCTATGTCACATCATCGCAGAATTCCAAACACCTAACACTTTTTATGCGATACCACCACACACCACTTTATCGAATAGAATACGCAAGCAGGTTCTTGTCTATTCGTACGAGAAAATATGGGTAAGAAGTTAGTCGGAGAATCAGGAAGGGCTTTTCAAGGATATTTGGAGGAGTATCATCCACTATTGTTTTCTGTTGTTAACCATAAAATTATCGCTCTCTATCTTTGCTGTTTGTCGTTTACTATTTTCTCAAAGTCGTCTACCATTTCAGTCTTTACTATTCTTCCTATATCTTTTATATACAAATTGACTATTGTATCTTCCGTATCCGAACTCTGAATCCTCTGCCAGTAAACCTTGTTGTTAAAACTTCGGAGGTGAAGGATCTTTTTTTCCTTCGATGGCTGCACTGCGGAAAAACTCATGCACTTTTGTCCTCCGGTGTAAGCGACCCACTCTTTTCATTCACAAGACTAGACTTTTCTTCTGGCCCCTAAGAACATCATCAACCAGCCGCGCTCAGCAAGTCCTCTTCTTCAACAAAGCAAACAATAAAGAGTCGAGGATGTCACAAAACATCTTCCATAATAGCACGAACTGCTAAAATACTAGTGACTCGTATAATACGACCACTAATAATGTGTGGAACAACTGCACCGTCGCCGATGATCTGTCTCAACTCCTAACCTGGCTATCACCCCTGGATCCCGGTTTGCGACATTGCGACATTCAAGAGCGCTGTGTCAACGATGTCGCGGGATGGCTCATGGAGACTGAGGAATTCAGAAGATGGTGTGGATTGGGTGGGAGAGGTGAAGGTGATAAGGCTATCCTATTTTGCTGTGGGAATCCGGGGGTGGGTAAGAAGTTTATTAGGTAAATGGTGTTATTGTTTAGAAAGGGTTGCAATCTCATGCTAAAAAGTCGCGATGACAGTTCGCTGGTAATAGACATGCTATGCGATCGGACGAGAGGACAACACACTGCTGTTACTTGCTTTTACTTCGATTTTGCAGCACGGAAGGATCAGACTGACACTAGTATGTTGGGTTCCCTGCTGAAGCAGGTGATTAGTGGAATGCAACCAGTGATCCCAAGCGGCTAGTCCGTCCGGCTTTGGGTATGGCCTGACTGGCCCAGGCTTTTTCAGAGAGAGCCTGGCCGGACTGCAGCAAAGGGGCTTTTCAAAACCATGGCCCGGCCTGGCCTGGGCATTGGGTGACATAGTCCCAGCATCTTGCGGCTTTGCCTGGGCATCTGACGGCTTTGCCTGGGTATCTGGCGGTTATGCCTAGACATTTGGCGGCTTTGCCTGGACATGCGGCGGCTTTGCCTGGGCATCTGGAACCTTATCTTGGCATCGCGTTGTGGTTATATCTCTGGGGTACCCTGTTGCTTATTGGGTTCATTCCTGGTGTCGGGAACGAGTTACTTATTCATTTGATTCTTTGTCCAGCACCCAGTGGCCTGTAAACACAGGCTAGTGGAACTGACTCTGTTACTTTAGCCGGAACATCAAGGCTGTTATGGAATAGTAACTCCTCTGAATTTCAAAATTTGTGTATATTGGCTCTTGTTATTATTACCCTCAATGATTGAGATATATGGTAGTATTATCATTAAGTTTGAACTCAATGCATGGTTTGACCTGCAGGTTGCCTGGACACCGCCGGGCTTTGGCGGCTGTGAATAATTTTGACCGGACTGACCTAGGCTTTTTCTAACTATTGCCGGACTGACCCAGGCTTCACAAAACCACGGCCGGACTGCTGATCTATGGTCCAGACTATGGTCCGGACTGGCCGCTTGGGATCACTGAGCCAGATAATCACGGCCAAACGCCACTCATGTATGCAGCTAGGCATGGCCATCAGAAAGTGATTGAGCGGCTCCAGCTTCACGAAGCGGTAACCCACAGTGCACCCTCAACTATATGAGACACCACGCATTACAAATAATCGCCATTCCTGCCCTTTCGAAGCACGTTTCTTATTGAAGCTATTCTTGGATACGGTCATCAGGACCGGAAGGAAATCTCATGTCATGTGAGGGCATATATATTAGTTGTTATCCCACTCGTCCGAACCCCTGTCTAACTTTGCCCTGTGAGGATATGAATTTCTGTTCACCGAGGGCAGTAGGTTCTAGCCGATAGAGTAAAATATTTATATTGTCTTAGGAGGATTCAGTTTATCGCTTGCGGCTTCTATCCTAACTTGGTTAATTTTTCTCCAGTTCTATATCCTTTTTTCATCTTTTCTTATCCCATCCGGTTTCTTTCTTCTTCCTCTCCTCCCTTCCTCTTCCGCATTTTCTTCGCTGAGTAGTAGCATCTCCCTGGCAACTGAATAGTTGTACATAAAGTGTTTCTTCCTTGACAGAAGTGGAGCGGTGTATGATAGAGTAAGGATTCTTAATGCAATTGTAAATGATATCCTTAACCCAGCGACAATAGGGCCCCGGTTACCACGTCTGATATGGATTGACTACTAGTACTGTCTTACACTCCCGTTTGAAAAGTCCTCGTAGCCATACCAGTACTGTACATTCATGTGGTTGTGGCTGTCGCTCGGCTGGTACCAACATAATACGCCAACCACAACTGCCTTAGTGTACCCGCGTGGCTACGAGAACATTTCGAGCGGGAGTGTAGAAGCTCTCATGTTGGTCAGGTGTATGTCGATCTTAATTCTATCTTCGCACTTATAGGGAAAAGGGAAATCTTGTAAAGAATTAGCTAAAGAAAGCATCTCGATGAATATTAATTCACCGCAAGTGGTGGAAGGGTCATTAATTCAATTATGAGAAGGGACTAAATGTAGTATGGTGGTTATGTAGTGTGGGTCGGAAGATCGCAGTTAATGTATCTCAAGCGAAACAAATTCATATCAAGGGAAGGTTGTGAACCACCAAAATTGGCGGCCAGCTCGCTAAGGACATATTGGGTAGCCGTGAGCTCCACATGATTAGGAAATTCAGTGAAACCTCCCATAATCCCAGTAGGTAAGGAGTGAGTAGCACAAGGCTGGAAATAAGAGGTGGATGGAAAGAGGAGGGTGTCTTGACAAAGGGGGCAGCCAAACATGACTTCTTAAATCGAGTGATATCTCATGATAGCTGAATGGAGGGGAAAATTTGTGTACAACTTTGGGTAATAATAATATGTTGATGGCAGTTTCGCTATCGATGCAATATTCAGCAACAAGAAAGGTATTTCAAGGGGTTTTGTATCCATTTGGAGGAAATTTATCCTTATAGAGTTGAAACTTCGTAAGGTGTGTTGGAGTTTTGATGCTTGCGTCGCGGGTGTTTTTCTTGGTTCACCAATGTTGAACTCGGCTAACTCTTTAGCTAGGTATTTTCCTTAGAGAGTTGGACGGTGACGATTTTTGCTCCCACCATCATGGTTTTTCTGCACATGAATACTACTAGAGGTCCCTTCAGACTTTCTAACCAATGGGGTTTGCTTCTTTATTTCTCCCCTCCCTTTCATATTTTTTTTTTCACTGGCACTTTTAGTTTTTCATAAGCTGAACTTTCCCGCTAATTTTGCTCCTGTAGGGGTTTCCCTGGAATCAAGACCCGCGGAATGTTCTGTAATTGGAAAATCTAAAGAAGGCATAGAATTTTGAGAGGGGTTTTCCATATCTGAATTATCATGACTCTGTAAACACGGGAATTACTGGAGGGTTGGAAGTCTTGGAGGTGGGAAATATCAGAGGTTCCACTGTACAAGTATTTTCAGATCACTTCGGGGAATGGCGTTCTTTCGTGGGCAAACTCGTGGCAGGGGCTATGTTTGTTCCTGTGTAATGTCGGGAAAAGAGATACGCAGTGAGTTTATATAGGAATAAGAATTAACCTTTGACATCACTCTGGGTATTCGAGTCTGTACCGAGTACTGAAGTATACCGTACTTCCTTTGTGTATCTGCGTTCCGACATAATTCCTGAACCGAAATGACCCCCACGAGTTCACGAGAGTAGCTGATGAATATAACTTAGCAGTCATATGGGTCGGAATGAAAATTTGGCGCGGAGCGTCGAGATGGGATATTTGACCGTTATGCTTTTTGGGCGCGCTTTGTGATGGTGGGAAGGGAGTTTCGTAGGGGCGGAACCCGCTTGGGAAACAAGGGAAAGGAGGAAAGAGAATAAGAGTTCCAAGATCAAAAGGTTCTCGATAGTTCCGGTCTTGTTATTCCCACCAGTGTGAGTCTCTAATGAGCCCGTTTATACGATAAATCAAGTGTTAAATGACAACGTCCCCCGTCCCCCAGGAAAACGTGACAACATTATATGGTTTCTTCGTCTACCACCCAGATTCTACCCATCCGACAGTTTGGTGACTGAAATCTTGCTATGGCCCGACCAACACGGTACGAGTACTGGATACAGTACCCGTAGAAAGGTTACATGCAGTTGCCACAACTTGAGCTATTCGTAGGAGGAGGCAATTATAGAGGAAGGGGATAGGAGATATCGCGATCTCCATTTGGGACGGTAGTAGAGAGATAAGTAAATCACTGAGATAGCCGTAACGGCTACTACAATCACGACCATAGCTGCGACAACAGTTGGTTAGTGTAGTGAGATAAAGAACAGCCATGAACTAAGTGTCCTTCCTCGAGTTTACGGGAAATTGGGATTACTCCTGGAGAAGCGGTGAGAAAAGAATGTAACGTATCATACGGTATCATAGCTATCATGATAGTTCAGTGTCATGGGAATTGGGGTTGCGCCCGTTGTCTTAGGACTTGATCCGGCTGCTACAAGGAGCTATTTTCATACGACCCATCGCCCTTGACCCCTCTTTTGTTTCTTTCACCGCCGATCAACCAACAATACCCAGCGACTCCAGCTCTTCAACAGGACAAGCAATAAACGTTCCAAAATATGTCGATACACTATCAAGGATAATACCAACTGCCTCAATACTACGAACTCTATTACTCTGCAGAACCTGACTATTGCCGATGATCGGTCTCAGCTCCTAACCTGGCTATCTCCCTTAGATCCAGGCCTACGACATTGGGACATTCGGGAGCGCGGCGTCAAAGATGTCGGAGAATGTCTCATACAAACCGAGGAATTCAGAAGATGCTGTGGATTGAGTTGGGAAGGTGAAAGTGATAAGGCTGTTCTATTTTGTTACGGAAATCCGGGGGTCGGCAAGACGTTTATCAGGTAATAAAGGTGATTCTTAGTAGAGAGAAGTGAATCAGTACTAACAAGCGGCGATGGTAGTTCCCTAGTAGTGGACACACTGTACGATCAAACCCGGGGACACAACGCGGCAGTTACATATTTTTACTTCGACTTTGCAGCGCGAAAAGAGCAGTCTGTAACGAATGTACTAGGCTCGTTACGGAAGCAGGTGGTAAGCGGAACGGGAGAGATTGCAGAGGAAATACGGCAGACTTTGCGAGAGCAGAAAGAGGCCCCTGGAGGACGCAGACTGCAACTTGTCCATATTATGAACATGCTACAACTCATCACCTCTTCGCAGCCCACATATATTTGTATTGACGCATTGCACGAATGTACGGTTGTGGAGAGATTTGGGTTCTTGATTCCTTGCAAGAAATCCTTGAGAGGTCCCCTTGCGCTCAACTATTTGTCACTGCAAGACCTCATATCCGGGATGAAATTGAAAAGTGCCTTGCTGGACGAGTGGCAAGTCTATCCATAGGCCATAGGAGGGACGATATCATCGGTTACCTTCGTGCCAGATTAGGCGAGGACGAAATGCCAGATGCGATGGTTGAGATTCTAGAGGCGGAAATTTTGGAGAAGATTCCGGAGAATATATCACAAATGTGAGTGGGGAAGGTCCTGAGAATGGTACCCCTCATTATCCATTAATAGATGTGTCTAGGATCCTACTGGCAGCTTTAAATATCGACGCGATCTTACAAGAACCGACGATGCATCGGAGACACGAAAGGCTCAGCGAAATCACCGATGGACCAGGGTTGTGGGATGCATACGGTGCAAGGATAGAACGGATAGGGTTCCTGGGTGGGGGTAAATAAAGACTAGGGATTAACACTTTGATCTGGATTGGTCATGCGGAACGCCCGTTGAGGGCAGATGAACCCTGCCACGCCCTAGCAGTCGAGTTAGGCTCCAAGGGGTTTAATATCGAGAACCTGCCTTCGATGTCGACGTTGATAAGCTGCTGTCAAGGGCTTGTCACTGTGGACAAGCAGAAATCAACAGTGCGACTAATCCATTTTACTCTCAAAGAGTATCTTTCCGCTCGTTCCAATATTTTCATGAGTGCTCACTCCGCAATGGCAGAGATATGCTTGACCTATCTAGACTCCAAACAGGTCAAGGCACTTTCGGTCGACTCCACACTCTTGACACATCCTTCCTAGATTATTGTTCTCAATACTGGAGTGTCCATGCGAAAAGGGAACTCTCCGACCGTTCAAAATCACTTGCGCTCGAGCTTTTGCATAATTATGGTGGCCAGATATTGGCCAAAACGCTTCTATCACAGGAAGGGTATTTAGGTTGCTGGATGCCGGGTATGAGTTCCCACTTTAGTGGACTGCATTGCGCATCATTCTTGGGCATTGTAGAAGTAGTACCCGCTCTGATAGACATGGATAGCTATGATATTAATGAAGGAGGTCATTCGGGGCGCACTCCGCTGGCATGGGCTGCTGGTAATGGCCATGAAGGAATGGTGAATATACTGCTCTTACAAGCCGGAGTCAAACCCGACAAGCTAGATATCTATTGCGATACACCGCTCTTGCGGGCCTCCAAGCGTGGGCATGAAGAGGTGGTAAAAAGACTACTCGCGCGGGAAGAGATCAACGTCAACAATCCGGATCAAAACGGCTCCACACCACTTTCACTTGCTGCTCAGGGTGGATACGCAGGAGTCGTGAAATCACTGCTTGGGTAGGACGAGGTTAACCCGGACCAGCCAACTGACTACGGTGACACACCACTCTCGCTTGCCGCTCAGGGTGGGCATGAGGGAGTCGTGAGGGCGCTGCTTGAGCGGGACGAGGTTAGCCCCGGCCAGCCAAATGACTTCGGTAACACACCACTCTTTCTTGCCGCTCAGTGTGGGCATGAAGGAGTCGTGAAAGCACTGCTTGAGCGGGGCGAGGTCAACCCGGGCCAGCCAAATGACTGCGGTAACACACCACTCTTGCTCGCCGCTCAGGGTAGACATCAAGGAGTCGTGAAAGCACTGCTTGAGCGGGACGAGGTTGACCCGGACAAGCCTGATAATGACGGTGACACACCGCTCTCGCATGCCGCTCAAGGTCAGCATGAAGCAGTGATTAAAATATTACTCAGGCGGCGCGATGTTAACCCTGGCACCCCAGCTAGATGGGCCAGAACACCGCTCATGGTTGCGGCTAAGGGTGGACACGGAGAGGTCGTAAAACTACTACTCAAGCGGGAAGAGGTCAACCCCAACATGCAAGACTATCATGGCAGTACACCGCTCACGCTTGCTGCAGAGTTTAACATGAGGATGTGGTGAGAATTCTACTTGCGAAGGAAGAGGTCAATCCCGAGATCTCAGATAATGATGGCGACACAGCGCTCTTATGTGCTGCCTAAGGTGGAAGTGAAGGAGTGGTAAAAATACTACTCGAGCAGGAAGGGGTTAACCCTGATATTCAAAACCACACCGACCAAACGTCGCTCTCGTATGCTGCTCAGTATGGATATGAAAAAGTGGTAAAAATGCTACTCGAACAGGAGGGGGTCAACCCTAACAGGCCGGATAATCACGGCCAAAGGCCACTAATGTATGCGGCTAAGCATGGTCATCAGGAAGTGATTGAGCTGCTCCAGCCTTACGGAGCGGTAACCCACGGTGTACCCTTAGCTATAGGAGACACCGAGCATTACATATGATCACCATTCCAGCCCTTTCGAAGCATGTACCTTATGGAAGCTGTCCTCGGATACGATATTCTGCAGCGGAAGGAAATCTCATGTCATGAGAGCGCATATATATTAGTTGTTATCACACTCGTCCGAACCCCTGTCTAGCATAGTGCTGTGAGGATAGGAAATCCTTTTTTTACGAGTTCAGTAGGGTCTAGCCGGTGGTGTAAAACATTTGTATTGTCTTAAGAGGGTTCAGTTTATCGCTTGCAGCTTCTACTCAAACTTATTTAACCTTCCTCTAGGTCTGTAACCTTTCTTGCGTCTTTTTTTATCCAGTCCTGTTTTCTTCTTCTCCTCCCCTCCCTCCCACATTCTTCCCTGAGTAATAGAATTCCCCCTAGTTATTGATAAGTTGTATATGGGGGTTTTTATTTTTATTTTTATTATGGTTTTATAGTTTGTTTTTGATAGTAGAGGAGCGGTGTATGATAGAGCAAAGATTATTAAGGTAATTATAAACGATATCCCGATCTTACCAACAATCAGGCACAGGTTACCACGCCTGATATTCCTCGACTGGTGGCACCGTCTTACACCAGTTTGAAAAGTCCTCATAGCCATACTAGTGTCTTCATATGGTTGTTGCTGTCACTCGGCCGGCGCAAAAATACTATATCAGCCACGCTACATTAATATACCGGCGCGGCCGCCAGAACTTTTCGAGCAGGAGTGTAGAAACTCTCATGTCTGTGGAGGATATATCGATCTTAATTCTATCTTTGCACTTTTGGGGAAGAAGGGAAAGTTTTTAGAGATGAATTAGCTACAAAAAGTATCGACGAATATTAATTGACCTGAAGTGATGGAAGGGTCATTAATTGAATTGTGAATAGGGACCGAAGGTAGGATTGTGGCCATCTAGTGTGTATGCGAGAATTGTGATTTATGTCATTGATGCATCTTATACAAAACCAATCCCTTGTGGGGGGGGGGGTGAAAGGCAAAAATTGGTTTCCAACTCACTAGGACTAATTATATAGGGTAGCTGCGAGCTGGGCCTGGTCAGTAAATAACCTTTTTCGGTCCTTTTCAGACACTTTCCGCCCTTTTCGAGCCAGCCGTTACAGTCAGCTTAAATATTTCCTCAGACTCCACCATAATAACCCCCCCTTAGGGGCTCCTGAAAAACCACCAGACTTCCACCGCAGACAGCTTGAGGCCCTGTACAAAATTCCCTACCTGTTGTGCCCAAAGACTGTGAAATATTCAATGGGGTGTGCCTGAGGACCCCTGCCCCCAGATCATTATACTATTGGCGTATTTAAACAGGGCTCCTGCAGAATAATTAGTGCATTGACAATCATCCCACGCACTTCTATATGCCTGTAGGAAAGCTATATGTCATCATCTAATATTAATAACAAATAAAAAAAGAATCCAGAGAAAAGATAGGAAGAACCCCAGAAGAGCAAAAACTGTGGTTAAAACCGAAAGTAAATAGAAGATATGATAGAAGTGATAGAGTATTGTTATTCGTTTGAGTAGGAGTAATAGTGTATTGTAGGAAGACTTAATTCAGTTGTTATTATTTTCCTTAACACCA
>Ga0307509_10008396_pt1 | contig 13185 bp, 9 predicted proteins | sample 10_EM_MG_FD_202245 | JGI IMG/M metagenome (GOLD analysis project Ga0307509, IMG submission 202245) | Populus trichocarpa ectomycorrhiza microbial communities from riparian zone in the Pacific Northwest, United States - 10_EM | ecosystem: Host-associated > Plants > Roots > Unclassified | place...
GTTAACTATCTTCATGTTTCTTACAAGATTCAGAATATCTAGCCTTGTCCAAAGCCTTAATTCTTCAGACAAATCTACCTCAAAAACAATACTGTAATAAAATAAATAAAAATAAAAATATCCAAAAAAGAAAAGAAAAAAAAACTGACTCTGTTCATACCACCACGGGGACCCACTTTAAATACCTTCCTTCCATTTTCTTCTCTGCTGCTGCCCTTATTTCTCCTCCTCCATTCTCCCCTCTTGTGACCCCTCTCTATTTTGGATGTGGACTTCACAACAATTCTTTTCTTTCTTCTTTACTGAAAAAGAACTTACAGATTTTGCCTTCAAACGTTGTGGAAGTTTTTAGTTCAGTTTAGTGTTTTTGCTTATAAAGATTGAAACTTGATCATTGAAACAAGAAACAATAACCATATCACTGTACCCTTTTGGTTTCTTTAACAGTAAGTCATGTTCTTTGCTTTTTTTATTTCATTCTTGATGGTATTTCTTATTTGGTTTTGTTTTGACTGGTTTACAAGACTAAAAAACGGTTACTTGCCTCTGAAATCTCGATTCTGTAATGGATAATGGTCCTTTAAAGGTATTATTTAGTTGCCATTTCGGGTTTTGAGTACTGGTTTGGAGATTATATTCAATTCGTAGATCAATTTTCTTACTTTGTAAGTATTGTGGGGAATTGCTTTTTTAAAATTTGGCATTCAAACTTGGTGTGTTTTCTTCAGACCTTTTTGATTAGTTTTCTTGGTAGTGTTGGTGGATTTCAAGATATGAGTAATGTTTTCTGTCTTTTTGCTGATTTTGTTTAGTTTTCCAGGATTGGTGTTTTAACGAGTACTAATTGGATCCTTTATTTTCTCATTTCAATCTTGAACTTGTTTCTGATCAAGTTTCTGGTTTTGGAGTTATACTTCAGTTTCTGAGGAACCTCTTTTGAATCTTGGTTTTATTATACTGTTAGTGCAGAACTTTGAATTATTTTTTTTAAAATATTTTCAAATGTTTCCTCTACAGTTTCTGGCAATTGTAAAGAAAACATCATGTAGCAAGAACTTCACTTGGGACTGCTTGATTTAAAGGATATTTCTGCCTTTTCATTTGGTATAGAATTTGGGTTCACCCTAACAATGTGTTTTCCTTTTCCCTTCTAATTTTCCCCTCCAAGGCCCCTGATGAAGATTTTGAGTCTGTACACCCTGTTGTACGCAACCTTTTGGTTCATGTTCATGTTAGATGAGAAGTTTTTCTCATAAATTTGAGATTTGGTGGAGTAAATCATTATTTTTTAGGTTTTCTACGAGAGTTTGTTTTTTTTTATCTTGGGTAGAAGAGATCTGAAATTCGTTAGTTTTTAGTTGAAGACGAGGAAACATCATTTATGTGTTTCTTTCTTGTTTTTCCTTTCTTTCTTTTCTTTTTTCAATTCACGTTTTTGTTTGAACTACTGCTTTAATATTTTAAAGTGTCTTCTATCCCAGGAAAATAATTACTTACTTTGAATTAGTTAATTTTGTGATTGAACCTATAAGGTGATCGAGGGTGTACACTATTTGAAATAGACTAAGCCGTTTTACTCTTTTTGGATTTGGATGTGTAGCATGTGTCATTATTGTGGTGCTGATCGGACTAAGTTGAAGGATGAAAAGAAGAAACTAGAGAATGGAGGTTGTTTAAAACTAAATGGTGAAGAGCCCATTTGGTCTTGCCGACTTTGTCAGGAAAAGCAGGAACCAGATTTGATGAACCGTGATGGTTCGAGTCATTCTATATTACCACTGATCAGTCCAGCTACTACGTTGCCTAGCAGTGATAGATTTATGTCTAGCTGCAGTAAATTTCTGCCTCTCATTGTCATTCATCCTAATTATTTTTGTGATACACTTGCATCTTGTTCTATGATTCTTATGCTTTTTTTCCTTTTATTATCTGTTTGTTTAGGCGATCTTTATGTCGATGTAAACTCGCATGACTGGTATGTATCACATCTTTGAAATGTAGTGCAGTTACATGCTACTAGATGGTTGTTATTAAAAACGATTTATCTTCTGACTTTTATTAGGGCTCATCAAGAGGAAGAAGCAGCACGCAGTGCTCAGAAGGATCTCAGTTATGGGATGAATGACCAACTGCACAACTCAAGATTGGAAGCTCCTTTAAATAGAGTGGATGGATTACTTAAAGCGACAGAAAACAACTTGAAGGATAGTCATAACGGAACTGATAGAGAGACAGTGAGAGATGTAGAAATTGTGGAACTTCTTCACGGTCAAGAAGCAAAAGATAATGCTTTTGAGAAATGTGTTGGATCTTCAAACGAAGGAAGTGATGTTTCTCAAATCAGTGATGATGAAGTAGATGCGCAGGTTTGGGAGCCTCCTGAAGCAGAAGATCCAGAGGATGATTTGGATGGCAGTGTGGCTTTTATCGATGACGACGACGATGAGTGTGGTGACGGAACAGAATGGGGTAAACCTAGTTCTTTGAGTTACTCGAGGGATGAAGGCAGTCGGAGCTTCAAGTTCAAAGAAGAAAAACAAAAGGCAATGGACGAAGTAGTTAACGTGAAATTCAAGGCTGTCGTGAGTCAACTTCTTAAAACTGCAGGTGTTGCCTCTCTGATGAGAGATGGTGAAAGTTGGGTGGATATTGTTACTTATTTATCATGGGAAGCTGCTTCGTTTTTGAAGCCTGAAGCAATAGATCGGAAAGCAATGGATCCAGATGGCTATGTGAAAGTGAAATGCATTGCAACTGGTTCTCGTAGTGAAAGGTGATATCTCTTTGATATATTAAAGTTTATTATTTTTGTGCATTTTTAATGCCTCAGCCTCATATAGTTTCTTCTACTTATTGTACCTATTCATGCCAGTCAGCAGAGTAGCGTTAACTTTTATACACCTTCCAATCCTTGAGTAAGTTTTTTCATTTTTGTTTGTATTTTCTTGCAGTGAAGTAGTGAAAGGCTTGGTCTTTAAAAAGCGTGCTGCTCACAAGCACATGCCCACTAAGTACAAGAACCCCAGGTTGTTGCTGATCCAAGGTGTGCTTGGTCAGTCTTCAAGTGGATTGTCATCGTTTAAATCAATGGAGCAGGTACTTTGTCCATATCTATACTCCTATTTGTTTTAATCACATATATATGCTCCTATTTGTTTTGATCATTTTCTCATAAACAGGAAAAGGATAATCTGAGGGCTCTCATTGAGACCATAGAAATGTGCCATCCAAATGTAGTTTTAGTAGAAAAATCTGTTTCTCGTGATGTCCAAGAGTGCATCCTAGCAAAAGGAATGACACTGGTCTATGACATGAAGCTCCATCGACTAGAAAGAATTGCTCGCTGTACTGGTTCGCCAATTTTATTATCTGATGCTTTAATGAATCAGAAGTTAAAGCAATGTGATTCCTTTCATATTGAGAGATTTGTTGAGGAACATGTTGCGGTATGCGAAGGAGGAAAGAAGCCAAGGAAGACATTGATGTTCATCGAGGGCTGTCCAACATGTCTGGGATGTACAGTGAGTCTATAATCCTTCGCTTCTTATTTACTTTCCCCCCTAATTCTCTGTTGTGGAGTGTGCACACATGCATCACTTTTTTAGCACCAGGAGTGTCTGCACGTAAATGAACCCTCAGTTGCTTTCTCCTTCTTTCTCAGATACATGAACATGTATGTGCTCTTGTAGACCTGGCTGGTCAATTGAAATCTTTCACCTGACCTTTCTGACATGGTCATAATGATATGTGAATGTTGGCTTTGCAGTTATATATTATCTTGCAGGCATTATATAATGGTTTTCTCTGATCAACTCTGAACGCTATCTATTCTCAAGTCTTAAGAGTTCGACCTAATCATGGAAGCTATCTAAGTTTAAACATAAGTTATTAAAGTTATTTGTGTTTAGTTTTGTACACGAAATTTTATGTGGTAAACTGGTGATGCATCAGTAAAACTTGGAAGTCAATAGCGGCATGGTACTTTAAATATAATCACATTTTTCTAGTGCAACATTGCATTCTTTGCTGCGGAAAGAGAAGTTTCTCTTTACACGTGTATGCTATATTTTATGCAGCTAATCAAGTGCTTTATTGCTTTCTATCCTGGATGATATATGTTTCTCTTCTGTATTTAAGAGGCTGCTGAAAATTTGATCATTACCACTCAGAATATTTTCTGTTCTTCCTTTCAATGTAAAGCAACCATAATTACCTGTACAATATAATTGTGCAGATTTTGTTGAAAGGAAGTCATAGTGATGAGTTGAAGAGGGTTAAATATGTGGTCCAATTTGCTGTAATCATGGCATATCACTTGATTCTTGAGACATCGTTTCTTGTTGATTGGAAGGCAATGTTCTCTTCAGAAATATTTGGTGGAGTAGTTAATACCTCATCAATAGATCAACACTCTTCTGCTTTAGAAACTAGGATTCCTTGTGTTGAGGAGTCTACAACTGAAAGTGGTTCATCTATCATTGATATTCCCATTTCTAATGGATTTCATGAAGAAGGTTCCCACAATATAAACATAGGATTAGAGGGATATGATCCTGCAGTTTTTTCTGGATTTTCCTCTCTTTCAGCCTCTCTGAAGAAAGTTATGGGGGACAGCTTTCCTCTTGTCTCCTCTCCTCCTTATCGGTCCTTGTCTAATTACTTTGGCTTCAATGGACAAGAAACTAATGGTCAAATCATGGAAGAGGTTCCAGTTTTAAAAACTTTGGAAGCTTTTGACCCTAGTGATATGGAAGGTAAAAAGGATTCTGATGAAGAGAAGTCTGCCAATGATGGACAACCTCAATCTTTGTCACCTTACTCTGTAGCCACTCTGGACAGCGGAAATGATGTTGGAAATAAAGAAGATCAAATCCAAAGTAAGGGTGATGCCAATGCAGTGTTGGATTCTCAGAGTATTTTGGTTTTGATGTCTAGACGGAATGCCTTGAGAGGGATTATATGTGAGCAAAGCCATTTTTCTCATATAATGTTCTACAGGAATTTTGATGTTCCCCTTGGAAAGTTTCTTCGGGATAATTTACTCAATCAGGTTATTTCAAATCTCCATTTATCAGGGAATATTATATTTTATGTTGTTATCATCTGGATGTAGTTCTAGATTGGCCATACCTTATGGGAAATATTTCTTATTGAAGGGCTTTTGTTATCTTTTTAGAATTAGGTTTATCCTTTTGCTTCACTGACCTAAGTATCCATCATGTCTACAGCATGGTACAATGTAATTGGTCCTCAACTGTTTTCTAGATTTAGATTGCAATGTTTAGAAGTTTGCATTGATAGAAAAACTGCTGCATTTTGCAGAGAAGCCAGTGCAACACTTGCGGTGAGTTGCCTGAGGCTCACTTTTACTATTATGCTCATCATAATAAGCAGTTGACAATACGAGTTAAAAGGCTTTTCAAGACTTTGCCTGGAGAAGGTGAAGGAAAACTTTGGATGTGGATTCGCTGTGGTAAATGTAAACATGAAAGCAGATTACCAAAATCTACTAAACGAGTCTTGATTTCAACTGCTGCGCGTAGTCTGTCTTTTGGAAAATTCTTGGAGATAAGCTTTTCTCACCAATTTTCATCTGGTAGCTTGTTCAGCTGTGGCCATTCGCTTGAGAGAGACTTCCTCTACTTCTTTGGGTATGGGATATAAAATCCGGTCCTCTTTAAATTATTGAATTTGTTGTATTGAGTAAGATTGTGCAAATAATCTCTATTTTCATGAAAAAGTGATAAAATGTGTCCAGAGAGGAATTCCCTGGCCTTGAGCTCACATTTCTTACCTAGCCAGAAGATGGATGCTCTAGGATTTTTCTGGAATATTTTGGTCAGATTTTTGCTGTAAGGGACCATGTTTACTTTTTGAGAAACTTCGATGTAGATTAAGTTAATTAACTGGTGTCTGCATTTCCATTCTCTACATCCGTGCGAAATCTTATATTTACTTTTTGTGCTTTATCATTCATGGTATACATGTATTTTGCAGATTGGGTCCAATGGCAGCAATGTTTAAATACTCTCCAGTGACAACCTATAATGTGTCTCTCCCACCCCAGAAGCTGGAGTTCTATCATTCAATCAGACTTGATGGCCTCAAGAAAGAATTCCATGCTGTATGTGTCCCTCTGATCCTATCTTCTTTTTGATGTTTGATGATGCGTTGATGTTTCTCTACAAATGTTGGAAGATATTTGTCTTCCAACTCTCTTTTAGGATATCTTGAATTACTGTGAGGTGGAATTGATTTTTCTGTTGTTTTTTCAAGGTTTATTCAAAAGGGATGCTGATCTTCAATGGGGTTGGTGAGGCGTTGAAGAATTTAAGATCTCGATTTGCAGGGTCAGTTCTGAACCTTCAAGGTTCATTGAAAGAATTCTCTGATATTGAAGATATGTTGAAGCAGGAGAGTTCTGAGTTTGAGGTTAGTTTTTGTACGTATTTTGTCATTTACCTCTTCCTAGGTTCATGCACGCGTGTGTATATTAGTTGCAATTTTACAAGGAACTCTTATTGCAATGACATGACATGGCGGTTTCCATAATTTCATGTCATACCTATACTTGTGTATTTCATTAAGTGCTTTGTTTCAGTTCATGGTTGCTAAGTGTTTCCTTTTTCCCATGGTTGCACTGTTGTAAACAAAATCAGTTAAACATTCAGAATGCAGTTGCTAAGAATGGTGATGAGGCTGTTTACAAGCTTCTTAGTTTGAATCAGTTATCATGGGAGCTTCTTCTTGAATCATGCATTTGGGAAAGACGCCTGCATTCATTGCTCTTGCCTGATACTTTGATGTTAGTAACCGGTGCCAGTAAGAAAGAATTGCAGGAACAGTTTGAGTCGCAGATGACTGACACTGCTGATGGAAAAATCCAGTGGAATGATAATACTTTGGGAAGCAGTGATGAAGTTTCTGACAACAGTGGCAATTTAAGGGACATGCTCAGTACAACTGTCGAGGCAAGTGAATTTTCAATCAAAGAAATTCCAGTTGATGATCATGTTCATGAATTTAGGAAGCAGGATAATCTTTACACCTCATCTGCTGTGGCTGAGGATATTGAGAGGTCAAGAGTGAGTGGTCTGAGCCAGAACAGATTTATCAACCAAGAACTATCTGTGAAACCTAGTGGCTCTGCCCACCAGCATTCTGATGATGGAAATTGCCAAGCAGACTATTTATCTGATGTACAAGTTGAAAGAACCATTCCAATTACTACAAGTATAGGGAGCAGTGATTCTTTTGTTGATTCTGATTCAATTAAAAAGGGTACGTCTGCACGTTCTTTGGCATCCAGCTTAGAGAACTCAAATGGATGGTTCTGGATGCCATTTCCAGAAATCCGACAGATCTACATGAAGGATCTTCAGAGAGGTTTCATGCCAAAATTTCAGTCTATCAGTAGCAATATTCAGGAACACATGTCTGCAGCCCATCAGCTAATCACCAAGGAATGCCAGAGGCTGCACATCCCTCTTGGAACTGATAATTATATGGTGAAAGATTATGATGATGAACTCTCTAGCATAATTGCCTGTGCACTGGCATTTTTGAAAGGTCAACCTATTTCAACAGAGCTTTACAATGAGGATGATAGGAAAGAGGGTGGCATGTCTTTTAAATCAACTGATAGTTTAGACATACTGACTCGAATTCCTACAATGATCTCCCCACATTGGTCCTCTAATGGTTCTGATTCAGATTCTGTCCATTCTATGCTAAACATTTCTTCGGACGAGTCGCGCTTGTCCAGCTTTGATGGGCTGAATTTGTTGGAATCACTTGTTCGTCCAGAAAATCTTAGCCCTGAAGTCGCTTTTGGGCGGTCAAAATCACTTGGAAAGGGTAAATACTCAGTAATTTGTCTATACGCTAAGCAGTTCCATGATCTTCGGAATCGATGCTGTCCATCTGAACTTGATTATATCGCTTCCTTAAGTCGTTGTAAGAATTGGGATGCAAAAGGTGGAAAGAGCAAATCCTTTTTTGCAAAGACACTTGATGACAGATTTATTATAAAGGAAATCAAGAAGACAGAATTTGAGTCATTTGTGAAGTTTGCTCCACATTATTTCAAATACATGAACGAGTCATTTGAGTTAGGAAACCAAACTTGCCTTGCAAAAGTTCTGGGGATTTATCAGGTTTGGTTTCTTGATTTCATAACTTTTTATCCTTTTAGCTTTGTTCTTCAAAAACTCAATTATTTCTATGCAATTTTTCAGGTGATCCTTAGACAGACAAAAAGCGGGAAAGAGATCAAGCATGATCTAATGGTCATGGAGAATCTTACCTTTGGTCGAAACATTACTCGCCAGTATGATCTTAAGGGAGCTTTACATGCTAGATACAATTCAGCAGCTGATGGTTCAGGAGATGTTCTTTTGGATCAAAACTTTGTTGATGACATGAATTCCTCTCCACTGTATGTCAGTAATACAGCAAAGCGTCTCCTGGAACGGGCTGTTTGGAATGACACAACTTTTCTTAACGTGAGTCTTGACATCAATTCTCTCTACTAATTAAACAGATAGCCATAACCAGATATCTTCAATCTGATTTAATTTCTGGATCATTATTTAAATTTTCTAGATAATAGGAAGTTGATGTACAAGCCAGATACTTACTAATATAGAAGCAGCGCTGCTTGTGGTCCCTCCTGCCCTCTTTGTATTGCTTGGCCTGCAGTGCACCCTTACTCTTCGCTTTGATCAATATGCTAAATGTTTTTAGCTAGCTCTTGATTCTCTGTTTTTTTTTATTACAATTCATAATTACTATTTGTGCTGATAATTACAAATCTTAATGTTATTTTTCATGTTAATTTTTCAAAATGCTCTATAGGATATGCTGTCTGACACATTTCTTGTTTGTTTTTGCAGTCAATCAATGTAATGGATTATTCTTTACTGGTCGGAGTAGACACCCAGCGACGAGTGCTTGTGTGTGGGATTATTGATTATCTCAGGCAGTATACCTGGGACAAGCAGCTGGAAACATGGGTGAAGTCTTCCCTTGTTCCTAAAAATCTGTTGCCAACTGTTATATCTCCTATAGAGTACAAAAAGAGGTTCAGAAAGTTCATGACTGCGCACTTCTTGAGTGTCCCGGATAACTGGTGCTCACAGAGTTCCTGTGAACTTTGTGGCACCAGAGATGATGATCCATCCCAATCCACGTCCCGAAAACAAGGAGGGCAGAATGGGCTTACTCATTAGTTTCAACATCTGGTTCATGATTCTTTGAAATTTGTTTTCGGCCAGTTCATTTTACTGTACATAGATGTCACAACTATATAGCCAACCCTATAATATCAGCCCATTTTTAGCAAATTTATGGGGATAGTTTTGTTTCTACAGGTCTGCCAATGTCACCCTATAGCAAAATGCTTGTAATTCTGTGAATGTATTGAGAAAATTGTAGAGAGCCATGAACTGGTTATTTCAAATGAATCCAAAAAAGAAAACAAAATGCAGCTATTGTTAGTAGCTTTCTTGCATCTGCTGATGTTCGTTGTATGTTTATTTGAATATATAGCTTTCTAACTCCTGTTTCCATACGACACAAGAAATGCTCTCTTGGCCCCTTCAACCGAGGCAGGAAGAAATCGAAGCTGGCATACCAAGACGAATCACTTTCCTTCGCTCCTCACATATCATGTGGTATATTAACTACTAGGAAGCAGTGGTGCTTAGGAAGATGATTAACGCTTGCAGCAAGTGTTTTGTCCCTGTTGCTTCCCTCCGAGAGAAGGATTGGGATTTTTTTTTTCCTTTTCTCTTTTACATTACGTTAAACTATGCTAATTCAGGACTTGTGTTTTCCGATGTATTTAGTTAAGGTACCTGGTTTCCTATATAGTGCTTGTCTTTTTCATGTTCGAGTGAGGTTTAGAGTTCTATATAAACAGATAGCAGCAAGCTCTGTTACCACTCAAAAAATCAGTAAGATTTTCTCTCCAAAGTTTTTCTTTGCCAAGTTTCGATTCCAACTACGGCTTGATTTGGCTATGGTTTAAACCGCTTGGCGGAACACTCGCCAAGTGCAATGGCTTCCAAAGTGGTGGATACCTCTTCTTTTTTCTTATCTTGTTCTTCCCTTAATGTTTCGTACATTGTAGTTTAGTTTAATACTAGATAGATGTCTTCTTGGTCTGGTTAATTTTTTTCAATATAAAAAAATAATTCATGTGATATCAACATTTTAAAATGAATAAAAATCTAAAAATTTAGTAATTAAAAGAGGTTGTACTTGCTATCAAAGCAGTGACCTATAAAACAAGAAAAAAAAAACACTATGAAACGAACATTTTATGCTTGCACTTACACCATTAATTTAATTTAATTAAAAAATAATTTTTTTAAAAAAGCTAGATTTAACAAAGGTTGAAAAAAATAATCCAATTTAACCCTTGTTACTTTCAAAATGACAAAAACATCCCATAGAAAGCGAATAAGAAAAATAAAAAAATGTTGGTGGATGAAAACAAAAATAAGAAATTAGCTTAAAAAAGAAGAAAAAAACCAAGTAAACTCGGAAGAACCCTGTAAACTTGAGTTAATCTCTCAAACCTACAATCTGTTAAATTCTAGACCTGGACTCAACTAAAAAGCTCAATACTTGAACAATTAAATGTCAGATGATGAAATCAATAAATTTAATTTAATTAAAACATAAAATTCCTTTCAAAAAAGATAAATTTAACAAAGGCTAAAAAAAACCCGAGACAACCCGTTTTATTTTCAAAATGACAGATAAATCCCATAGAAAATGAAAAAAAAAATGTTGGAGGATGAGATCAGAAAAAAATGAACTTAAAAAAAAGAGAAAAAAAGTATGAAAAAAAAGATGAATCTTATAAACTATGATTAAACTCTTAAACCTGCAATTCGTTAAATTCTAGACCCGAACTCAACTCAGAAGCTTAACACCTAAATAATTAAATTTTGGAGGATGAAATCAATTAATTTAGAAATAAAATTCTTTTTGAAAAAGCTAAATTTTATAAAAACAAAAAAAATCCGAGGTAACCTATGTTATTTTTAAAATGATTTAAAAATTCAATAGAAAACAAATTAAAAAAAAATAACAAAATGATGCAAGATGAAACTGAAAAAAAAAAGCTTCAAAAAAAGAGAAAAAAACCAAGTAAGCCCGAGTAAACCTCGTAAACCCGAGTTAATCTCCCAACCCTATAATCCGTTAAATTCTAGACTCTGAGTTCAACCAATATGCTAAACACTCGACTAGTAAAATGTTAGGAGGATGAAATCAATTAACTTAATTTAATAAAAAGAAATTATTTAAAAAACCCTTTCAAATTGACGGAAAAATCCTATAAAGTGAAATAAAATAATAACAAAATATTAAAGGATAAAAAAATTAAAAAAAAAAATACAAAGTAAACCTGGATGAATATCGTAAATTTAGATAAATCTCGTAAACTTATATTCCATTAAAAAGAAAAAAAATATCCTTCCTACCCCTAAAATCAAGTTGAATGAGTTCTCTCTCCAAGAATAAAATAGTAATTTAACTTTGCGAATCTACATTGAAATGCAAACACTTCTATTTTTCTTTTCCTCACAGTCTTGTACTCTCATTGTGCTAAGTGGATTGAATGGTTTTCTCCAGGGTAATTATAAGCTTGAGTTTTAAATGAAATACACCTGGTTAAAACCCTAGCTAATTTATGTCTCGGGTTGATCCACCGGGTCAGATAGCTATGCCCTCATAGTCGACAATGACTCTTCTTATTGGCGTGAAGCATTCGAAAACATTTGAACTCTCTTCCAGGTTTTTTTTCTCCAATATATGCATGCTGTTTTTTCATCAATATTGAGCAAAAAGAATTAACGTATTATTTTTTATACTGATTTACTCTTTTTTTTGGTGATTATTTTTTAGGGCACACTATTATATTGACGAAGATGGAGGGAAAACATTTGTTTGGGGCAAACATGACCCAGTGAAGAAACTGAAAAAAGGTGACAAGACTCTAGGAACTTGAATAAAAAAATTCCATCTGCTTAATTGCAGATTCAGCTGATGAGAGATCAAAACAAGCATGAACTTAATCCAGAAAGCTTTCACCTTGTTCTTCTATATTACATGAAGAATTCTCTGCAATTTCTTTTCCTTGTTAGGTTTTACAAGTCAAAATATAGGAGAGTACTTACCATATTATTTTGAATTTGAGAAAAAAAATCTAAAACTTATTTTTTATGTACAATTCGTCTGGTTTTATCCTATTAATTTGAACGAGTCAATGGTGTTTAGTTAAACATGAATATTCATAAGAATTACTAACATGATTCAAATTTTAATATTATTTAATATACTTGATTTTGATATCGAATCTGAAATACGCATTGTTTTTTCAAATTTAATGTTTAATACTAATAATCTTTCATTTTTTTTTAAAAAAAAAACCTTTTATATTGGTGAATGTTTAAGCTTACATCATGATAAATAATTAGTTTTGTTAATAATAATAGTGAGTATTTTTAAAAATAATAAATAATCTCCAATTATGTTAACTTGAAAGAATAAAACTTCCTGATGAATCTCCTTACCTGCATCTAATCAACGCAGTCCTCGGTGGTGGCACTGCTAGGCTCAACCACTGCTACAATCCTTGCCTCGACCATTTTGGCTCCTCTTCCGACCACCGACGGCATATGCACAACCTTAAATCGCCGGCTTATGAGTGTCTTGTGGGCCCTTTCGGCCGCCTCCTGTGTCGTTTTCACGTTAACCGATAGCTTTCGTACATCAACCGGTAGGTTGTATTACGGGATGGCAACATTCAGAGGGATATGGACGTTCAATGGAGGCAGGAAGAAACCAAGTGTGCAGTCTGATTATAGGCTGAGATGGGCTGACCTCTTTAACTGGATGCTGTGGGGTGTTACTATCAATGCTTAGGAAAGTGATCACCACCGTTCCTTTTTGTGGTTAGTGTTTTGTTTGTGTTGTGGGGTGTTGAAAAAACAAAACAATTTTGTTAGATAAATAGATTCTATTTTTTATATCAAACCCTACATATAATTACATTTTAAATTTTAATTTTATAAAAGTTAAAATAATTTATTTTTCACTTTTTATTTATTTATAAAAATTTATCTCACTAATTTTAACTAAACATGTTTTTTTAAAAAATATATTTTTCAT
>Ga0307509_10008397_pt1 | contig 13185 bp, 11 predicted proteins | sample 10_EM_MG_FD_202245 | JGI IMG/M metagenome (GOLD analysis project Ga0307509, IMG submission 202245) | Populus trichocarpa ectomycorrhiza microbial communities from riparian zone in the Pacific Northwest, United States - 10_EM | ecosystem: Host-associated > Plants > Roots > Unclassified | place...
GGGGGGGGGCATAAAAGCTATTTACTGATTGAGGGATTATGCGGTATACTATTTCTCTCCTTCTCCGGCTCTGGTATTGATTTAGATCCCCGAGGAGGAGGAGGGAAAAACTACGTTGGGTCTAGCTTAGTACACTTCCCGTGGGTGGGTGGGTGCCCCGGATTAAAGGAACGGACGGAGGTGCCGGAAGGAAGGGGAGGTTAATATGAGGCGGAGGGAAGTGGAGATGTGTTTGAAAGGGTTGTATGTACCGTACTCGAGTAACTTATAGTGTTTGGGTCTCTGGAGGATGCTAGTTTGTAGATTGGTTGGTTGGTTGGTTGGTTGGCCGGGGGCCGCCTAAGGGAGTATTATATATATCCGGCGGCGGCGGAGGAGATCGCTCTCATAATACTATAACACAGGTCCAAGTTTATGGGGAGACTCTAGTCACTAGTCATCACTCGGTTCACGTGACATCATCCGGCATGTGGGCGGGCATAAGTTGAACTTTACTTATGGTTTTTTTGCCGGTATTTTAAGGTTAATCCAATTAATTCGGGGCTTTTACCGAGTGGCGTGAGTACTGTGCTGTACTATATAACTTCTAGTCGAGTATTATGCGTACCGTATGCGTGATGGAGTCCCGAAGGATGGTTACCGTATAACTTACCGGTATATCATACAGTAGCCTTGCTATGAAAACCCGGAATTCCGTGCACCTGTTATATTGCAAACCCTAACCGCACACACACCGATATTTCTAACTGCTCCAAAACGCTCTGCAACTGTACTGCAATCCATACCCGATGTCTGTATTCCGCCGTGGTGGCATGATAGCCGCCCAATCACCCCACAGGCACGCCCATCGCCGATGTGATACTCCCCCACAAGATAAACCTCCGATAGCCATCGGGAGTAGTGAGTGAGTGAATGGCTTGGTGTCTCCCGTGAATGCGGTGATTAACACCCAGCAAGCTCAACAAACCCAGTAGGGGAGCGGGGGGGGGGGGTGGGGGGTGGGGGGAGAAACCGACCGACGAGCTGAAATTGGCCAACCAACCGAGAGCTATATGGAGCGGGGCGGCCTGGAGTGGTAGTAACTCGAGCAGCCAACTTAGGATCCCTATTCCGCAGTACGATAGCTGCTATCGCCCTACAACGCAATAATTAAATCTTTTGCAGAAAAAAAGTAACACAGGCCAGCTTCTCTGCGTCTATATGTGCAGTGCCGTGCTGACTGACCTCCTCTGAGGTATTATACCAAGCCTTTGGCTTCACTACCATTGTCGTCGGGAAGTGATCGGCTTTTGTGCAATAAGCGGTCGTGTGTATTGTGGTACGGTACGCTGATTGGTATGGGTAGTATAGAGCTAGCATTTGTCAATTCGGCGGAATGATCCTATGTCAGTGCTCTCGACGCTCAGTCTCCCACGGGGGTCCCTCTCTGTAGAGGATTTCCATCCATCCCTCCCTCCAGCGATTCCCCCAGGTTACCGGCAAGACGATACTCCCACCGCAACTGCGGGCTTTGTCTTCTTTTCAGACTATTTTCGCGTGATCCCTGATGGAAATCAGATAATGCCCTGGCGGAGAAAATTTGTGCTCTCCTTGGTTAGTGGTCTGTTGGGGCCGTTTGTGCCCGACTGGGATGATTTCGATTATTCTCGTTGGGTTATATATGTACTTCATTTTCTAGGTTGAGAGCTGGTGAGATGGAGACAAAAGGCAAGGGCGGATATATATCGGTCTGTGGCCGACCTTCTATTTAGTTGAGTGTGATGGCTGGGGGATTTCTGAAAACCCGGAACAAGAGCTAATGAGGATGAGAGTTTCCCAAGGTCCTTATGCAAGTGGTCTTACTTTCTGTCACAGGTGCCCATATCGGTAGTAGAATGAGGTTGGAGCCCTCAGCGATGTTGTCTATAAGCACGACAATATGACTTGATAAAAACCCGACACCCTTGATTCTACGCATAGCATCAGACTCAATGCCTTAAATACCGAACGCCCCTCAAGAAAACTTATTCGCTTCATGCAAGTACAGTCTATAATAGCGCCTCCCTCCTTCACCTCAGTACACGTACCCATTCACCCATTCACCGAGCCAGCCCGATCACTAAGAAACATTTTTTTGCCTTCCGAAAATACGATTAAATAGCCCTTGGGCGGAAAAGAGAAGGAAGAAAGACGAAAACGAAGGAATGACAAGCGAAAAGGAAAAAAAACTGCCGAAGCAAATTCATACACATGTGCATGCTTGAATTAAAACCCCCCCTTACTCCACCGCCTTCCACTCCTGCTCCAACATAAACAACTCCTGCCAAAGCGCCGGATCCCCAACCCCGGTGGAATTAGCCCTCTTCCGCATGGTAGCAGCTTCTACTTCCTGTGGGCTTTCAAACCCGTACCCCACCATCGAATTCCCATAACTGTACCCGTTAAACCCGGTCACGACGTGCTTGTATCCGGCGCTGTTCCCAGCAGCAGTTGGGGCGGCCGGGTACATCACCCCCACGTTGCGCTGCATCTGCAAGAACCCGCGGACCTGGTTCATGGCAGGCTTGACACGGAAGTACACTTCGGCCCTGTGCTTGGCGGCAGCAGCGAAGTGGCCGACATCGTCCAGCTGGCACGCCTCGGCCCAAATGCGCTTCATGCGCGGGGAGTAGATGTCGCAGCTGGCTGAATCCTCGATGAGGGCACCGTGGACCGTGAGAGCGCTGGCGAGGCTCGAGGGCTTGACCACATCAACGTAGCACTCCTCGCACACGATGAAAGAATCTGTGCCGTACCACTTGTGTCCCGTCACACCCGTGTCTTCTGGGCATGGAGGAAAGAGGGAGCGCGTGTACGCGAATTCCTTGAACTTGGAAAAATCTTGGAGGTCCAGTGACTCGGCCAGCTTCGCCAGGAGTCGTTTATGTCTAGGCGATTCGGGCCCCATATCGCAAGAAGCGAGGATGCCTGGTGGGTACTGGTCAACGTAGAAATGGCGCCCAAAGTCGGCCGCGACAATCACAGTAAAGAAGCACGTAGGACAGATGGTAAAGTTGTCAATGCCAGACATTTTATACCATTGAGCACCATCAAGAACCTGGCTCTCGCACGGAGGGGATCTGGTGGCGGCTTCAGCGCAGTGCCAGAAATGATCAAAATTCTTCACATTGTTCGACAATGAAACCTCCCAGGCAAGCGCAATCCCAACCATAGTAAAATCGCAACTCCACTTCTCCGATCGTGGTTGTTTGGTTGGAGTTGGAGTGAATCCTTCACGCCATGGAGAAAGCTCAACTTCGTCCAGATAGCACGCTTCACAGATCACAAACCCCGGTATAGGTCTCTTGGTCGTCCACCAATTCCTAGGCCCACCAACGTATGAGGTTCCAACGCACTTTGGAACCTCAGTAATCCGATAAGTAGCACTTCTAACAAAGTCCTTCCACGTGTTCCCATGGGTTGGAGGTTCTGGATCAATGAGTCGGAGGAACCTCTTTTTGAGGCCCGGAACCGCCAGATCACACACGGTTTCGGCATTCTCTTGGCGAGGGTCGAGGCGAGTGAACCGGCTTGCGAAAGGTGACGCCAGAACGATATCATTGTAACAAGCTTCGCAAACGGCAAAATCCGGTATCTCAGATGGCACTCCCCACCAATTATCACCAACACCCGCCTCATGCCCTTTGCAATTCGGTATCCGAATCCTCCTTTCCATATAGTTCGCGACTGGTTCAAAGCTCTGCGTCCGTATTGCCACAGCCCACAACTCCTGCATGCGTGGTGTATGAAAGTCGCAACTTTTCTCCACATTGTGCTCTTTCTCTGCTTGTAAAAAGTAGTGCCCAAACTGAGATTTGTGAATATGAGTATAATAGCAATGAGCACAAATATCGAACCCCGAGACAAACGGCAGCTGAAACCACGTCCCCCATTGAGTGAAATTGTATTTAGGGCATGGAGGAAGGCGGGAGAGCTCCTGAGGGCTTAAATCTCGATTAGTACTTGGTGGTGTTTTCGGTGGCGCTGTGCTCGAACGCTGGGTGCCGGAGGGGTGAGTCTTTTCGGAGGTCCTAGATCCCTGAGAAGAATAGGGTCGGGGTTCGCGCGTAGGAATTGCCAATGGAGAGTCTGGACGATCCGAGGTGGATAGCTCTTCACTTTCACAGGCGGACCTAGGCCCTTGGGTGGAGTACGGCCGGGGTCGACGAGAAGGGATCTCGGCCGGGAACGAGGCGCCTGTATCGGACCTTTCAATCTTGGAATACGGCCGAGGCTCGCGCCCAGGAAGCTCTGGGGGGAGTGATGTACCTGTATCCGTTCTCTTTAGAGAAGAGTATGGCTGGGGCTCACGGCCAGGGAGCTCCGGGGCAAGCGAAGTGTCCGTATCCGTCCGCTTAATATGAGGGGCTAAATGAGGGGTATTTCCTGTTGCAGCGTTTTGCGGCTGTGATCCATAAGGACGGGGCTGGCGGGAGGGTATTTGGGGTGGGAGGGAGGTACCCGTGTCCGAGCGCCCAGGGGGGCCAGGAAGAAAGTCCCATTGATTGTCCCGATCAGTAGGCTGTGCCGAACTTTGCAACCCATATGGGCGGGGCTCACGGGCAGGGATCTCTGGCGGGAGCGAGATATTTGTATCTGTCCGCTCAAGTTTGGGAGGGAAGTTCGAGGGCGGCTCACTGGGAGCAAACTGTGACGCTGATTGAGATCCATATGGTCGAGGCTCACGGGTAGGAATCTGCGGCGGAAGCGATACTTCTGTATCAGATCGTACGAGCGGAGGTGGAGCAGAAGACATCCATTCGTTCTCAGCACTAGGCCGCGACTCCCCTTGAGACCCATATGGCCGTGATTCTCGAACATAAATCTCGGGAGGGGGTGTTTCATTTCCCTCAAGAGCTTCAACACCAGCGCTATGTTTTCCCCCAGTACCAACGGGTTTATCAGCACTAGGAGGTTTACTAGAGGAAGATTGTCTCCTAGAAGGAGGAGGCTTTTCCCGTTTCAGTGGTTTTGAGGGTATCTGATGACTAGATGTCCGAGATTCAAGGTCCGATTCTTCACTTTCAGCTGCGTCCTCCACAGAAGGCGGTGGAGGGTATGAGTTTTTCCGACGGGCAGGACGAGGCTTCCTCTCGCTCGCCCTGGAAGTAGAACCCGCTCCCCCCCCCGAACCATCCAGCCGATATCCATCAAGAGGACGCATCGGGTTTGGTGTAGGAGCCATATTTGTACGCTGAGGGCTATGCTGAGCCCCTGCCTGAAAAGGTGACTGGTGCCTGTGACCGTGGTAAGTGCCAGCACGTGGTCTGGGTGCACGAACGGGAAGTCCCCCCTCTACATTTACTGGACCGTGTGCGCCGTGGGACGAACGCCGGGGGTACGCGTGAGCATTCGGCTGGTCGTGTGTTGATGCTGTGTGATCGCCGTAACGAGACCCGCGTGTAGACGTTTGTTCGGCTCCGGGTGCTTGAGTCAGAGGGGAAATTGGAGAACTAGGTTGAGAAGCATGCCCTCGTTGAAGTCGGCCGAAAACACTGGGTACACGTCTGTAAGAGGGGGTCGTTGGAGATTGTTCAGATCTGCCGCCGTTGCCATTGTTGCTGGTGTTGAGACTACTGTTACCCGGCAGAGGGCGATGATGCGGGGGGGCCGGGGGCGGTGGAGGAGGTGGGGGTTCATATCGATAAGGACCGCCGGCGGAGCCATCCGAGTTTCCACTCGACATCGTAAGGACCCACCGCAGGCCGTATTGATAATAAAGCGCAGGATATAGTTGTCGGTCTTGATTACGGCAAGTTAATGGGGATGGGGAGGAGAAGCCAGGATGAATGGCAGATAGAGAAGGCAGAGAAATATAACAGGGTCGGAAAAATACACGCAGAGCAAATTTACTTCAGTGAATAACATGTTATGATGCGCATGCCATGCACTGCGCCTACAACCGGACACGGAAGGCATGGTCAACAACCCCTGCGCTAATAGACCATGCCTACCATACCGGTACTGGCGTCTTTAAAGATTAATCAGGCTTCCCGTGATAACCTTACCATATTTTCAGTTATGTCATGATGGTGATTTTATGTCATATGGTGATTTTGGGCATCTGACTTGAAAACATGTTCGATGCTACCCGGCCCGCCCTTCTTTCATGCCCGCCCCTTGCCCACCCCTCCCTGGCTGGCCCTGACAGTCGGCGATAGTCACAATCACAGGTTCAGACTTGGCTCACATCATGCTACCATCCAGCTTCTATCAATTTTGCATAAGTAGTCTACAATCCAACATTATCAAGCTGCAGGCTCCTCGTACAATCTGTAGGTGACCGCGTTGTAGCACCAAGTGCCTCGCTGATAAGATATCAATACTTCTCCGATCGGCTTAAAACGATTTCCAATTCCGGTTCCGGAGCGGAGTCTCCCCCAAACTTTGCAGGAAAGAACAGGGGTATACCTCGTATAATATATCACCGTTAAGTTCTGTTGAAACTACCAGAGACGGGGAGGAAACTTAATCGGAATCAGTTACACAGACAGCCAGACAGCTGAAACAACTGACCCAACAATCCAGCACTTTAGCAGAAGTCGCAAAAGCAAGCTCTTGAATGCCTCACCTCGCCTTATTCCCGATCTAAGATCGTCGGGCATAACCACAAATAGCCCTAAACTTGGCGAAACAAAGCTCTATATCGTGAAAAACTCAACACACCCAAGCCCTCACCATCATCATGAGGGGATAGCAGCTGCTTTCAGGTTCGTGGGCCAGATGTAAATTTTCCCAAATCGAGGAGAAACAGCACGAGATATGGCGTTGAAGCATTCGGAACGCACAATTGGCGTGCTATTGCTTAAAACACCTAGCTACTTTATCGGGTGAAACCTGACCAACCCATGAGCCCTCTCCCACAAGGCCGCCTTAGGGTTTGTAAATATTAGTGAAGTGGGTATGATATGATAAATAGAATGAAAAATACGCCCCTTGCCCCCTTGTCCCCCTTGCTCTCTGCTAAGGGCTCGGGAGACAAGGCATTGACTTCACAGTACGGATAAATTTTCGGACATGATAGATGTGCTAGACGCATTTCTCCCGCCGCCTATAATTCCGTAAGGCGTTCATAGCATTTGGCACACATAAGTAAGGCACCGTAGTACAGGTGGAGGTCTTAGTGTCCACTGTGTGCGACGACGAATTCATTGGAACACACTTGGGTATTCGCACGCGCTAGTACCCTCGATATCACATCGCCCATGACGGGTAATCGGATTTATTTGCTTAACATTGCGATAAATATTCGTAGATCGGGAGCTATTCATATCGTCCTACTACGACGCCCAGCTTAGCACTAATATCCAGCAGAGGGATGTGTATAAATACCTCAGCAAATCCCCATGAACCATTATCGCATCATACCAACTACAATTCGAATATACCTACTACTATTATCAATATTCAGAAATCAAAATGACTGAACTTCACATTGCAGAGGACAGCATTCCCCGCCTTGACGGCAAAGTCGCCATAGTGACTGGTAAATCATCCTTGCTCCATCAGCTCCTCTCACCTAGTACCTCCCATGCTAACCACCAACCCCAACCAGGCGGCTGTGCTGGAATTGGCCTCGCAACAACCAAGATCCTCACTTCAAAGGGAGCAATAGTAATTATGGCAGATTTGGCCCCACCCGCAGAAACCGTAAAGAATGCAACCTGGGTGAAGACCGACGTATCTTCTTGGGACTCACTGAAGGCCGCCTTCAAGACCGCCGGCCGGGTCGATATTGTAGTGGCTAACGCCGGTACCCTCGGAGATCCAAACTGGCTCGACGACAGACTAGACGAGACAGGAGAGTTGATGAAACCGAGTATGTCAGTGATAGACGTCAATATCGTCGGCGTGGCCATGTGCGTCAAGCTTGCGGTCAGCTACATGCGCAAACAGGGTTCTGGGGGAAGTATCGTTCTCGTAGCCAGCGGGATCGTGTACGAGCCTGGAGCGAAGGTGCCGCTGTATGCTGCTTCGAAGTTCGCCGTAAGCACTTGAAGTCTTCTTTTTTCTCCCTCGGCTTCTTTAGCTCCTTGGCTGCAGGTGTCTGCAAAGCTAATTGGATAGTACAGGTTACGGGAATGTTGAGGGGCCTAAGGCAATCTCTCGTCAATGAAGATATCACCATCAACGCCGTTGCTCCAGGCGTCACGTCCACACAACTTGTCAATTCTGTCAAGCCAGCTTTCGCGGCGAAGAACGAGCCCATGGGTACTCCCCACGAGGTTGGTCTTGCCATCGTGTACTCTGCTGTTGCCAGGGAACAGTCACGCATCCCCATTCCTGGAACATCCCCCGAGGACGCGGCGAACAAGCAGAGCGGACGCTGGAACGGTAGGATGATTTACACCTTGAAGGGGATGTTCACGGAGACGGAAGAGTCGTTTTTGGCGTTGAAAGATATGTGGGTTGGAGAAAAGGCATTTCAGGAGATGAAGACCCAGGAACTAATCTTCCATGGGCCGGTCACCCCCGCACAGCTTTGAAGGTGGTGGCAACAGGCAGACGGACAAAGTGTCATTCGTCTGCGGTGATGAGTGATTTTTGATGATAGCTACCGGTATCATCTTGTTAGTTAGCTAGGCAGCGAAGAAACCAAAGATACCGTTTCAAAACAATGTGATAGGTACCTTCTTGCCCTAAATTGATTTGCTCCCAGCAGCTCTGAAACCCGCTGGCGGTTGAGGTTTCACCCAGAAGGATGAGACGGCCCAGAGCGATGGAGGGTCATTTTCCTTCCCCCCACACACATTCTTGCACTCCCCAACAGCCACATTCCTCGAGTGACTGTTGATGATTCGTCCCCCTCCCCTTCCGCGCAAAAGCACACTCAGGCCCCAGTGTATCAAGAATTTATCCAAGCACCTGAGGCCATTTTGTAAAGTAGCCAGTACCATAATCGCCCTTCCTTCACCCATGCAAAAAAGCTCGAACCCTCCCAATCCAATCCCACCACATTACGAAAGCCCACCACCCATTCGCCGAAATCTTTCCACACCCCCCCCCTTCTCATCTAAGTCAGATTCTTAAAACCGCTATGCCAGCAGTTCACTCCAGCCAACCCGTTGACCGATTCATCAACCCTCTCCTTCGTCCCTCCACATCAAGTTCGATCCAGTCAGGCCACCCAAGAGAACAAAACATCCACCCACCCTCCTTCCTTCCCTCCTTCACCGATGAGAGGGTAAATAACATAACCTACAACCATAAATTAGCATCTTTTTCTTTTCCTTTCCAAAAAATCCAACACCCTCACTCCCCAAGAAAAGTTATCCCTCTATGAGATAACGCCCCAATCAAATCCCTCCACAAGATGCAAAATTCTCATTGGAGAAGACAACGTAACCCATGAAAGTAGGTAAAAACCCCGGCACAGCACCGCACTTACCATATACGATTCGCTCACTCTCGTTGATCCGCTAGCTAGCTAGCTATCGTTACATGATGCTTTTTTATCCTTCTCGCTCATTCACCCACCTACCATTGGGGTTCCGTAAACCAGTCGTACTCGCGCAGCATCCAAACTCAGAGATGAGCTACGGTATGTGCGCGCATGCCATGATTCGTCAGTCTCGAACAAACATCCCCAATAAGAAATAACTAGCCCTTAATCGTATCGTATCGTATTGTGCCCATACGTATGAGGTAGCTGACTACTCGATATCATTAGCACTCGCTGACAAATAATATCAACCCCCGGAGATTTGCGTCTTATACCACACCAGCTATATCTTCCCCTTCCCGGATATTCTCCCAGCCGTTGATCACAACACCATAGCGTATACCAATCCCAACCTCCTGGAGGGGGGGGATAACTAGCTATCCAGTTGGCTGCCCTCCTGACCTACCCCCCACAGTGCTTTGTATGACTTACTTATAACCCAACAGTTATGGCCACTCCAAAGTAAGTTACGGCTTTCGTCCCGAAAGGCAAGCAAACTTGACGATCCAGCGGTTCCTTATCAGCTCCATTCTAATGCGGGGGGCAGGATGAAGGGGGGAAACGCACTTCCCACAGCCGGGGGATGGAAGGAAGTGATTCGATGGGCTTTATAGTGTAGCACCGTGCAGTTTATTATATGCCGGGAAGAGGGGAAGGATTTCAGGCTTCAGCGGAGGTTGTGCAGCCGAGCGTAAGGGTAATTCTGGACTCGCTTGCTCTTGCAAGGTATAGTACTCCTTTGGAAGGAGGTTTGGAAAAGGTGCTTGGGCAGCACACCTCTTTGCTTTCTGACTTGCTGGCAGTTCAGTGAGTACTGTACACACCGTGTACCCGCCATCACGAAACGTCTCAAAGAACCCCCTACACCAGTCCAAATGTACAGCGTTCGTATACACCCCCATACCACGTTACCACAGGATTGGGCATGCACACAGTACGACACCATCGTGACCAAACAATATGTACCTGTTCGCGCATGCCATCACACCCATTAATTCCCATCAAGTAAAACCACCCGCGGGGAGCGAGCGAGTCTCCAGCAAGAAGCCAAAAAGAGATCGCCCACCATTACCTCCTTCCTCTATGGTATCGTACCGTACCCACCGATATTTGAATCCTCAAGAAGCGTCCCGTTCTTTACCTATCGAGCAGCAGCAGCAGTAGAACCTAAAACCACCCCTCACTCCGCACAGGCCATACCCACAAACAACCAGACTAAACAAAATCCCGCAAGAAAACCAGAACAAAGCAATCCTTTGCCCTACGCACGAGCCTACAAAGCATTCCAACTGCAATAGACAGAGTAAGTAATCTCTCGAGTGACGCAACATGACCAAACAAGCAGAACAATCCCATACTCCTGGCATGGAATTATATCTTCGCTGTATTACCGCATCCATTTCGCTTATGAGTGCAAGGATTAGCGTACCGCTCCCCCGCCCCCTGTAAGTTCTCGCGGGGAAGAGGGAGGGAAGGAGGGAAGTTTATGATGGACTGTGCCCCCGTGTATGGCTTTCGCGAGAAGACTACGTAGGTAAGTAAGCGAGATTTTTATTTGGTCGGTTGTAGTTGGGTTGTTTGCTGGGGAGGAGGTTATTACGAGCCCATGGTCTACTATACTGGAGGCAGGATGTTTACCACAATAGACTTTAATGATGCCAGTACAATACGACATGGCCGCATTACGGTAGTTTGCCTAGAGTAAAGTAGCTGTGGAATACATACACTTATTGTAGTAGCACGCGAATATCTATCTATTGATCAAACCCCTGTCTCCCTACCTCCCTTGCCATCCCATAGTAGCCCTCATCTCCCCTCCATTCCACAGATCCTCCCGAAGTAGCTAACTGAGCCAATCTTACTCTACTCTCTTCTGCACCGCCCAGCGCACAGGTCATCCTTCCTCTCCCATCCCTCCCAAAGCTATCATATCCACCAAATTAATGCTCTCCTCTCATCTGGTCAAACATTCCGCGCTTAATTTGCTCCTAAGCTTCCAAACGCTCTGGTTGGGCGTTAGGTTCAAATTTGATCACGTGATCTTCAATTCAATTACATCTCGAGTTAAAGTTTCTTCAGAACCCCGTGCTCCTCTTTCTTTTTATAAAAGAGAGAAAAATAGTGTGTATGCGTGTTTGGGTGGATGAGAGGGAAACAGGAGATAGGTTCAGGAGGGTGAGAGTATTTCCTCGTGCTACGGAGGAAACAAGCAGTGAAGGAGGAAGAGGGCTGAGCAGTACTGTTTATAGGTTGGGTAGGTAAGAAGGAAATGATTATGGGCGCAGGTGAATATGTATAATGGGGTGTATGTAAAATGGAATAGAGAGACGATAAATACTCGGATGGGAGGAGAGAGGAGAGGGGGAGGGAGGAGGGATAAATGAGGAAATGTAACTAAGAAATAGGTAATGTTCGTCAAGGGGACAAAAGGACGTAGACTAATACAATTACTTGAGAAGGAGAAAGTGGGGAAGAAGAAAAAAATCCCTGCACTGTAGGAGAAAAGAGTTTGTTTCAATGAAACAAACAAATGCGTTTTTTTGTTTTTTTTTCAAGGAAGAAATGATATCCCGTCCCGTCCCCGTTTAGTTCGTCTCGTGAATCGTATCTGGCCGTTCCGTCACGTGCACGTTCCCCAACCTCCGAGGGAAAAAAAAGGCTGGGTAGGTAAAAGAAGAAAAACTGGGAATAATAAGAAATGGAAGGGATTGGTGTGGAGTGGAGGACGGGGGGAAATGGGTGTCATGATGATAATCGAAAATAGAAAGGAAAAAAAGGAAAAAAACAACCATAGCGACGTCAAAACTCCTCAACTTCCCTGTGGTAGTAGTAAAGCAAGTAATAATGGTTCAAATAAACCACCCAGATTCCAACTAAAAAGCCCTTAAAAAACAAACAAATGAAATAATAATATCCGGAGTAAACCGTATGTAAAACTACCCATGCTCCAAACCAATTGGAAAAAGCGAATGGCAAAAAAAAAAAAGAGTGGAATGAAAAAAGCGCAGAGAAAAAATGAGGGTGGTTAGAAGATCAGGGAGAACTAGGGCACCTCATAATCCCGTTCGCCCTCCGCATCTGCGTCTCCTACATCGCCTTGCTCGCCGCCACCCCCTGCTCCTTGGGGGTCTTGTAGATGACCACGCTGGCTGGGCAGTTGATACATCTGCTGAGCCAATAAACAAACATAATTAGGTATCGGCTATCTAAATGGTCCCGTGCTCGACAGCTGCGAAACAAATGACAGAATGGGGAGGGGGAGGACATGGTCTTACCTGTTGATGAGGAATGCCGGGATAATACATCTGATCTACTGGTATTCCTTCCGAATACATCTGTTGCGGGTAACCTCCCTGAGGTGGCACTGCACCAGCGTATATGTTCTGCTGCTGATATCTTTCAGGGTCCTGGTTCATCCCAGGGTGTCCAGGGTGTCCAAGATAGTCCTGCGGAGGCATCTGGGGAGGTTGTTGAGGGGGGGGTTGCTGCTGCTGAGGGGGTTGTTGTGGAGGTTGTGGAGGTTGCTGCTGATGACTTGGACCACCGCCTCCACCGCCGCCAGACCGTTTGGTATGAGATGCTTCCTCCCGCGGAACTATATCGATGAGGAAGTCAAACATATCGCTTTTCGCAAGAGCAGAAGCAATATCGGATCGCTGCAGAGTTCGGCGTTTATTCTCCTCGGCGTGTATCCAAGCGCGCATTGTAAGCTCTGTGATGAAGAT
>Ga0307509_10008398_pt1 | contig 13184 bp, 13 predicted proteins | sample 10_EM_MG_FD_202245 | JGI IMG/M metagenome (GOLD analysis project Ga0307509, IMG submission 202245) | Populus trichocarpa ectomycorrhiza microbial communities from riparian zone in the Pacific Northwest, United States - 10_EM | ecosystem: Host-associated > Plants > Roots > Unclassified | place...
TCCCTCACAGCCACCACGGCTAAACACTGAAACACCTAACGCCAGTCTATACCCTTCACCAGCCAGTCATTCCCCTCCTCCACTAAGCCCTATACAGGTAGGCACCCTAAGTGTTTCACCCATAACACACCGCCAGCCACAACAGCGCCGTCCTTACCAGTGAGCCAATAGCCCACACACGACAGCGCCCGGGCAACACTCTCTTCTTCGTCTTTTGCAACCGTCCTCCAGCAGCAACCAACACACGACGGTGCCCACAGACCCACAGCTATTCCCCGCGCCCAGGAAACACTCCATTCTCCTCCACGCCGAGACCTTCAAGCATTGGCATATCCGTCCACTACCACGGCCACAACCAGATCCAACCGCAAGATCTGCCACCAGCAGAAATTAAATGAACCGATTAGAAGAGAGAAAATAGAAATGGGATAGATCTGAGAAGGAGAAAGAATTAGATTCGAGAAGGAGAAAATAAAATTAAAATCAACTGCTTTGTTGTGTTTTTTGGTATTTTGCAAGTCACCACCGGCTAGGAAAGGAAGATGGAAGAAAGTTTTTCCAGATCCTCTTGTTTTCTTGCAGCGGCGCGTGAACCCACGCACCGCTAGTGGTGGCGGGGCGTGGAGAAGACGCGCCGCCACTGTTCCTGCAGTCCTAGAAGGCCTTCCCTGTAATTCATGTATATTTTTTGGGTTTATTTTGTAATTTTTTAATTGTATTTGATTTATTTTGAATTTTTATTATTTTGTAACATGTAATTATATGTGTAAAATATAGTAAAAGTGAATGTGTGTGTTTGTATATATATATTTTTTATGGATGTTTTTTTTATGATAAAACAACTTTTTATGATAAAAAAACAAAGCCAAAAGAAGAATTTAATATTTTGATTTGTTCACGGTTAAGGCTTATGAACTTACATGTAAGTTGTATTCCTAATCTCCGATGAAAAGACAAAGCACAAAGCAGCTTATCTCAGGTAGGGTGTGTTAGGGGTGTTAATACCTTCCCTAACCACAACCAGTTCCTTACCCTCGAATCTCTGATAAAGACCAGTACGTTTGGGTTTCCTAGTAACCCTCAATGAAATACTAGGTGGCGACTCCCAAGATCAAACAACCAAATGAACAAAAATCGCCATAAGACGCCGCACACGTGCGACAGATTGGCGACTCTACTGGGGACCTTGTGGATTAAGCTTTGTTTTTTTTCTGATAATCGTGTTTTGTTTGGTTTGCATGTTTTCTGTTAATATGCTTATTTTATTTATTTTCATACACGCTTTAATTTTTGTACATATTTGTTCACGCTTTAATTTTTGTACATATTTGTTCATGCATTGTATAGAACTGCCTCATGCATCACACACTTTAATTTTATGGAAGCACACACAAGCCTCTAAGTTAGGTGGGGTATTAGCGATTTGCCCTATGATTATTGGTCAGGGTTCAGATGTGTGAAACACGCAACTCATATCTGAGTGCCTGTTTGGTAATGGTGGGCATACGTGCCTTAACTGTTTCTTGCAACACCCCCATACTGTCTTTACAAAGATCATCACTGGGAAAATATGAGATCCCTTCAAGAACAGATAAAAAACCTACCCATTCTCACTTAATAAATAGAGCTTGTCCTTAGGATATATATCTTACTTCCATTTGCATCAAGATTAATAATGTTAAATTCATCAATCCAGGTTTTTGAACTGAAATCATGACTAAATACCTATCTTTCCAAGAGTTAGCAGCAATCAAAGCCCTACTGAATTTTTAGGATCCTAGTTATCGGTGTTTTACATTCGGGAACATCGATATGACACCTACCTTGGGGGAATATGAGAGGATTCTAGATTTTTCAAATAACAGCTGTCATAACCCAATTCTGGGTTATTCCCCAAAATTCATTTTTTTTCAAAATAAAAATCAAACAAATAAAATAAAGGCTGGCAACGTGGAGAAAGCAAGCCGGGGAATGAAGCTGTAATTTTTGGAGGAAATTCAAGGCCTAATTGTACCCCATTATGCCCAAAAATGAAGAAAAAACGCAAATTCAAGGTCAAATTAAATGATTATTGTATGAATTTGCATAAAAATTAAGTCCAATGACATAATTAAATTTTTAATAGGCCAATTTGATTTAATCATGAGCCAAATTAAATTTTAATTATGTTTAAGAATTAATTTGGGTCCAATTGAAGGATTTAATTAAGTGCAAGGACTTAATTATACTTTAAATGGGTCAAATTAATTTTATTTGGGGCTTAATTGGTGAAAACTTAAGTTTGGGAGCCTAAGTTAGGCTTAATTGAGAAGATTGGAATTTTAAGAGACCAAATTTCATTTTTACCAAGTTAATTGATTGAAATTAGGGGTCAAATTGCAAGAACATTGAAGTTTTGGGGTCAATTAGGGGTTAAATTGAAGAAATTGACAGCCAAGGACTAAAGTGCAATAGGCGCGTAACTTCGGGGCTCCAATTGAAGGTCATCAGGGGCTTAATTGTAAAAGTTTAGGGTCAAGTAGGGGTTCAATTGAAAGAAATTGAAAGAGGAAGGACTGAAATGAACTTTGGCCAAAAACAGAATTCTGGTCACTATTCATTATCTTCTTCTTTTTTTCTGAAAAAACTGGTTCAGTCACCTCTTTGCAGGTGCATTTAATGCACCTAACGCCCACCAAATTTAACCAAACTTATACGAAAATGATCTTCTAAAGTTCCTCTACAGGTCCATATGAATAGGTCAGTCTGAATGATAATTCGTCGGCTTGGCGCCGGTCTAAACATGCCAACTCAGGCAGCTTTTTCTGCGGATTTGACAGTGCACAATGCCTAGTTTGAGCCAACGGTTGGGATCCTTCCCAACAAAATCAAGGGCTGCAATTTTACGCTGGTGCAGATGACATTTCCCTCTTCTACCGTCTATAAATAGAGGCGGATTTCATGGTCTGAGAGAGGAGAAAATCGGGTCCAAAGTAAGCCAAAAAACCAGCTTTCCTCCCTCTCCCCGCTGCAGATTTTCTTCTTCAGCTTCTTCTTCTTTCTTCCTCCGCCACAGGAAACCAACACCGTCACCATTTCTTCCTCCAGATCCGCCTAGAGCAACCACCACCACCATCAGCGGTATGGAAACCATCATTTCCACCATAAGTCGCCGCCCAAACACCTTCTTTCAGTAACAACAGTCGCGACTTTCTCCTTCCTCTCCCCTCTGCAGATTTCTTCCTTTTCTTCCTCTTCCAGCTGCAGCCACCGCAGTCGACTCAGGCCACCATTTCTTCCACCAGAACCTCCACCCACTTCACGCCAGGCCAGTGACAGCAGCTCCTGTCCCTCCGCAAGGTTACCTTCCATTCCTCTCCGCCATCTGCAACTGCAGAGTTGCATGCACAACGTGAACTACTGTTCACGTTCTGCATATAATTCACTCTTCTGGTGGGCCGGACCTGATGTGGCCCAGCCCATATGTATGGGCCGGATCCGGCCCACCTATAAAAGGAAAAGGATGTGTTGGGCTGAGATCGGCCCAACCCAAAGTTCTTCGGCTCGACCCAGTCAGCTGGGCCGGCCCAGCCCATCTATATATATATATATAATAATAATATATAATATTATAACATTAAAAAAACAAAAGAAAAAACAAAAAATCCAAAAAAAATCAAAAATCATTTTAAAAAATTTATGATTTTCTCAAATATTTTTCTATCCATTTTGCATAATATCGGGTTGTATATTTACATTGTAAAATACAAATCCGGTATTAAAATACTCGGTTTTCTCCAAAATATTTTAAAAAAAATTAAAAAACATTTTCAAAAAGAAAAAAAATATTTTGCTGCATACGGCCAAATCCTAAAATTTTTCCATGCATATTTTTCATATAAAAAAAATTGCATCTTTTTTATGCTTAAAAAATCCAAAAATGGATATTATAACCAGTTTATGATTATCCATTAGGATTTGGCCAACATGTCAAAAATCTTTTTCCAATCCTTTTTAGGATCCAGATGTAGACTTTAATATTTGTGGGGTGTAAAATTACACGATAAAGTACACTCTCAGGTATTAAAGATACAAGGTGTATAAATGCGATACTAAAATTCAGACTTAAGAACGGTTAGGATTTAACCCAATAAGGTAGAGACTCTTTCATGAAAAGAGATCTGCCTTGAGCCTTAGAAAAGACCACCGAATAGAAACCCGACTTTGAAAAAAACAATCAAACAACAATGCAGCTTACCTTAGGTAGGGTGCACCGGGGGTGATGCGTCTTCCCTTTGCACAACCAGTCCCTTACTCAGACTCTCGCAGACCATAGGTTCCTAGTGACCATAATACTAGGTGGCGACTCCTAAACTTAATCATAATTTTATGATTAAATCCAAAAAAAACCTTCCCAACACACAACACCTCACAACAGGAGGCACGACAAAGAGCCTCCGCCGTCGCCAGACCACGTCGCGTCGGCTCGTGCGCCCCCGCGACAACAGCCATAAAATCTACCTCATACGAAGATTTGAAGACATAACTTCAGAGGTAGTCAAGTTATTAGGCCTGGGAAAGATCAGCCAATGTAGAATAGCTGATGGGGGTTTTAAAAGGAAGGTCATTGAAGCCCGAATGAAGAAGAATGTTGAAGAAGGCAAGTTAGGGGGTGAACAATACAGGTTGGTGGCCTTCGCCATCTTTGAACTAGTATTGTTCCCATTCGAAATCGGAGTCATCAGTTTAGAAGCCGCAAATGTCTTCATAGAATACGAGCACAACCGGATTAATCCATCTTCAGCTATTTTGGGCAAAACCATGTTATCACTCAACCATTGCAGAACGCATGGAAAAGGAGCCATGAGATGTTGCATCCTTATGTTGTATTTATGGATTATCAGTCATATCGAAACACCAAGGGACATCTTTAACAAGTTTTGGTGGTTTGACCTGCGACTATTAAAAGTTACCATGGATGAGACTTGGAAGAATTGGGATGAGAAAACATGGATAGATAAATATGCAGCATTGCCACATAGCAACTTCAAATGGAAAGCACCATGAATGAACAACGCCATCTGCACAATGAGCTGTGGAAACAAGATATGGGTTCCCCTAATTGGTGTAACCGGATACATCAGTTATGCACCCGCACTTGTAACAAGACAGTTGGGTGGAATGCAGTATACACCAAGAACTCTGGGTTTAGCCGATTTCATAGGTTTATTCAAACACCAACCATTCCTTGAAAAGATGGACTGGGAAAGACCCCTGGTACTAAAAAGAGAAGAAGAAAGCAATTTTGAATCGTCATTCAGCTAGAACTATGCAATTTGGAGAGATGAAGAACTTTTTGAGGTGATAGGATTCTCAACACCTAAACATCCAGAATCAGCAATAGAGCAACCAAAAAGGAAAAGGACTGATAATGAGAAAGAGTTAAGAAATTGGCTAGAACGATGTAGGATTGATCTCAGCAAAAGCAAAGGGCAGCAACAACTACCGGAAAAGCAATTAGAGGAAGAAAATACGATGAGGAATTACTTGAACCAGTAGTTGGAAAAACAGAATAAACAGTTAACATCTTTTAAAGAATGGCAGAAAATGGTTGAGGTAGCTAAAGAAATAGCAAAAGGGGTTCAGACTGAGTTAAGGAATCGAATAACTGAATATGATGAGCTGGTTAACAAGAATGGGCTCACAAAAAAAGAGTTGGCCAAGGTTGAGAGATCAGCAAAAGGCAAGATGAATGTTGATAAAGAGATGATGGATTCCTTGAAGAAAGGAAGGAGCAATCTTACAAAGAAGGTAGAAGTTGAGAAAGAGAAGAATCGAGAGTACATGGGGGCCAGCAAAGCAACGAAGTGATAATCACAGATAACATCGTGTTCCACGATAAGATAAGACATATGATAAAGTAGGTCGAGCAAGTAGCCCGTTGTGCGGAAAGGTTGCAACAACAAGCCACCCAAGTTGGAAATGATGCTACAAAGTATCGAGAGTATATGGGGGCCATCACCTCCTTTACTAGGGACTTAGCTAATAGGGGAAATGCCTTTTAAGGGTAGCGATGTATAAGGCCCCTTTACAACAATTAGTTCGACTCAGAAATCTTGCCTAAAGGATTACAAAAGTCATGAATCAGTTCTAAAATACACATCACATGTGCATCACATTTCCATCATGCACTTGTTTATAATTTATCATATGCATCTCAGATCATGAAACATAGGTCCCATAACCAAAGTCTACCACACCCGGTCAAGGATGGAGAATGAAGAAAGAGCTAACTTCGAGTCACATTATCAGACCGAGTTAGAATCCGTAAAAAATGAAGTTGCTCGGTTGATCGACCTACTCGAGCAACTTCTAAGAGCCAAGAATAGGGAAGGAACATCCGCACAACCGCCTGCAGAAGCGCCAGCAGCTCATATCCCTCAAGCATTTCAAAACCAGGGGGAAAATTCAGCAACTGAACAACACTTTATGCTCATCACCCCTGTCCAGCCAACTCAAACTCCAATCACTGTGGACTTAACAGCTGAAGGAACTCCTAATAATAGATCTACCAGTTTGATGAACCATGACAAGCTGTCAGCTTTGGAAGAAAGATTAAGGGCAGTTGAGGGTAATGATTGGTTTGACCCCATGTGAGCAACTGAAGTATGTTTGGTACCAAACATCGTGGTGCCAAAGGATTTTAGGATACCAGATTTCATTAAGTACACTGGTTTGGAATGCCCGAACACTCACCTTTGATCCTGCTGCAACAAAATGGCGGAAGTAATCCGTGATGATAAATTACTGATCTATTTCTTTCAAGATAGCCTCGCAGGATCTACTTTGAGCTGGTACATGAGGTTAGACAGTGTCAAGATTAGGAGTTAGAAAGATTTGGTGGAGGCTTTCCTTAAACAGTACAAGTTTAACTTGGAAATTGCTCCAGATCGAACAAGTCTGATGACAATGAAGAAAAAAAGCAAAGAGTCAGTAAGGACATATGCGCAAAGGTGGAGGGATGAGGCAACACATGTCCAACCCCCTTTAATAGAAACAGAGATGGTGACTTTGTTTGCCAATACCTTCAACGCACCCTATTATGAGCATATAATGGGTAGCTCATCTCAACATTTATATGATGTTGTATACATAGCTGAAAGAATAGAGCAAGGGATTAAAGCTGGACGCATAGCTGAGCCTTTGGAGAAGAAAGGTTTTACTGGAAGGAAAAGGAAAGGTGATGTTAACAACTTGAAAGGTGGGTACAAGGGCAAGAAAGTGGATTACCAGAACCCACAAATACCTACCTCTTAATTTTCCCACATGAACGTTATCATACCTTTTTCCCCTAATCGAACAAATAACCAGTCAAACAATCAAAACAACCACCAAAGACTAAATACAAAATACACTTCATAACAACTGTCACCACTACCCATACCTTTGAAAGAATTGTATACCAAACTGCTGAGCATTGGACACATAGCTCTTATTCATGCACTACCACTACAACCACCATTCCCCATCTGGTACAAGCCCGAGTTGACTTGCGAGTACCATGCTGGTAATCCCAGGCATGGGATTGAAACCTGCAACGCTTTCAAGAAGAGGTTGTTGGAGCTCATCAAGATAGGATGGGTATCATTCAAAGACACACCCAATGTTAATTCAAACTCGTTACTTAATCATGCTACAAGTAGTAATGGAGTGAGTATGATAGAAATCAGGAATAGAAGCAAGGTGTTGAGGACATCTATGAAAAGGTTGTATGACATATTGATACAATCAGGATTTCTATCATTGTGAGTTCCATGAAAGAAAGGGACATCATATCGAGGATTGCATTAAGTTTCTCCAAAAGATTGCAAAAATACTAATCATGGGGGAATTGAGCCATCGAGGACAATCATGAGATAAGGATGATAGGAGGTCAAGATAAGCTGTCAGGAGTCTGTAGGATCCAACAAACAGTTAATGGGCCACCAAAGTTGATCTTGGCTAAACCTTCTTACGCAAACAAAAGAGACCATAATACAATGCCTTACAATTATGGCTATAACTCTAACATCCAAGTCAATGATCCTTCATTCCAAACCGAGATTAGTAGGCTGACTCAGAGTGGCTGATGCTTCACACCTGAAGAGTTGAGAAAAACAAAAAGCGAAGAGGTGGTAGATGTCGACTAGGAATTAGAGGTTAATAAGCCAGTGATTGAAGAAGAGTCAAATTAATTTTTAAAGTTGATAAAGAACAGTGAATACTGCATAGTAGATCAACTAAAAAAGACCCCTGCCAGGATCTCCCTTATGGCTTTGATACTCAGCTCCGAGCCACATTGAAATGCCTTGAAAAAGGACTTGATTTGTCGATATGGTCCTCTGGAAAAAATAGTGACCGATGATAGTGGAGTTGTGTACTAAGTAGAAGATCAAGCATTCAAATTCCTCGCCATACAGGCCAAAAATGAATGGCGCGGTAAAAGCCGCCAACAAGAATGTCAAAAAGATTATTTAGAAACTGTTAATCACGTATAGAGATTGGCATGAGATGTTGCCATTTGCTTTTCATGCATATCGCACCATAGTTAGGACCTCGACAGGGACTACCCCATATTCTTTGGTGTATGGGATGGAGGCAGTGATGCTTTTGGAAGTGGAAATCTCATCGTTAAAGAGTATTGATGGATTCTAAACTAGAAGAGGCTGAGTGGGCCAACGTGAGATATGAACAACTAAACCTGATAAGTTAAAAGAGGATAGTTGCAATCTGTCATCATCAACTTTACCAGAAACGAATGGCCAAAGCATACGATAGGAAGGTTAGACCGCGTTTGTTTCTAGAAGGCGATCTAGTGTTGAAGAAAATATTGGCTTTGCCAGAAGAAGATCAAAGCAAATGACCACCAAATTACAAGGGTCCTTACCAATATTGTTAAAATTGCGATTTAAATCGTAAAATCATATGATTTTACAAGTCAATAGAGGCTTAACGTGCTAAATCGTTCATAAAACTCGAAAATGAGTAAAATCGGGTTGAAATCGGGTAAAATCGTTAAAATCGGGTGAAATCGCGTAAAATCGCGATTTCACCACCGATTTAACGATTGCATTGCAGAAGATAAATTTGTCATTGGTATTACAGGTTTCCAACGCCTATTGGCATTTGGCCTATTGCTGTTACAGAACAAAAGCAAAAATCACAAAATCACATTCTTTCAGACTTTTAGTGTTTAACTTTCACAGAGACAATTTGATGGTGAGAATTCAATTTCGGCTTATACTATATGCCTCGATCAATTAGCAACTCTCCTAGCTCAAGAGGAGGCACATGGGAAGCAGCGAGCAAAGCAACTATGGTTGAAGGAGGGTGATTTGAATACAAAGCATTTCCATGAGATGACTTCTAGTAGAAGAAAGTGCAAGAGGTTGATTGCGCTGATTAATTATGCGGGTGAGGTGTTTGATGAGATGTAGGGGATGAACAAGGTATGGGGGATGAACAAGGTTGTGTTAGGGTATTTTCTCCAACTGTTCGACAAAAGTCCTGACTCAAAATCACCTTTGCTAAACTGTATTCAGCCGTGTGTTTCAAGCTTTCAGCTGCACAAAATGAATAATTGTTGGCTCCAGTACAAGATGATGAAATAAAAAGAGTTGTTTTTCTGGTGAAACCTTATATCTGTTGAGGATTATTACAGAGATAATTTATTGCAGAGATAAATTAACTAGTTGCCGAATTAGGATTTCAATTTTAGTATTAGTTTTATCCGTATAAGAAAAACATTTTTATTTACAATTTTTAAAAGAATAAATTTAAAAAAATACATGTCAATTAAAATTAATATGAAATAGATTTTTACATGTAAAATAAATAAATAAATTATTTGATCTTCTATATAATCAAAACTTAAAACTCAATTACATATCAGTTTAGTGCAAAAAGTAAAGTTTAGCATAAAAAGCAAAAATTACTTGGCTAACCAAATTATTTTTGCTGTATAAAAAATATAAGGTACCATAATAGCAATCGGTATTGAAGAAAAAAAAAGTATTTAATTTTTTTATTTGGACAATGTATTTTAAGATGCTTGAATTATGTATGAATTTTTATTTGAATCATGTATTTTAAGGTGCTTGAACTATGTATGAATTTTTATTTAAAGCATGATTTTTTAATGTATTTTAAAATTCCTTACGATTTTACGATCCGTTTTTACGATCCGAGTTTATTTTGCATTTTTCGTGTCGTGTCAAAATCGCGATTTTAACAACCTTGGTTCTTACGTAGTAAATAAGGCCTTCTCAGAAGGAGCTCTGAAGTTGGCTAGAATGGATGGAGGAGACCTAGCCAGACCTGTGAATTCCGACTCTGTAAAGAGATATTATGCTTAATGTATTCTCTTTTCTCCCAAATCAATAAAGTGAAGTTTGGTGATTGATTTCTTTGTGTAAAGAACCTTTTTTTTTTCATTGCATTGATCTCACAATGCTTAATTTATGCTTAATTTATTTTCTAGAAAGAAGAATCTTGAAAAACAATCAAAGATGAAATTCAAGCAAACAAACCAAAGCTAACCCTGAAATACAACCCTGTCTCTGGATAGCATAATGAATTGCATGGATAAATGGTTGAGTGATCACTCTATAATCACCTATAAATTTATTTCAAGATAAGAACAAAGTTTATCAATGCTAACAATGTGCATTTTGAAATGAGAAAATTCATTTTTTTGTTATCCCTTCACCCCCTAAAGAGTTTATCGTTGGTGGTCCCTTTTTGAGCTGGAATGAATTTCTTCTTTATAAAAGCCTGGACAAGGATCACACCCCCACACTGAGGGCAATAAAAGATATTTCATTACGAAAAATGGAGACAATATAGTACAATCAATGGAAAATGGCATGTTAAGGAAGAAGGTCCCATAATTGAGAAAAAGTTAAGAGGAAGAAAGAGAAGAAATTTAAGCAAAATAGCTAGATGCACACATTTATCTATGAAAGTCAAAACCAAACACGAAAAAAGAGTTAAGCCCCATATTTATCCATGCAAGAAAAATGTCAAATCCTGATACAAGGCAGTACTTCTTCTTCGTATCGTTTCTTTCAAGTTAATATTTAAAGCTTTCATGAAAAGATTTGTGTGTTGAAACAGGATGAAAGCCTTTAGATTTGAAAAAGATAAGTTAAAGCATTTGACAAGAGCATGACCAAAAAAGACAATGACAAATCATACATTTTTTTTATAAAAAAAAAGCCACTTGTAAAAAGTCAAAGACTTCTTCTCGGAGATATGATGGGTAAGAAAGGCAGCACGAGACTTCTTCTCGGAGATATGATAGGTAGGAAAGGCAGCACAAGAAACGAATCCAACATACAACTTCAAACACGTAAACAAGATCATGTCAAGAGAGAGTTTCATGAAAATTGAAGAAAATGATGGGACCTATGTTTCGAAACCATGTAAGAATACATGCATGGCATCTAATCATAAATCATTGCATGAATTTTTTTGAATTGTTACAGGAGAAATTCTCAATAAAATCCAACAAGATTGTGGACGAGGAAAGAATCATTGAGTTGATGATAATAAAGAATCACAATTTTGATTCTGGAACAAGAATAAAGTGAGAAGAACCATACTATTAGGAATTTTTCAAAAGGAAAAGAAAAGTTCAAACCCTTCCATCAGGAAGAACAAACACCAATTTTAGCTTTGGCTAAAGGGAATCGCCAGATGGGATTTTAGGTTGGCCGAGCTACAAACATAGATTTTTGGTTTTGGTTAAAGGAGATCGCCAAAAGAGATCTCAGGTTAACCCAACCGTAATACCGATTTCAGCTTTGGTTAAAAAGAATTACCAGATGAGATTCAGGTTGACCGAGCAATAAAACATAGATTTTTTTTATCAAAATATAAATATGTATTATATATCAAAAGTAACAAGGCTAGTTACGCAGCGAGTGAATATACAGACATGAAAATAATATAAAATGCCTAGACAGGCAACGACCATACAATCATGAATAATTAGTGGGAACATCCTCCCCACAAAACATAGATAGCCTATTGACAGGTTAGCAAAGAAATCTATTCTAGGACAGGTGTCTAAAATAACCAGCCTTGAAAGTGAACCAACAAATCAACACACAGCTGTCATCAATCTTGCATCCCATCTGTCTGCCACACGGAAGAAACTGCTTGGTCTTCACCCATGCAGCGTGAAGGAGATGCCACACATCAACAAAAAGCTTTCATCAATTGCATTCCATCTGTCTGCCACACGGAAGAACCCCCTTGGACCAGCTACTCGCCCATGCAGCAGCATTGCATGCAGAGTGAAAGAGATTCCACCACGCATTGCATGCAGCGTGCAGGAGATTCCACGCGTTACATGCAGCAGCATTGTATTGCATGCAGCGTGAAAGAGATTCCACGCCTTGCATGCAGCAGCATTGCATGCATCCAGAACACTGTTCATCTTCCTCATATAAAAGCAGCGCGCAATTCCCATCTACCACGTCAGATGAAGACCATCCAAAGCAAACGACCATCAACAAAAACCAGACCAAGCAGCATAGATTACTACTGTCAGCAGTCAACAAGATATGGAAGCAGCGTGAAAACTACAACAGACCAAACCAACCAGCAGCATGAAGCAAACAAACGACTGCACTGAACCGCTACAGACCAAACCAACCAGCAGCAAGAAGCAAACAAAAGGCTACCCTGAACCGCTGATCATCAGAAACCGCCACCATGCACCTCAGCCAACATTAAGAATGTGATGGTCTTTTTCATAGAAATGAAAAACAGTATAAAACATAACCTGAAATTTTCGAAAGGCATTTCCCACCGAAGTACAAGATCCATAAAAAATTCTCTTGTTCCTTTCTTCCCAGATAAGATAAACCGTGAGACCTAAAGAGACTCTTTTCATTCTGCTTCCAAGTTATTTCCCCTGGAGTGTAGTCCCCTGATGGCACTGGTCAAGGTCATCATCCTCCTATTGATGCGTAGCCACAACTTGATTTGCAACCAGAAGCAAGCTGTCCAAGAACAAGTAAAAAATAAATGGCTATGTGATTCCTCCATCTGCCCACAGAGAACACACGAAGTATCTATTTGAAAAAACCGAAGCCGATCTTTTGTTCTCAATTTTCCCAACACCGCTAGCCATAAAATGAAGTTGTGTCTTGGCATAG
>Ga0307509_10008400_pt1 | contig 13181 bp, 12 predicted proteins | sample 10_EM_MG_FD_202245 | JGI IMG/M metagenome (GOLD analysis project Ga0307509, IMG submission 202245) | Populus trichocarpa ectomycorrhiza microbial communities from riparian zone in the Pacific Northwest, United States - 10_EM | ecosystem: Host-associated > Plants > Roots > Unclassified | place...
TTTTTGTAGTATATAGGAATCATCGACTTCCGCGATAGGTGGTAAGAAGATTAAGTCAATTAACACGAAAACTACTCTTACCCAATTATATACAAAATCCTCTTCACGAAATTCTATAAATTCTTCAATTGGTGTGTGATGGGGGCGAGTGATGAGTTGTGGTGTCGGCATTAGGGATCACTCGTCTTGCAAATTTGAATCGTGTGTGAGTATGATATGGCAAGCTAGTTGGTTTCCACAGTCTAGATAACCTTGGGTTCGTCGTGCTCCGGCAAGAGACATTCCCTTAATAGTAGCCTTGATTCTTACCTTCAAGCTCCCCCGCAGCCGGAGCTATCTATAGAGCCTACTAGATTGCATGGCCCTGTGTTTGCTGGGTGGGGTAGGGTATCGTACTAGGGACCTGAGATCAACTAAAAGGCAACACAGGAGCAATCTTTCGAAAAATTTCTAACTATAATATGATATAACTACATGCTATTTAGGAAGATACGGGCTCACCTAAGTGTTCAGAAGACACTCCTCTCTAGTTCTACGTTTTCTCAATTTTCAGTATGATCAGTATTCATGGAGACAGCAAAATTTCAGAGTATTCCCATGTATGGTCCTTTTCTAGGTGATTTTAGCCAAGGGCCATTGTTTTGTGTGTATCATATCATACCATAATAATATTATGGCGTCGTGTAAGCGGAATGAATTATCCATGAGTGCTGGTGTCGAGTGCACAGCACTGTACTGTAATGTACGTTTGCTAGATCCACTCCACCTTAGAGAGGGATTGTTTGTATGGAATTGTTTATAGAAAGGGGATTCTCGCACTTTGATTCGTGTTTTGTTTTTTGTTTTTTTTACCAAAAAATGACTATCTCATGCGCAACTCCTATACAAGTACCTATTCCTTCTTAATTAGTCCTTACTTGGCTTGGCTTCGAGGGATTTGAGCTTGTAGACATTCGTTCAATTGGAATTGGCACTTGTATTCTTCCTCTGCACGTGATTATATCGGATAATAATTTTTCCGCTACCGGATGACTATGATAGGACCCTACAGGTATTTGTATCATAGGTGGCCCGGACGGCTAATGCGAGTGGACAATCGTTTGTGGGAAGATGAAACCGCTAATAGAGGCTGATACGGTACTTCGTGCTGCATTCTACTCGAGTATGCGGGACTTCGATACCGCATTCTGGTGTTTGCTAGTTATATTGCTCGCCGTGCCTGTGTCTCAGATGTTCAAACTCTAACTTTATCTTTTTCATGCAGGATCCTATCCACGTGCCCCACTTCCCTCCCTCCTCCTCCCTTCCCCGCTTATCCTGAGAAGCCGCAAAATTATCGCTCTATGGACAAACCACAGCACGATATTTTACAGCGAGCGAGCTGTTGCATGTGCGGCACTTTCAGGCGCCTATCTAAGGCTGGCGATCCGGAATCCGTTGACACCAAGCAAGACAGTTACATACAGTATACACTGACGACGTATCCTACCGTATTCCAACATCGGCGCAAGTTGGAATGAGGAGGAGAAGGAGGAGAAGGAGGAGAAGGAGGAGAAGGAGGAGGAGGGCTGCGGCTGATTGTCGTCCGAGGCCGAAAAAACCAGAAGCGGGGAAATGCGTGGCACCAACAACCTGCTACCTCCTCCCAGCTCCCTCTCTCCCTCTCCCTCTCCCTCTCTCTCTCGCCCAAATGATAATTCTATCCCCACCATGCCGTGGTCCACCTTGAAACATTTATTCATTTTTCAACTTGCGCCAATTCTTATATTTCCGAAAAGTTCCCCCCCCGCATGGGTTCTATGCACCTACCCCATTCCCAACTAACTAACTAACTCCACCTCTCGCTCCCAACGTCGTTCTCAAACAACATGTCTACGTTGGTACCTCAGATCAGGGTGGCCACGCCAACAGCTCCGCCGATTCCGCAACGCAAAGACAATCCTGCAGTTGCTAGATTCTCGCTCGCTGGGAAGGTCGCTATTGGTAGGTGCATATATGATGGGTGTTATTTTTATTTTTATTTTTATTTCTTCCTGGAAGCCGTCCGCTGATACGGGGGTAGTTACTGGTGGAGCGGGAGGTCTAGGATTTGAAGCTGCGCGAGCACTCCTAGAACACGATGTTTCTGGCCTCGCCCTCTTTGATATCAACTACGATGCAGGTATCCAGGCCAGCGAACAGCTGAAGTCTGCATTCCCGGGGGCCAATGTGATTTTCAAGCTCGTCAATGTTACGGATGCGGCACTTGTCAGCGCAGCTGTAGACGTGGTGGCGAAAGAATTGGGCAGTGTGGATATCCTGCTTACGTTCGCCGGAATCGTTGGGTGTGTTCATGCGGAAGATATGGCGGCGGAGCAATGGAACAGGATATTGGAGGTTAATCTCACCGGCTCGTTCCTTTGTGCCCAGGCTGTTGGAAAGTATGAAATCTATCCCGCTTGTGCAGAGTACGTGTGGTCCACGAGCTGGCTTGTATCAGTTCTTGGAGCGGGAGTCTTTTTTAAAAAATAAAAAAGAAGAAGAGAGGAGAGGAGAGGAGAAGAAGGAGAAAAAGAAAAAGAAAGGTATCGAGCCAACTCGCGGTCCAGACGAAATCCTCGACATTATTGGGCCCGCTGCTTGAGAGAAGGGAATCAGTCGTCCCCCCCCCCTTCTCTCTCCTTCTTTCTTCCGTTACACCTTCATAAGCTGATCGAGCCGGACAAAATAGGAAAATGATAGAGCAAGGGACAGGTGGATCCATAGTCCTAATTGCCTCAATATCGGGCCACACGACAAACTTCCCGCAACCACAAGTGAGCTACAATGTGTCAAAGGCAGGCGTGATAATGACGGCAAAGAGCCTCGCGGCTGAGTGGGGGCGATATAGGATCCGCGTGAATACCATCTCCCCGGGCTACATGGACACGATATTGAACGAGGGGAAGGGATTGGACGAGCACAAGACTCAATGGTATTCCAGAACGCCATTGGGCCGCATGGGCGGGAAGGACGAGCTTAATGGGGCTGTCATTTTGCTCTGCAGCGAGGCCGGCTCGTTCATTACAGGCACGGATGTCAAAGTGGACGGTAAGTTTGGCCCTTTCTCTCCGTCCTCCTCTCCCCCCTCCCCTAGGGGCCGTTCCGCAGGTGCTGAGGAACGGACACAGGCGGAATCACTACGTTTTAGATTACCAGGCCCGACTTGTACATATCCCATGGCTAGCTTATTCTGCGCTATTAGCAAATTGAGGATTATTATAAACATTTATTCAGGACAGGTTCCTAGGATGCCCCTGTTGGATCACAGTACGTCACTCGTAGGATTAAAGGGTTGGTAAGTTCGGTGGTTGGGTGTCTTGTCCGGTAGGGCATTGCTTATTGGCGTGACCTACTTGTAAGGTTCTTTCTGATTGTTCATATGCCAGTTAATCGGGCAACAAAGGTCACTCAGAGCTCTCGTCTGTGCGGCTTGCCTCGGCTAGCCTATTTTATGCAGGTGTAGGTGGCTCGTGCTTCTATTTCTAGAAAAAAGCAGAGTTTTATTTATTCTGAATACCCCAATAGGTCAAGCTAACTCCATCTGCCATTGATCGTGATTATCGTCTGTACAGATATCTATCTACAACAATTGACCAAAACTAAAACTTCTCCAGAAGGGAACACCCGGGGGGGGGGGGGCAAAGAAAAGGAGGAAAAAAGAGAGGAGGTGGGAGGGGTTCCTCATCCCGTAGCATCAGCCCTGCCCATAACATAACCTTCTATCGAGCCTTCGAGGAAGTCCTGTGCCGTCGGCATCCAAGAAGATAGCCCGTAGTCGTCCGGAACCTCCGCAGCACCCACAGGCATGGGCCCCAGTTCGTTAAAGCCCAATCCGTTGGCACAATCCGCCAGCAGCGAAGTATTCGATGGCGCTTCTCCAATAGCGTAAACACTAAAGCTGCCGGCGGGAGAGGGCGACGAGGGCGCCGACGGCCTCGCTCTTGTGCCCCATATGCTCATAACTCTTTGTAAAACCTCGAGGTACCTACTTGCACCATCCCCGAGACACCGACTCGTGGCCGCCAGGCACTCCTCCGCCATTAAGATATTTCCCGTCCATATTGCGGGTGGGGGCGTCTCGTCCACGGTTAGAATGGCAATGACGAGCACGAGCGCAGCTTGAAAGGCGAAATATGTACAGTACCAAGCCGCACCCCGACGCAGCGTCTGGGAGCAGATGAATGCGTGGACAGAGTGAATCGTCTGGATAGCTAGGAAAAGACAAACACCTGCCCCGCTCTTGGTAGGTGCGATACCTTCTATAGCTTCGGCCTTCACGGCCGGGCTCTTGAGGAGCGGGAGAAAGCACTTATGCATTAGCATCCTGAAGTTTAGTCCTTTCCATACTATCACTGCTTTTGGCTCGGCGAACCAGGCTGGGGCCTCCGCATCCGCGTTGAAATAGGCTGGTAGGGATTTCTGCCATGCTAACATGCGCTCGTCGAGGCTGCGGATGAGGTCGCGGGATGGCCGGAGCCCGCGGAACGTGAAAAAGTTACTGTGGATTTGGTTTGCGAGCTTTACGAATTCACAGTGTGCGATGATGGCGGAGTATGTCGTGCATGAAGTTATGGGCCGGGGAAGTGGTGATTCCGGAGCTTCCAGGTCCTAGTGGATAGCAAGTCAATGTGGGCTTTGCGGAGAAGGGGGTAAAATGAAGACATCATACCCCTTCATTAATGTTTAGCGGAACCCGCGTCTCCACGCGGTCACTCATGATTGTCGGCCGGCCAAAGGTGATTGAGGACCCAACATCGAAACAATAGATCACCCACCATATCCTTCTACGCATTTCCCTTGAAAGTGTATTGGCAGTCAGTGGTGTTTTCTCTGTGAAATCTCGATGTAGCCCTAGGCCGAGTGCCATGCGAATCGCCGCCCCCATCATATTATATCCAGTGTTGGGCCGATCTCGCTTTTGAAGGAATTGGCCCTGTAGCGGTTAGCCGATGGCAATGGTCCGGCAGAAAGCCTCACTACAAACCATCAATGCCAGGGTTTGTATCTGCTCCAGGGTCCCCGATTCAAGAATACCGATCGTTGAGAGCTCTTTCCGAACCGTGTTCCAGATCTGTAAGTCTAGACCCTGGTCCTCATCTGGGGAGCCGGCATATGAGCAAAAAGCGCCCATTGTAAGAACCATATAGTACAGGAGCTTCCATTGAGGAGCGCTCAAAACCTCGGAAAACACAGCGTACCTTGACCGGAATGTCTTTTCGTGTATCAGGGGATAGGAGGGGTGGTACAGGTAAAAATATGAATCCACTAGGGACTGCCGAGCGAACGAAGAATTGAGCCTGTGAATGATATCAACGTTCGGAGGCGGGGAGGTAGGAATAGTCTCTGGTAATAGCGAACCCTGGTAGTATCGAGTGACGAGCCGTTGGATTGTCCGTAGTAATGCTGCTCCAGAAGACGTACCTAAAATCAAGCCAAGACAGCATACCCCTTAGCCAAAGCCATCCTCCGTGAATTCGTCCAATTGGGCAGGGCCAATTCCATTAGGCAACCTACCAAGATACCCAACATCCCTGGCATCTACATTCAGTGAAGCCATCCCATCCGACAGCCCTACCACCATCGCATCCCCTCCCCCGCTACCGGCCCCGCCACGGAGCTTATCACCCTCGCTCTCCCGCCACTCAAACCCACACGCACTCTCGGGCGGTGCCTCCTCCTCCTCGTCATCGCACCTTCGCATGTCCTGGTAATAAAACTCCATCACACGCATTGCATTGTTGTGCTCACTTGTGGTCGAGTTCGTGGCCGTGTACCGGTCTGTGGACAGAGAACGTTCGATGTCCACATTAGGGTCTATGGTGCGGAGGAGGTGCTCGAGCTTTGCGCAGCGGAGTTGGAGTTTGTCAAGGTTTCTGTATCGCAGTTAAAAGGAGCTGTTCCAGGGGTTAAGGAGAGGGGGCGGGTTACTGGCGGGTGAGGGGGATTCGGGTTGGTCGGGCTTCGTATATGCACCGACGATTGCTTTTTTCGCAGAATTGGCAGGGGGATTCACCAGAGCACTGTGTATCGTTGTCAATAGCTTTAATGTCAGTACCGGTGTTTTCGGAGGGGAGATAGCTGTGTACCTTTCCTTTACGACGCTGAGGTTTTTTCCGGAAGTTGTTAGCTTGGGCTCCTATCGAATTCTCAGCAATTCAATGAGATTTCCCGTCGAAATATTTACCTTGCATTCATTGCACTGTTTTTCAAAAACTTCCCAAAACCCCACACGGGTAGATCACCGAACATTAGTCATAGAACAAGAAAGAGGCCTCATCGTGAAGGGATTCATAATTACCGCCCAAGGAGTAGTATTCGTGGGATTCGACCTTCCACGACGCTCAGGCATTGTCTCGGCCATCCTCGTAGACAAAGGGAGTATATCTTTTGTTGCAAACGAAGGTTCTAAACGTTGTTTGTGTAGGGGAAGCACTGCACAGCAGGAGTTTCCTTCCTTCTCCCGAGTAGCAACAAGGTAGAACAGAGCAGAGTAGGCGTGGCAATGCCATAAGCTTTGTCGTCAGTTGTCATTGTTTTTGTGGGCGAACGAACGAAAAAAGGTAAATGCCAAGATAATGGTTTATAAACTCGATTTTTTTATTATTTTTAAACAGAAATGCCGGTATAGTCAATTGCGCGGTTTTATGGTATCGTACTGTGCAGTATTGTGTGTTTATTTTTGGGTTTGGTCTTCATGGTGGCATTCTTAGCTCATCCGAGTGCTCGTGTGTAGCTTTGTCTTCTCTCTCTCCCCTCTTAGCATCGCGTCTGGCTACCGATACCGAGTATGATGTGTATGTAGGAGAGTGAATGGGCGGTATAAAGGGGAAAAGGGGGAGGGAGAGAGAGAAAAGTGGGGATTTCAGCGACGGCGGGGTTCAATCCCCCTCTTCTCCTCCCGGGGCCATTTGTGCACGGATAACCTCTTTCGGGGTGGCCGCCTCAAAACGAACCTTCCCCACAAAACGGAAGAGAAAGAGATGTGGGAAAGCTAAACCTTTGGTGAAGTAAGCTTTGGCTCGACACGCGGTGGTCGTGATGTGGTCCTTCATTACCAGCACAGGCGTTACCCTGGGTATGGTGAGATGATACATGAGTGACTGGTGAGTGATTGAGGAATTACATTAAGTTAGCGTACAGTAGTGATGGTCTAACCCGCAGAGCAAGAATCGGGTCAATGGGCTTTTGATGCCAGATAGCCCGGTTTGGGCACAGTATGTGCTCGTATATGTACGGCACTCGTAATTGAATGATGTTTGTGAACGCGGCTGCAATTGCATACCGCCAAAATCCAGCCTTTTGCTTACATCTTGGTGTCGTGCAATAGTGGCCCTGCTCGCAAACGTCGTTCAGTGACGAGTATGTATTGTGTGCGCAAGAGCCCCCGATTAAAACTACTGGTTTGGATGCGTGAGTTGGTTGAGCCCCTTTGGGCTGACTATGATGTTCTAGAAATCTGTCGGGAATGAGTTTGGGGGGGGGGCACTGGTGATTTGAACTGAATAGTCAAGTCTTTCGCCGTCGGTATCGCACCCCCTCTACTGTACAGTTGGGGAGCTGTAACTTAGTTGCGGACAGTTGAGTTGGGGATGGAGTGAGGAAGTGAGCGGCTGACGGCTTGTCTTGGGGGGGGGAGTAAAAAGGCGATATGGGGATCCTGCTGCTGCTGGTACAGTACAAGTATCATGGCCTCAGGTATGGTGCGTGGACAAAATTAACCGCTCACTGACGATTGGTAGCAACGCAACACTCCTCATCACTCTGCACTTTCACTAAAGAAATTTCTCTAGATCAAATATTAGTTTCCACTATATACTCTACTATGAATTTGCATTCTTGATTTGTTTCTTTGGTTTTCATGATGTTGGGTTGGTGGGAGAGCGCTGTTGTTATGGCAGGAGTTTTTCATGTTCCTTAATGCGCAGTTAATTTTGTCCAGGAATAATACCATCACCTGTGCGTTATGTTAGTAGTACGGTACAGCACTGTACGAGTACCGGTACTCTGCTTTCCCCAACACCTAGAGGAGTGTTACAGTAATATATTAATACGGTACTTATCACTACTACCTGCTTTCGATCCTTCCCCCAACCAACGGTGAGTTCTCAGAACTCTACCTTCCTCTGCATACATGCCGGTATGGGAACTGGCTCGCATCTGAAAGCTATAATACTAAAATAAAAAATAAGAAGACAATCTTACTTGTAATATTGGGATAGAGATTCGTTGGTGGGGATTGCATATAAATTCGTCATCAATTGGTCTTGCATATACCCCATGCGGTTCTCGGCTTACATAGCTGGCCTGGGCCCCTATCTCGAGAAACCCCTTCTTTGACCTGATATTCCTATCCATCCCTCCTTTCATGATAACTTGACCACGACCACGGGCCTGAAATCCTCGCGGAAGTATCTATTGCATGGTGGTTCCAAGATGATCCCACAATGAGGGACTCTCCCATTTCAAATGAACGCAACCAATACTGATACTGATCGAGCCCACTGATCACTAATCACGGAATCCAATTCGTCGCTTATCATATTTCGCCATAAAACGATCGACAGGAGGTGCGGGAGCACCCAGGAAAGCTTGTGCCTTTAGGTTCTGGCTGGTTTGGGGGCAGTGCGGGGGGCGACCCAGGGATGAATTGTCAAAAGTTATCATACTTGTACCAATCCAATCGTGGAACACCCGAATACTGGTACACACCTCGCCCGATTACAGTCCTCGCTGGTTGGCTTGTAAGCTGGGGTTGCTGAAATCCGACCAATCAGTAGCGAACTGTGGCTTCGGGTAGGGTGTATATTTGAGTGTTCCACGACTGTATCCGTATTGAAAGCCCTCTTAAGGCGTGCCGAGTAGCTCTGGATAGGAGAAGGCTCAAGAACCCAGCGCAATATTCCTACCGTATCGCCGTATCTTGGGACGAGCCGCTGGCACCGACAGTTTATCTTCAACCTCTGACGAAGCTACTGAAGGACCCTAAACTGTTTCTGGAGAAAGCGGTAAAAAATAGGCAAGAAAGGTTACCCCGTGGCTCCATCGGTGTTGAGTTTACACATTTCCAGGAGACAAGCTAACGCAGCGTGCAGACAAGGTTTGCTTATCGCCGGGGATAGATGCTTCCTCAGAACGATGCCCTCGCTGCAAGAGCGCGACTCGGGGCCCTGCTTATTCTTGCCCTCGCCTACAATACAGGTGCAGCTTCAGGTGGTTCTCCTCTAGCCTCGTCCTCCGATGTTTGGTCCTCGCTCGTGGCGAACATCGCCCCACTACTTGTCCTAGTTGGCGAGAAGCACGTAAAAGCATATTTCAAAAATATGTGCCGGCGATCGCACCACTTCCTCTTCGCTTCTGCCCCCATAGGGCTTGTCACCGCCGTAACTACTTTAATCCGACTGAACGGCAAACCGATGCTCAAGCGGATGATAGGTCGGCAATTTGAAACGAGGGCAGAAATTCTCGCTGATGTAACTTCTGTCTCCGGAGGCGAGGTTGGATTGGAGCTGCGGAATATGAACCTGGAACAGTCTATTCGACCGGACGAGCAGGATCTGGCTATGTTCTGGGTACACGGAAGAACGGAGGGATCGCCGGAAGAGGTTTCAAAGACCGTTAAAGTTTGGTATGGTACCCTCAAGAAGATCGGCGAGGCGGCGGCCAACTCTACCTCTTTATATTACAATAGAAGGTGCTCATGGGAGATGGTAATGTCCTTTAAAGCTACGGGCACCTGCGCGCGGTGGGTCGCAAGGAAGCATGCGGCAGAATCGCATGGCCTGCCAGAGCTCTTGGATCGATGCGAGGAGAAGATTGCTGCGGAAAAAAACTCTGGGGGCATAGCAAACTCTGGGGGCATAGCAATATGTACGGCATCGGCAGTAGTGTATGCTAGATTCACTGACGTTTCTTTGGGCTTAACGGCTAGCATCAACCTCGACGATGGATATCTAGAGTTTTTCAGGATAGTAACTATTCTGCTCTGCTTTCTGGGAAATATTGGAATAGTTGTTGCAGCCTGGTTCACGGGCCATGATCCGAAAGGTATAGGGCTTATTGCTGCGGGTCTCTTCTTTTCCGCTCTTGGCGCCTATGCCACCGCGCGGCTTGTGGATAAAGCGTCGAAAGAGCATGAATATGAAATGTCCGATCTGTCGGCTGTTGCCTCGGGGTTTTTCTCGGATAGAATTCCTGAGGGAACGGAGCTCAGTTTTTGCCCCGGCAAGATTGGGATCTCAACTGACGCTCGCCTCGAGGCCCTCGAGGCAAGTGGAAATGTGGCTAAACGAGGAGAATGGAAGTCTACAGGAATTGTTATCGCGATGGTATTTGCCTATATTGGGCTATATCTAGGACTGCGGACTTCTGCTTGGTGGGTCTCGCTTGCCATGCTTGGGAATGCAGCTATCGCCGGGATAGCTAGGTCTATCCTTGTACCCACAGCCCTGTACCTAAATCCGGCGGGTCTTCGTTTGCCAAATCCGATGACTTGCGCGGTTGGGTATCCCGCGAGTCGAGGGGATTTGTCTCATCCAGACGAAAGCAACAACGTCTCCCCGCCCAGGAAGGTTGACCCTACGCCAAGCCAAGGCCGGAGGGATCTCTCGGAACCGCTTGATTCCGGACAAGGCCAAGGCCGGTGGGATCTCTCGGAGCCGATCGATGCAGAACCATACGAGGCTATAGTCCGCAATTACCAATACAGGGGTGGGTCCAGGGTCTACAAAAACATAGGGCCGTACATATGGACAGCTCTCGCGTTAGCTGCTGCGATGTATAAAAGGAACATCGCGCCACTGGAGATGAAAGGTTTCCCCCCACGGAGCGCCGGGGCTGCCGGTGCGGGCCGAACCACATGCATATTCTCCGACATCATTACTCGGAAGGGGGTATGGCGCCAACCGCTAGAAGTTATAATCAATCCCGATGGGGGGCCCGAGCCCGAGCCCGAACGGATCTTGGCTGCTTTCTGGGGCTGGTACTGGCGAGCGCCCGCTCATCAGGCGCAAAAGGTGAAAAGCATTGATCTTCCGCCAGATTTGGTGAACCGCTTCTTTGACCTGGGCGATGACGACGAAGCGAAATTTTATACCCCGACCAACAAATTGGAGAGGGTTTTCAACCGCTCCAAGACTCCGATGGAGATTTTGTGGATGGGAGCGAAGCTGTGTTATGCCTCTTTCCATAATTTGAATTCGGAGGAGTTTGAGAGTGCGGGCGAGGACTGGTTTGGTGGGACTACGGATCTGTACCTTAGAGAGGGGCAGATATCTCCGTTTTTGGACGCTATTGAGAATGCGGAACTTACATGCGAGCGCATGTGATGGGTTGCCTATCCTTGGTGGATGTGAGTGGGTGTGAGGGTTTGGGTGTGGTCGGCGCTTTCCTTGATGAAAATTTCATTGTCTTTTCCTCTGCTTCGGCGAGACATGGCTTGGATTACTTATACGAGGTGTGTTATGAGCGAGTTTTATTGGTTTCCTGCTTTGGGAGAAGGTTCCTATTCGTGATGAACGACTTCAGGCACTCATGAGGCTTCCAGCGCTTTCTTAGAAGAGCCTTAAAATTTCCCCTAATTCACCACAGACGTTGACGACAGCAGGTAACTGCTCAGGTCAAGTGCCCGAGCACTTAGTTCATAACCAGTCAGGGAGCCTTATCTCGAGGGACCCCATCTTTTATTCAACGCTTTTGGTCTATCTTGCTATTCCGTTGTTATTAGAAGGATGTGATTGATTCTGGAAGTTGTGGGAGTGCACAGATCGCTCAGGAGCGTTGCAGATTATTCCGGAGCGTAATAGACTACCAACATGTCTTTTCTTTATCATAGGAGTATACGGAGGAACCGGGACATGTGGAAGGATCAAGATGTGCTATCAATGTTTTTGCTCATACACCTCTCTTTACGGTCAGTTTGGTTTTTGGAGAGAGCGAACGAAGTTGCGGAAGTTACATCTCACACCCCCCCTACAGTACATAGTGCCCAAGCTCCAAGTGAATCCACCCACTCTACCGTCCGCTGCTGAGCGACCCCCCCCCCCTTTGACAGTTGTAACGTAACCTATAGCCGCAGGATTGGGGGGGCTTCCAGGGAAGGGCCCGCTGAACAATGGTCTCCCGGAAGTTGATCGGACTTGATCCTTTTGGGTTGGTTGGAAAGCATAATAATATTATAAGCATAAAAGGAGATTCTGCCTCCCAATTTCCTCAACAGTGTTGTAGACTATTCGTCCGGAGAGATATCCGGGGGCAAAGTCCACTGAAGCAATTTGTCTTTACCTCCCCCTCGAGGTGTCCGGTGCCTCCAGTAGGATCATACGATATACCTTGCATATAGTACCGAATTCGGCTTTTTGATTGGGTCCGGGGGGCGGGGGGGGCGGAGAGAGCGGGCTATTATACTGGTACATATCACAGTTATAGCTCCCATTCACCAAGTAAAAGGGTTTTTTTTAAATAAAAAAAATAAAAAGAAAGAAAGAAAGATGTGTGTAGTCTCCCAGCTATGGCTAAGCTCTCGAGACGAGGGAATTTTTTGTCAACCGGCCACAGCCGAACCAACAAACACTAACTTTTACAAGGGGTCGATGTATGCTAGTATGGGTATGATATGAATTGACTTTGGAGAAAAGTATGATAGGCCCTGGAAAAAGGGAAAAAAAACTATGATACCGTTTTGCCGTCGGAATTGTCTAGCAGCTTAGCTTAGGACACTACTGTACTGTAATAATAATTTATAAGCCTCTAGGCTGCTTTAGGAATGATTGCTAGGTGTACGTAGGAAAAGGGTCTTTTTTTTTTTTTTTTGCTTAGGTATGATACAAGTACTTTTTTGTGTCTACTTATGTGCATAGCGGGCTAGAGCCTTTGCTGCGCTTGTAGTCTTTAGCTGCAAGTGCTGGGCTAGCTACGGTAGCTGATTAGAGGCTGTGCTCCATATAGGGCTCTGAAGAGACAGGTATCGCATGCATTACCTCGTGTTTGTGACGAAGTCGGGTGTGCAAGGGGGTATAATATTATATGGATGGTGGGTGTACGGAGGTACAGCCCATAAGTTTTGTATATTTCGCTAGCAGGGGTGCTACGCTAGCATGGGGGTGAGTGGGCGAATTGGGTAGCCATGATACCTATTTCGCTGCCTTTATACCCAATTTGCTACA
>Ga0307509_10008401_pt1 | contig 13181 bp, 21 predicted proteins | sample 10_EM_MG_FD_202245 | JGI IMG/M metagenome (GOLD analysis project Ga0307509, IMG submission 202245) | Populus trichocarpa ectomycorrhiza microbial communities from riparian zone in the Pacific Northwest, United States - 10_EM | ecosystem: Host-associated > Plants > Roots > Unclassified | place...
ATATTGTTTGGAAAGAGGGCAATTCTTTTTTGAGATAGGCAATCTTAAAACCACTATACCAGAGCAGCAATTTTTACCTGAGAAATAAGAACCATATTTTCTGATTCTCTATATCTTAAAGTACTTGTATCTAAAATTTCAAACTAATACCTCTCTTATTCATTGAGATAATAAAATGTAGGTTTGATTTTTCACCGGTTGCTATGGGTGAGCCGGATCCCTGTCGTGAGCCGCTTCCCCGTAAATCACGTTACTTAGCTGCGTACATGAGCGGTGTTTGCCCGTTATTATCCGGCTTGTTAGGGTTGACTCCTTTCTGTTCGAGTAGTATTTTTGCCACTCCTTCGTGTCCCTGCCAAGCAGCGTATGACAGCGGTGTTTGACCAGTATTGTTTCAATTTTCGGGGTTAACACCTTGCTGGTCCAGTAGTATTTTTACCACTCCCTCACATCCACCGTAGGCGGCACATGAGAGCGGTGTGTCGCCATCATTATCTAATATCTCGGGATTAACCTCTTCCCTCGCGAGTAGTATTCCCACCACATCCTCATGGCCATGCTCTGCAGCAAGCGCGAGCGGTGTGCTCCCGTGATTGTTTTGCTTGTTGGGATTGACCCCTTCTCGCGCGAGTAGCATTTTTACAACTCCCCAGTGCTTATTCTCAGCGGCATATGAGAGGGGTATGCAGCCCTGGTGGTCTGGCTTATCGGGATCGACCTCTTCACACTCTAGGAGTATTTTCACTACTCCTTCATGCCCATGGGCAGCGGCATACGAGAGCAGTGTCCTGCCTTCATTATTCGCTGAGTTGTTGGGGTCGACCTCGTCGGCCTCTAGTAGTATTTTTACTGCCCCCTCATCTCCGCCCGCAGCCGCATCCCAGAGTAATGTTGCATCCCAGGTATCTTGCTTTTCCGGATCAACATCGTCATACGCGAGGAATATTTTTACCACATCTTTATGTCCTCTCCGAGTCGCATGCCCGAGCGGTGTAGCACCGGTTACGTCTAGACTATGAGGTTTGACCCCCTCCCGTCCGAGCAGCACCTTCACTACCCCTGCGTATCCAAACCTAGCAGCATACGAAAGTGGTGTAGCGCCGGAAAAATCTGGTATGTCAGGGTGGACCCCTTCTCGCCCGGGTAGTATTTTCACTACTCCTTCGTGCCCATACCCAGCAGCAAAAAGGAGGGGTGTTTGCCCGAAATCACTTGGCTCGCAGAGGCTGGCATCTCCCGACTCGAGCAGTATTTTCACCACTTCCTCATAGCCATTCTGAGCAGCCCAATCAAGCGGAGTGTGCATCAAAACATCCCTTTCGTTGATATCACAAGCCCCCACCCCCATTAAAGCTACTACTATATCCACAATTCCAAAGAACGATGCGCAGTGCAGTCCACTAAATCGGGGATTTGTATCCTGCTCCATGGGGCCCTCAAGCCATACTTGTAATAGTAGCGATCTGACAGATATGTGGCTATCAAAATCCCGCAAGAGCCCCAGCGCAAGGGACTTTGCGTTTTCCGAGAGGTCCCTTTTCGCGTGCACTCCCCAGAATAGAGAACAGTAGTTCAGAAAGGGTGTATTAAGAATGTTGGGAGAACAATCGGGTGTAATGGCCGTGACCTGTTCGGAATTGAGATGGTCAAACAGATCTCGGCCATTGCCGAGTGAGGTCTACTGAAAATATCGGGGGAGGTGGAGAGATACTCTTGTAGGGTAAAATGGATGAGTCGCACGGTTGATGCCTCTTTATCCACAGTAAGAAGCCCTTGACAGCAGCTGAGTAATGTCGAAATCGAAGGGACGTTGTCGCCACTGAAATTCGTGGAGCCTAGCTCTACTGCTAGGGCGTGACATAGCTCATCCGCGCTCAAAGACCGTTCGGCATGGCTGACCCACATCAAAGCTACTATCCCGAGCCTGGATTTATCCCCGCCCTGCACCTTTATCCGTTCTATCGTCGCACTGTAGGCATCTCCCAATCCTAACCCACCCCTGATTTTCTTGAGCCTTTCTCGTCGCCGATATATTGTGGATTCTTGCAAGATAGCTTCAAGATTTAAGGAAACCAGTAGAAACCTGCACATATCCATTAGCGGATGATGTGGAAGGGGGTTCATAGAATCATTGCTTCAACATACATTTCTGATATATTTTCGGAAATCTTCTCAAGAATTTCTCCCCTCAGACTCTCGTCCATGGCATTTGGTGTTTCGTCGTGGCCCAGCCTAGCACGGAGGTATCTGGTAATATCGCCTTGGTAGAACTTACGGAGACAGTTGCCACATTTCCAGCAAGGCGGCTTTCAATCTCAGCTTGAATATGGGGCCTCCCAGTCACGAATATTCGGGTACCCGTGGACTCTGCCAGGATTTCTTTCAGCGAATCAAGGAGCCTGCACCTTTCCATTCCGGCACATTCGTCGAGGGCGTCAATGCATACAAACGTTGGCCGTGAGGACGCGATGCCCAGTAGCATTTTCACAAGATCAACGAGTTGCGGTCTGCACCCACCAATCATCCTTTTCTGCTCTTCAAAGGCTTGCCATATTTCCCCCGGAATTCTTTCCATTCCGTTAACCATTTGTTTCACTAAGGAGCCCAACATGCTGGCTGCGGACTGCTCCTTTCGCGCCGCAAAGTCGAAGTAAAAACAGGAAACGGCTGTGTTTTGTCCTCTTGCCTGATTGCATAGCCTGTCGACTACTAGAGAACTATTATCGAGGTTGTTAGCACGAGCTCTCTTCCTTCTCTCCCGGGTGAATAATCCTTATTACTTGATGAACGTCTTGCCGACCCCCGGATCTCCATAACAAAATAGAACGGCCTTGTCATCTTCACCTTCCCCACAAAGTCCGCACCATCTTCTGAATTCCTCAGTCTCCATGAGCCATTCCCCGATGTCCTTTATACGGCGCTCTCGAATGTCGCAATGCCATAAGCTAGGCTCTTGCGGCGATAGCCAGGTTAGGAGTTGGTGCCGATCATCCCCAACAGTACAGTTGTTCAACACATTATTAAAAGAGTTCGTATAGTTAAAGCAGTGGTTATTATTGATGGAAGTATATTGAGACATCTTTCACTCTTTATCGGTGGTTCAGTTAAAGATGAGGAGTTTCTGCGGATGGTTGATTGATGATACCCTCGGGGGGGAGAAAAGTGGGGTTTAATTTCTGGAATGTTGTGGTCTCCGGTGTCACAGCAGAGTTACACATCTGGCTATCTCTGGCGCCACAGAACTTTCCAATTTAGGTACCCGAAAAGTGTGAAACCAATCACATTATTGTGGCTCCTGTATCCGCACTGCAGGATGCTGAGTTGAATGCTCGGGTTTCTAGGCACCAGCCAATTGCGCGAACTACCGTATTCCGGCAAAAGTCGGATTGGCGCTAGTCACGATTATTTTTTCTTAAATCTCCCCAATCACTATGGCCTATATGTATAAACTGTGACAAACTGTGGCGAGTCGGAGTTCTTCGTGTCCTCCTGTTGGCTCGGTTGCCTGAGTTTAACTTTAATTCCCTTTAGCTCAAATCCGACTCTGGCCGGATTATACGGTAAGACTAACCAATTTCAAGGGAATCCCGCCACCTCGGCACGGGTCTGTATGGGTCTTGGCGCCTATGTGCCTGGGTGTTAAAAAAAATCAGTAAGTAGAGTTCAACCGTGTTACAAAGTAAGAAAATCACTAGACTAGCGACGGTGCCGTACGCCAGAGGTTAAATCTGCCAAAAACCCAAGAACCTAGGATGGACTATGCTGAAACAGTTAGGAGGGTTGGCCCAAAGGACTTAGGACAGGCTTCTTCGCATCGGTGGGTCATAATATTAGGCACTGCCAACAAAACAGTAGACATTTCCAGGTAAAGAAACAAAATAACAGGAATTGGAAGCAAAACACAGGAAGCACGTAAAAACCAGCATGGGCATTCCTATTTCCCCACATTGGAGAGATAAATAGTGCTGCAGCAGGGTTAGAGGCGGAAATTTTAGATATGGATCAACAGCCATGACAACCAAACGAAACGCCAAGAGTTCACAACAAAAACACGATTCCACAACTTAGAAGTGGGGAAGTGCTCCTGGTCCCTACCACGCTCTCTCTATTAATACAATACTAACTAATCTAACGGCAGAGACTGGAGTATCTATAAAGCCCAACAGCATCGCCCTCCTATCCTTCTATCAAGCACCACACATGTCCATACTCTTTCCCGCATGCCCCGCCTTCCCCTTGCGTTCTCCCTTACTAAAAAAAGGTTCGCCAAACGAACCCTCCATTGTTCTCCGCCCCCGGGCAGTCCGATTCCTTCAAGTCCAGCTCCTCGGGTTTCTTACCGTTTCCCCAGTCGATGCGTCGATCCAAAACTCAAACGCATTCCCACACTCGGAATGGCTTTCCCGGAAGCCAAAGACGCCCGCGAACCCAGGTACGTTCCCAAAGCTATCCGAACAATGAAGCGACTCTCATGATGCTAAGCATGCCCGAGCAAAATCGAAGACTTCCAACAGGAAATTATCCCCCCTGCTATTTTGCTTACTAAGACATTAAAGAACCCCTTAATATAATATATTCATAAACCTACAGGAAGCATTCCAGTCCTGGCTATCTATCCTACGGCAGTACAATCCCGAAGTACGCCAGTTCAACCCTCATACCAAAACAAACATAACATAACAAAAAACAAAACAAATTAAAACAAAAACAAAAACAAAATTAAAAACATCGACAACATCATGTCCTGCATGATTCTATCAACACCCGCTCACAACTTTTATAACACTTCTCAAACGTCCTAATATGTAATCCCATACTCCCTTTCAACATATTTTTTCTGCATCCAACAGAATCTATCCTCCTCTCCTTGTAACCGTCCTTAAACCATCTTACAACAAGAGCGGTCTTATATTCTTCATCCCATTTATCCCATCCATCAATTGTTTCTTTCCAAAAGAACCTTCCCCAGATTTCTCCACATTCCTTCATTCTTCTCATATGTAGCCACAAACCAGAACCTCCTGGCCTTGTGGTACTTCCTCCTCCAAAATTCCCACCGCAACCCCTACATTTCAGCTCTTTCTCATCTATAAAGAAGAATTCACTTTTATCCAACACTCGAACTTCTTTCAAACATATGCCTTTGGGATTCTTCCCACACATATTGTATCCTCTCGTCGATGCCTTTTCCATAACACCTCGTCCGTTTTGTTCGATGATGATCGTATTATCGAATGGCTTGCTGTACATAACTCTCTCGTTTTGTTGTTCTGGAAGGTTGGTAGGTATTCCCATCCCCAAATACTTGTTTCTCACCCACCATTCCTTCCATTTTCCTAACTCTTTGTCATCGTATAGACTCTCCTCTTCTGGTCTTCTACCATCATACCGATTACAGTGTAGTAAGTGATGACTCTTGTCACTGTCGTTATACTCTTCGTGTTCGCCATCACATAGCCCCGACCAAAGCCTCATGAGGACATAATAGTCCATCCTACTCAGCTCTTTCATATCATTGAGTTTCCTGGGATTCCTCCGATAGTATTTGTGTCCTCCCTTATCCCGCATATCTTGCCATTCAGCTGCTCGGATTTCTCTCAGGAGGGTAGCTTGGTCAACATTATAGTCCACCTCTTTCCATCTCCCATTCTCGTTCAGTCTTCTGTTTCTGTATGCTTTGGCCACACGGTCCGCTACCTCGTTTCCGTATACTCCTCTGTGCCCTGGAATCCAATTCATCCTCACACTTTCCCATCCGTTCAAATAGTCTGCCATTTTATCCCACATGGATGATGATGTTCCTTCATTCTTCATCAATTTAATAATCTCCAAACCCGTCATACTATGCGAAAAGAGTCTAATTTTCTTCATCCCCAGTCTTTCCAAGTCTTTCAAAGCTATAATAATAGCACTAATCTCAATCATGGTAATTGTTAGGCGGGAGCCTATCTCAAAGTCTTGCGAGATAACTCAGGCCGATAATCTTCATCGTAGATGGAGATTGTCTAGGAAGGCTCAATGTATCAAAATAGAGGTAGGTAAAGTGATAAAGATTTTTCTAGCGTAAAAACTTATATTGATAAGATCTCTTCTCTGTAGCTTGATATCGTTCAAATAGCTCCGGAGGCACCTCAATATTTATATGTCGCGTCTGGGTGGTCGCAGGCTACATCTAGTTCTCATACTAACTAAGCACCTACTAACAAACTCCAGCTTCTTCTTAAAAGTGCGAACACCATTTAACCCTGCCAATTCTGTTATCTCACTTCGACTCCCAAATCGCAACACCATCAGTTTTCCTGACGGTGCTCCCACACATCAGTTCATTGGTTACGATCTATCTTCATCGGCATGGAGTCTTGCTTACCACTGCATACGCAGAATGGTCTCCATAATTGAACCAACAAAGGGGCCAGCTTTGTTATCAAACCTCTCAGCATTGCAGATGCATTCTGCACACGACCGCTGCGAGGCATAGGATATACTAGTCACAATAATTGCTCCAATAGCCATTATCCCTCCATAGTCGTATCGTCATCGTATGGTTCTGTCAGTATCGGAAAATACTATTGACGTGTGTGGGTGCGGGTATGCCTGATTTCTCAAACTACCTCATCCAACAACACCATTCACTTCTGCAACTTTCATCGCGAGAGCGTGGAGTATAGAATGGGTTGCTTAACCATTGTCCGTAAAAACGTCCCGTTACTTAGTGACCACCATCGCGACTCTTGTCTTTAGTGCTCAGTAACCTTATGTGACGTCGACCGATTTGGCTCGCACCACTTGCATAAGCTCGGCAAAGGCCTTTCTTCATATATACTGCGAACGAGACCCGGTCGGACGGATGGCCGCAACGTATACGGGGTTACAAGGAGGGCTCCAATGTCCATGTCTTTGGTGAGGAGACGCAACTATGGCGGCGTCTGCCGATGTAGCGCCGTCCCAACGCTGGTGCGGGAGGGGGGTGTTGGCTTGTCCTTTTGAACTCAGAATCCTAAGGTAGGGTAACTATAGGTCTTTATTCACTAATGGAAGGCTAAGCCTTCCGGTATGCCTAACAGTAATACTCCACAAGTCTGAGACTCTCATTCCATGTTCCTCCTCAACTAGCCCGTTTTCCACCACTACCATCCATGCTGCCGCTGCCATGTTATCACTTTTGGCCCCGTCCGTATAGCATCATATTTCTTCTTCGAGAATACAATTCTCCGACGCATCTTCATGTTCCTTTCTCGCTGTTTCCTTGTTTCTTATAATGCAAATTTCCGGGCTTGTCTTGATAACCTTCTCCGACTCCAACATCTGTTCCACAATCCTATCGTCCTTCCATGCTTCTGCCATCCACCCATACCACGGATAATCCTTCCAGTATGTCCATTTTATATGCCTCGCATATCCTCTTCTCTGCATTAATCTGACCTCCACTTCCACCAGCACAGATCCCGTCTTGGCCCACAGACCCTTATGGGCGTATCTTCTCGGTGCCCGAAATACTGATCATAGAGTGTCGTTCACTTCGACTTGGATCTGTTTGACTAACTGGGGGAACCTGGACACAAATTCCTGTTCGTAGTACACTGTTGGAAAGTAAACCGACTGTATCCACCTCATACATTCCCATCCCCCCAGGCCTCCCTCACTTCCCTACCTCCTACTCAACGCCCTAATCCTTCTCCTTACACCTATTCCTCTTTCCAGCCAATATTCTATATGGCCTTTCATTCCTCTGTTCTTCCTTAACCTATACCCTAATATCCTTATCTCCTTCACCTCCCGGGTCAACACTCCTTCTATATCCAAACTCCCCTAATCTTCTTCCCCGCACACAATCCATTTTATTTTCTTGGGGCTGAAGCTCCTCCCTCTTCCTTGTGCAATCGCATTGCATAATCCGAAATATTCCTTGCACTTTTCTTTAGTCATGTCGATTCGATCTGTGCTTATCATTCTAGCACCGTCATTGACGTAGCTCGAAATCATGGTTCTAAAGTTTATTCTTGTCTGTATTCTCGGTCTGAACACGTCTGCAACATATATCCCGAATAGGAATAGTGATAGTGGTGATCCTTGTAGTCCACCTTTGTTCAGGTGGTAGTCTTTGGTCGTCCTTCTATTGAATCTTAATCTGATGCACCTGTTTCTCGTCCTCCTTCTTACCCACTCGGCTAACTCTTTTGAACAACCCCTCTCCCTCAGGATTTGACACAACCTCCCAATGTCCACTTTGTCAAACCCTCCTTCCACCTCCATTGATAGCATCCCACATTTCATATTTTTGTTGTAATCCACAAATTCGTAAATTTGTTTGAACATGTCATGTGTGAATCTATTCTTCCTAGATCTGTACTGGGTGTCCTCCAAATCCACCTCTTTGACCATTTTACTAAGGATCACTCTTTCCACCACCTTAGCCATGACTGGTAATAAATGTATCATTCTCCACGATTTAACCACATCGTATCTTTCTTTGTCCCCCTTTTTTATCAGAACTGTTTCTGCCTTATGCCAGTCTTGTACATCCTCTCTCATCATACTCTGCAACCCTTCCAACATTCCTTCCTCATCTAATTTGTGCCAGAATCTTAGGAGCGGGTAACTCATCCGGTTGGTTCCGGATGCCGTGTTTCTCGGTGATGTGTCTAGCCCAAATTTAAGTTCTTCTTTGGTCATCCTCACATCCACAGTATCTCTCTCGAAGTTCATTCTCTCTCCTGGTTGTAGCTGTTCCGCTGTGAGTTGTCCTACTTGTTCGTGTTGGAAGACTTTTGTGCCGTCCTCCATTATCATAGGCGGTATTGCTCATCATCCTTCGAGGCATTTGACTATCTCGAAGATATCCTTACTTTTCTTTTGGCTGAGGACTTCCTTCATATGTTCATATCTGGTATTAATCAACCTGATCCTGAACACTTTTCTGACCAACATCCACTCTTTGTGGCCTTTTCTTCTGATCACTTTCATGTCTTTATTCATCCTTTCCAACTCCTCTGTTCACCACTCATTTTTCCCTCTGGGTCCCTTTCCCTTCAGCAATGACTCCATTATCTTTTCCATCCCATCCCAGGTTTTATCTCCTTTTCCTGGTCCGACTTCCAGCTTCTTCAGGCCTTCTTCCATTCTTTTCCAGTTCACCTTCTTCCATGCCACGTTGGCGGTCGACATGTTATTCGGTTCTTCCAGGTTTATCCTGGTCATTTGTCCGCAGTATTCCAGACCCTTCTTGTCTATGAACTGAACTTTAGGCTGTTTGCGATTCTTCTTGAACATCGTTAAGTCGATAGTTGATATTGTTCTCAAGGTAACTTTGTTGTGTTGCACAACCGCAAAGTTTTTGTCGTCCATCTACTTCGATCATCGTCTTCTGTATACGTTCATCATTGTGTCTCTGCTTATCGTCCCCCACCTTGGGTTTCTTGCGTTAAAGTCTCCCATAATCATATCACACCTCCACAATTTCCCCATCCCTAGGTTGACCTCCGCAACTCCTCTATCAGGTCTTATATATGCCCCTCCAATCCTGACAGATCTCATCACGCCTCCATCATCTTTCTCTTTCCCTTTCAAAACAACCATTCACTCGTCATGTTCCTCAACTTCCACCCATCCCACCAAACCTTTCTTCACAAACACATCCACCCCACTCCCCTTAACAAAACAAATCAACTCATACTCCTCATTCTCATGTTCCACAAACTCGCCCTCTTTCCTCACCGGTCTATCAATAAAAATAAAAATATCTACAAAGAACAAAACATCCATCACCATATTCCTGTTCCCCTCTCCTCCTCCAACATTAATCGTACATATGACAGCCCTCATTAACAAACTAATGAGGTTACTTCACTTTCAACCCCACCAGCTTTTCTTGTCCCTGTCTTTAAGGGTACCGAAGAAGATCGCTCCTTTCTCGGTATCATTGTCCTGTCCCCTTTCTGGAAGTTGTTCCGTAACTGCTCGTCAACTGGAGTTTTCCTAGCTGCCGAATTTGTAATCCGAAACCTATTCCAACTTCTATCGTTCACCCCGTTGGCAGACATATTGTCACTCTCCATCGGTGTTGCTTTACCATAGTTCGGCGGGGTCGATCTATTTCTTAGTACGGTACATTCCTGGAAACATGTATAATGCGTGTCCGACTTGCACATGTTACTCATTCTTCTGCAGTGCATGCATGCTACACCTTTCGGTGCCGGGGAGTCCACAATAGGACACTTGTGTTCTGTCAACAAGTGGTCTTTTATGCACCATCTGCAAACCGGTTTACTCTTACACTCTGGGAGTCTATGTCCGACCGTACAATACCGGTCCCATATCGAGGTGTCAGTTTTCTCCCTCCCCACTCTGCAAAATCTCTTCCTTCCTGCGACCAATACTTTTGGTTTGTTCTTTTTCAGTATTCCCTTTAGGTATTCATTCTCCTCGCAGAGTAGTATCATACCAGCCATGGTTTGTTTCCTCTCCTTCATGATATTCAACTTAACTACCCATGAAGGTCTCACTTCGATGTGAATCCCTGGATTGCTCCCTTCAATGTCAGCAATCATTCTGTCAAAACTATTGTCTTCTTGCCAACCCTCAATCTTCCACTCTCTTCCGTATCCATCCTTCATTAGTGGAACCATTGTCACATATAGGTTGACCTTTTTCGTATCTCTAACGAATTCAAACTCATCAAGTCCCATCTCTCTAAGGGCTTGTGTCATCACTCCTCCCGCCCCCACGAGGTCTTCCGCTCTCGTTCATGCTAGTGTCAGCTCAATATCTCCCAATCTATCCCTCCCCACGATACTAAAGTATCCATCAATAATGTTGAAACTTTTCAAGGTTAAGTTCAACTTTACCCTCACATTCTCTGGTGACACACCTCCTGGCAGAGTGTGTTTAACTCTCCTTTTATCTAAAAACTTTATTTTTAGGTGTCTTTCCCTCAGTAGAGGAACATCGTGTTTTACAATGTGGATTTTCTTTGCCACTGTCTTCCTCTCCACTTTACCAACCACTTTCGTAAACCCGTCTTGATCACCTTCTTTGGCCATGGTTGACCAGCTCCTTTTGGGGACGTCGCATCATTCATTCGTGAATGATCCAACATTATTTTAGTATGCTGGAATGTCAGCATTCTCGACTTTCCTATCCACCATCTTGGCTGTTCATCCTACTTCAACCTTCTTTGTCAGTACCTGTTTGGGTATATATGGTACTTCTCTTCCTTTCCCTTTTGCAACCGTGCATTTATTACATGCAATCTTTCCCTCTTTAATATCCGCTACCACGTCTTCCATCCTCTCCTTCAGGTTATCATTCTCATCTCTCATCTCCATTACCAACCTTTCTAATCTAACAATTCTGTCGTGATCTGACGGTGTAGATTTCAACTCTACTTGTTCTTCTTCCTCATCTGACATCTCCATTTCCACCACTCCCAGCACGCACTGTCCATATTCTGTTTCTCCTAGTGCTTCCAACATCTCCTTGTTATTGCTGCTCCTTTAAGGCATTGTTGATGGTAACGGGATCGGGGTTTTGTTTACGGGAGTCTTTTCCACTTCCTCCACACTACTCTTTTGTCCCTTAAACCTCATAGCTCTTTTTGGTTGGGGAATTTCCTTTCCTGAGGTTACCACCTCGATTTCAGCATGTTTGCTGTCTCCGATTCTGTTTCCTTCTGTAGTTTTCCCGTTTTCTAAACCCATTGCTATGTCAGTAGCTGTGGATTTACCTACTCTCTTCGGCACATATTCCTCATCGGACGTTCTATCATCCTTGTAGTTCTTGTATAGTATCATCTCCGACGATTGTAGTCTGTCGAGGATAGTGCTGTTCCCCCAAGATGAAACTGGCGATGCCGCCGAGCTTCCCATCGAAATGTAATTCTCGCTCTCTGGAACCGACGAACAAATGTATTCTGTGTTCTGTGAGTGTTCGAACAGTATGCCTGCAGACTGTTCCTTGTCAATACCACAACTATTGCAACATCCAATAGTCATCATCACTCCTTTCAACACCATTTCTAACTCCGAAACCACTTTCGGGTTAGCCTTCTCAACAACGCTCATAATCTTCTCATTCTTATCCCTGTTCAAATACATTTCATCGTATATCAACCTGATCGGTAACCCTGATAGTAACGTATATGATGTCATTACCACTCTTCTCACCAAAGCTCCATCTTTCCCAATTTCTTCTCTCTTACCCATTTTTCCACGGGGTATGGAATTATCCATCACCCCAACAACTCAAATCTATCTACTTTTATCAAAGTTAATACCAAAAACAATACAAAACCCCTCAATACAATGTAAATCAAACAAAAACTTAACAAAACAAACAAAACCAACTCAAAATACTCAAAAAACAACCAAATAAACAAACCAAATAAACAAAATACTCAGCTTGTAGCTATTCTCACTCCTGTGTTGGCAACTCATAATTCGCTCGTGTTGTGCTAGGTTGATTATTACTCGTTTACTACCAAAATGTGACACGTCACAATATTGTAGCGAAACTGTTGTAATAAAGAACCCCCCCCTTTCAACCACAATTTTCTGAAGCCTCGCTTGAACTCTCAATCCCTAACCTCACATCCCCCGGTTTCACTCACCCGAGGCCTTCTTTGCAACAGCGATCATGGATAACCCTATCTTAGCCACATGCTCGTTAACCGGGAATCTATATCTACGATAACCTGTACCGCAGCCTATCGTTTAGCACCGGGCTAATTCTAACCGCACTCGTACCATGGGACACAAGGATAGCCACCGTTCGCCAAGCCCACACTTCCCCCCTGCCCAATTCACTCGCAGATGGGATACTACGGTGTTGTGGGCTCTTTCGTCGCTCGGTTTCCAACCTAATCTACATGGGGATGTCCCGGTAATAGGACTCGTAGGAGCTAGTATCGGTTAGTATGATAGCCTCTCGGGAGGTGGCTGGTCTTGCGGTGTGCATTAATAGGAGTGCCGGGACCTAGAGAAAATTATCTAGATACGCACTAACTTGCAGTGTATCATACATTCCTGATTATTTCACCACTAGTATATTTCGTGCCGTCGAGTTGATTACGAGGCAAGTGATTTTAGCGGGTGACATGAAAAGCTTGTTGGCAAGGCCTCCACATATACGTACGTTTGCTTGTGGGGGGGGGGGGGGGGCTGGTAAGTAAAATTATAAAACACAAA
>Ga0307509_10008402_pt1 | contig 13180 bp, 8 predicted proteins | sample 10_EM_MG_FD_202245 | JGI IMG/M metagenome (GOLD analysis project Ga0307509, IMG submission 202245) | Populus trichocarpa ectomycorrhiza microbial communities from riparian zone in the Pacific Northwest, United States - 10_EM | ecosystem: Host-associated > Plants > Roots > Unclassified | place...
CCATAAACCTGGACACCCCTAAAACGATCTGGAATCGTTTTCCAAGCACTTGTTCCATACCATGAACTTTTGAAATTAAGTCCAGCCGGACTGCAAAGACTCCAGTTGATTGGTCATAGCCCCTTTCGTCACTCATCCATTGTGATATCTAGCATAAAATGAAATGCAAGATTCTTGAAAAAATAACTACGATTTTAAAATCATATTTCACTGATGTAGAATATCATATCTAAAAATACATATGGTGATTAAGTGCAACCACAACAAATATCAAAGAACCCTCAATGCTATAAGCCCAAAGATTTGTAAAATCCAACAATTCAAACTAAAAGAGCAAGAAAAAAGATACCCTTTAAGAAAAAATGCGTGACTAGTACACAAAGAATCAAACTTTATACAATTTGCAAGCAAACCCAAAAATCCAACTTTATGAAATACCTGAAGGGCATGAGAAAGGCTTTTTTTTTTTTTATATACCAAAAAAACTCGTTTTAAACCTATTTTTATATAAAGACACTTAATAAACATCCTTATAATGTCAATAAACTAAATTATAAATCAAAACACCCCTAAACTTGTAAGAAAAACACAAAATCAAACTGGAAAAAAAATCTTCACAAATACAAACCTGGAAAAGAATCTTCTCCCACTCCCAATCTATGTTTTATGGCAAGGAGAAGGGAAAAAAACAACTTAATGAATTTCTTCTCGTTGAATGAGATCTTTTGACACCAAAATCAACTTTTTTTGTGGTTGAAATGTGGCCAACTGATAATTTTCTATCTTTGCTATTATCCAATGACTTTTTCTCTTTTCTATCAAACAGAAGGATTGAAAAATGACAAATAAAGTTTTGAACCAAAACAACAAAGTGGAAAACTACAGGGATAAAAAACAGTTTTTGCCAAATCTCTAGGGAAAAAAATGTCAAAAAGACGCTGGACAAATAAAAGATTTAAAAAAACAAAATTCAATTTTTTCTTTTTTTTTTTTGCCTCATTCTCCAATCTGATCCCAAATGCCAAGAAAGTCTTCTGATACCGTAATAATCACATTAAAAATAAATCAAAATAAATGACGAAACAACAATTTTTCCAAGAATAAAATTGAAAAAATAATAATTGAGGGACTAAATTAAAAAACATAAAATTCCAAAAAAAAAAATTATTGTCATTCGTAGTGTTTTGTGGAAAAGTGTAATGTGGAAATGACATGCCCTTTAGTTTTTATTTATTTATTTATTTAAATTAATTTTAATATGCTCATGAAATATTCATTGTCCTTATTCCGAAAGGTGAAGGTTCCTCTTGCGTATTTCATGCCCAAATGCATCTAAGAAAATCCCGCTATAACCATGTTGGGTCTAAAATTTGAGTTATCTCTGTATATGCATATGCGAGACAAATCAAATATAGAATTTTGAGCTCTCTAAAAAGTTAACGGAACTTCATAAAATTTATCGTGAAGTTTTCATTCCGTACAAGCCAAATCATGAATTAGTAATTACATGTAATCTCCAAAAAAATCCCAATTGTTATTTCAAGCCTTCTCTTTCTTTTTTTAGAATGGAATATTTACAGAATCCCTATATATAGATCAAATTTTATTCCATGGTATTTACCTCTTTCTTATTCTTAAACAAGTCTCCCAAGAGAGTTTGATTTATCCTTGATTTATATTTCAAACTTATGACCTCAAACTAAAAGAATCTTCTTTCATACCTTCTAAACCAATTCTTTGGGACACATACGTAACAACATGCTTTCAGAAATTACTCTGAAATGGGAATCCATTTCATGTTGGGGGTAAATAAGATGATCCAATTCTCATCACTTCAATCTATAATTCCAAATAAAGCTAATCTTCTACAGCTGAAATTAGTATTTTGCATGTTTTAAAGGAAGTGTGTTAAAAATTTACAATCCCGAGAATAGGTGGAGAGAACACAATGCGTGCAGCATAAAGAAGCATGAATGGATTGGTCAGTGTTGTTTTAACTAAATTCAGAAGCCAGCAATTCCAGCAGATGGCATAGCTTCGAATTGAGGATCTTGGTTTATGTACAGGTCTACAAAAGCAAGTCAAATGACAGATGTTGAATAAATTTATATTCAAATGGTCATTCCAAGGAAGGGCTGGCCTCAATATGCTCTACTTTCATTAACATGTGCGAGGAAGATGGGTAATATTATCCCTACTTCTATGCTTGCACGCCATAATGACCACAACAAAAAATGAAAAAACCAAGATGAAACTTCACTTTCACAAATGACATACCATTCTTTCGCAGTCAGTTTACTTCTCAAAACATCATATTTCAGCACTATCTTTGTCTTCGAACTCTGTGGCAGCAGGTGTTTCTCCATTAAGAGCCTGGTCTTCACCTTCCATATGATCAAGGGCTCTGGCACACAGGTTTTCTTTGTCAATGATACTGTTGTTTAACCTATCATAAGAAACTGATGATAGATGACAATGTTCCTTAAGTATCTTCAGAAGGTCTTCTATCTTTTTCACATCTTCCCGACCTTTCAAATACTCAAGACATGCAGCCAAAGTATACACATTTGGCTTCCAACCTGGTTGACTTATTGAAATTGCTTTCTTTATTGTTTCCGATGCCTTCAGCATCTGACCTCCTACATGATATCCAGTTGCTAGACGATCCAATGTGCTTGCTTCAATCTTGATCCCACTCGCTACAATCTTGCCTACAAATGCCTCAGCCTTTTCCCATAGGCCCTTTTTGGAATAAGTACTGACCATCACATTTGGAATTCGAATATCAAAAAATTTCACAATGGAAACCCACTCTTCCCAAATCCTCTCAGCACCATCAACATCATCCAACTTCAGTAATGAGTTTATCATGCAAAGATAGCTCGAGTTCAAGGACCTCCCTTTAGTCTTGTACAAATTCCACACACGATACACTTGTTCTTTATTCCCAACAGCAGTATATAAAGAGAGAAGAGTTTCACAAGCAAACCTTGCTGACTTACCACTGATTAGTTGTTCTGATCTCCACAACATTGTCAAAGTTTTATCAATGAGGCCAGCTTTCAAGTAACCATTCGCTGCAACAACATAAGCATACCAGTCAATGCTGACAAGAGGATCTGCTTCCATCTTCATCAAAATTTTCTTGATTTCCTCAATGTTGGAAGTGGCTACATAAGCATTCAACAAAATCTTGTATGTGATATTGCTAAAACAAATGCCCCACTTTTCCATCTCTTGCATTAATACCTGTATTTTCTCATATTTCCCCATCTGATAATAGAGGTTTAGCATTACATTATAAGACAGCACATTTCTTACAAACCCCATCTCCCTCATTTTTCGCATTGTGGCCTCCGCTTCCTCCAAATGCTTATAGTGCGCATAGCAGTTTAAAAGAGCACCATAAACCTCCAAGCCTCTCAAACTCTCAGGAACGCTATTAAAATATGTCACAGCTTGTTCCAAGCCATGAACTTTCGAGATTAAATCCAGTCGAACTGCAACATCTCCGGGTGATAAATTATGCCCCCTTTGGTCACTCATCCATTGTGATATCTAACACAAAACAAAATACTTAAACAAATTCCAAGGGAACCAAAAAATTTAGGATGTTATACTAAATATCAAACATTTAGCTACTTGATTAAGTGGAAAAATCAGTTTCAAAATACTACTATAGCCTGCACAAAACTTTCAACTAAAGCTATAAGGCTACTCAACGATCTTTTCAACAAAAACTAAAACAATTACCAATTTGCAATGAAACCCAGAAATTCAATAGCCATAAAAGACAGATTGAATCTATACAAAGCATCAAATGCAGATTTAACAATCAATAACTAAATGGGCACAAGCAAAAACACTAAAATAAGTAGATAAAAGAGAGAGGGACCTGAAGAGCGTGACTAAAACGATGGATTTTACGGAGTTTTCTGATGAAGTGTTTGAGGTCACTATTTGTAACCACTTGGCCTTCTTGAACCCATTTTTCTATAACTGGAATAACAGGGACCATCGGATCTTCCACCATAGAGATCCTACGGTTAAGAGAGTGGGATATAGCGGTTGTGTCTGTGGAAAAGCAAAGAGCCCTTAAAACTCCATCAATGTGAAGGCATAAACTTGGGTTTGATCGAACAAAGAGGTTCATTTCATGGAGCAAAAACACAGAAATCTTGGAGCTCTTGAGTTGTGGAAGGCTTTTGTTTTGTGGGTTTTAGAAAGGGTTTTATTTTAGTAAATTACAGTGTAGTCCCTATTCTAGAACACATTATGAATTAGTCCTCCGTTTTGAAAACTCTATAATTTAATTCATTGACTCTTGCTTACTGTTGTCGAAATTAAAATATTTTGGTTTTCTTCTAAACTCTTACCATTTTGGTTTTTATATATCAATTAAAATAATAAAAAGGTACATCTAGGATTTAGAAAAAATTATAAAAAAAAATGTTTACAAGAGACTAAGATATGGCCTTATAGGTTTAAAAAAGGAGTGAATTGTAATTGAATTGACAATCCAGGGACCAAGGAATCAAAACTATAAAAATACTTAAAAACAAGTCAATTAAGTCCAATAATTAAAATTTAAAAAATAATAAAATTATATCAAAATTAATCAAATTATTAAATCATAGCCTTTATATATATATATATATGGAATCATTAGTTATTGCCTTAAATATTATCTTTGACTCTCTTAGATGAATAAATATTAAAAAAAAATTGTTATTCCGTTGAACAGTATGAAATAAGGGACTAATATTTATTTTTGTTAATTTTTTAGAGTTTTATCAAGAATTTTCAATTATATTACTAAATATCAGTAATCAAAATAAAAAGAATTAAGAAATAGTTTTAGATTATGATTTATCAAGAAATATTTTTCTAACCATTAAATATTTAAAGAATCCATGAAAATTCGATAAAAAATATTAAATATATAGTACGATAACAAGAAAACTAATAATCAAATATATGTAAAGAAAAACATATAAGTCTATAAATGTAATAAAACATTTTAGTATCTTGTTCATTAAAAAATAATTCATTAATAATTTCCAATAATGAGAAAAAGGAGATATATAACAACATGTTCAACTTTTTTTTCATTATTTTTAGTAATATTTCCTCGATAGTAATATTATTTATTCAAATATTATTCCTACATAGCATTTGATTGGGTTCTAAACTCTTGGAATTTTTCTTTAATTTTTACTTTCGTTTTAATATTTTTATAAATTGATATACACTTGCAATGTAGGTGTAAAAAACACTAGAGGAGTAAAGATTTAACTTCCAAAGTTGCAGTGTGTCACATTCTTGATACAGCACAAGCTGAGAAGCTTCTGAGCCTCTGTTGTTGTAGTGGAGCTTCTGTTTCACGAGTCTTGCTCCATAGCAATGGTCATGCTGAACTGGTGAGCATCTCACATGGCAAATAATGACCTGTGTCATTGTGTCGCAGAGTTGACATCATATCTCTTGCAGCGGTGGCGAGTCTCCAAACAGGCTATAAAGCCAAGCTGAAGGCCGCAGCACCTTTACGAATTGATCTAACCCATGTTTTGCGTAGGCATCCACCACAAGGTTACAGTTCCAAGCATAACTTAGTAAACAAGTAGATAAAGGATTTTGCTGATGAAAGCTTGTACAAATCTTTCCATTTTCCAGTTTAACCCAATCCACTTGTTCGGAGAGCTATTTATTCTACAGCAGATGTTCCCAGAATACCTCTAGCGGAGAGGATTTACTGTCAGCCTATTTTGGATATTAATCTATCTGATTCAGAAGGGAAGAACTCAGTATTTCAATTCCTGATCAAGTTTGTGTCAAGAACTCGTTTCCTGATCAAGTTCAACCAAGAGGGTAGACCAAAAAATATATGTGCATTATAATCTTAAACTTGGTTCAGATATTTATCATAGTGATCTTGACGAACTTCGACATTTATCACATTCTCTTGCTGGGATATGTACAAGAGCATGTCAAGCCACAGATATTAAAAAGGAGACCTCAGCTACAAAGCTAATAAGCTAGTTGTTTGACAACAGATTATTTTCTCTGTTTTGTTTTTGATAAATCAAAATTCAGAAATGAATGTACTCAAAATCCAAATTCAATACATGTCTTTAATTCATCATAAATAGCTGGTTCGAAATGACAATGCTCCATGACTAACTTGGAAAGCTCTTCTGCTGCTTCCCACAACTCCCTGGCATTTCAGACATGCAGCTAAAGCCTTAGTATTCGGCTTCCATTCTGGTGTACTTATTGAAATTGCTTTCTTCATTGTTTCGGCTGCTTTCACCATCTGACCAGCAACACAGTATCCAGCTGCTAAATGAACAAATGAGTCTGGATTGAGCTCCACCCCACTACTCTCTACTATCCTTACAAATGCCTCATCCTTTTCCCAAAGACCCTTCTTTGAATAACCAGCAATCATTGCATAAACCATGTCTTCATTGATAACCACTCCTCCCAAACCTCCTCAGCAACATCTTTGCCATCTGACTTCATCAATAAGCTTATCATATGTAGATAGCTTGAATTATTAAAACCAGCTGAATTCTTAAAGAAATTCCTAAAACGATATAGTTCATCCTTACTGCCAGTACCAGCATACAATGAGAGGAGATTCTTATAAGCATATCTTCTCTCATTAAACTTGATTAATTGTTCTGATTGCTTCAACATTGTCGAAGTTTTTTCAGTAAAGCTAGCTTTCAAGTAACCCTTCGCTGCAGAAACACAAACTTTCCAGTTGATCCGAGAATCTCTTTCCATTTTCATCAGAAGTTTCTCCATTTTCTCAATATTGGAAGAAACTGCATAAACTGCATAAACATTTTCTCAATATTGGAAGAAACTGCCCTTGTCTTCCATCTCCTGCATCAGAATATCTACATCCTCATATTTTCCCATCTTGGAATAGAGGCTTAGCATCCAATTGTAAGACAATGCTTTTGCTAACCCTAGTTCCTTCATTGTCTGCATCATGGCCTCTGCTTTTTCCAAATGCTTATGGTCCACATAGTAGTTTAGAAGAGTATCGCAAAGGTGCATTCTCCGATGGTAAGGAAGGCTGTAAAAATATTTTTCTGCTTCTTCTAAGCCATGGATTTTAGATATTAAGTCCAGCTGAACCAACATGTCCCCCACTGTTTGTTCATAGCCTCTTTGCCTCATCCTTTCTGATATCTAACACAAAAATGGGATTTAAGAGTTCCAGTTACATAGTCACATTTCTCTGATCAGGGTTCATATAATCAAGTTGATCGATTCCCTCCTACACTTAGATTCACATCTATAATTCTAACACATCAGTATTTAAAACTAGTGGTATTTTCTTCCTTTCACATCCATGTCTGTCCATTTTCATATGGGGAATGCTAGCGGTGCCGAAGCATCAGGCCGTGTAGATTGGTAAATAGTTTCTACTGTTTCTGCCTTATCATTTTCATATTCTATTTCAAGATAAATATCAAACCTTTTAAGTATATATCCACTAAAAACAAAATCCTCTTCACTTCACAATGGAGCTAAGCACACAAGAAAACCAAAGAGGACCAAGTTTAAGAAAACCACAAGAACAACACTGGGCAGTCATGAATCATGATCAAGACCAACAAAGTACATCATATTCAACCAATCCATAAGAAAGGTTGCAGAAAAAAAATCCAAAACCAGAATGAGCCGAGATATTTCAGGATTATGAAAAAAATAGCTGACAAAAAACTCAGTTTTCTTGGAACCCAGCAACCAAAATCATTGCCACCTTCAACCACCAAACGCCAATTGAATTTTCCCTGTATTTCCCTTTTGAACCAATCAAGTGTTGTCAGACATGCATAATGCAAAATAATGAGTTTATATGCGAACAGGTGCATGTCTCTCTCTGTTTTTCTTTATTCTTTTTTCTTTCATTTTTTAAATATAATTGAAGTTTTCAAGTATTATTATATCCACGTTCGAGGTCAAATGTTTCAAGGCTGATTTATGGTCTTTTGGTGTTACTGCATTGGAATTAGCCCATGGTCGACCTCCTTTGTCTCATTTTCCTCCTTCGAAGTCTTTGGTCATGAAGATAAAGCAGAGGTTTGGGTTCTCTGATTATGATGATGCGAAGCAAAAGAAAGATTTCAAGAACAAGTACTTCTCCATAGGTTTTAAAGACATGGTTGCTTCTTGTCTTGATCAAGACCCTTCAAAAAGACCTACTGGTCAACTTTTAGAGTATTCTTTCTTCAGGACCTGTGAAGGATTAGGCTTTTTGTTCAAGAACGTTTTCGATGGGTTGCCTAATGCTGAAGAAAGATTCAAAGAAACCAAAGATTATGGGACATCAAGCCAGATTACTGCTGGTGCTGATATTGAAGAAGAAGAAGAGGGTACTACCTCAGCGGCTCCGGTTGAACAAAGGATCAGTGGCTGGAAATTTAATGAGGATGGATTCGTGCCTGACCCAGTATTCCATAATGAGTCAGAAGATGATCAAGTTGTGAAAGTGGTTCGTTTTAGAGGTGAAACCATTTTTCCTAAGCTGGACATAGAATTCAGTAAGTCGTCAGGTGACTTGGAGGGTTTAGTGGGAGATCATACTGGTGCAAACATGAGTGGAATACAGGGAAATAGTGAGGGTTTAGTGGCTCTAAAGAAGACTTTGGATGAGCAGAGGAAGCGACTAGTAAGTTTTTTAAAAATGAATAGGCTTAACTCTCAAGTGCATCACTCAAGCTGTTAGTTATAGACTTTGCAAAACTGAGATTCTTGAGAATTTTGTTCAGAATCCCAGATATCATTTGATCTTTGCAGCAATTGGTGTCTGATGGGCTCTTAGCTTTGTAATAGGCCTTGGCCTTACCAGATCCTGTGCACGATATGAAAGGTAGAGATGGCAGAAACTGTAAAGAAGTAATGAAGCTGTTCAAATAGGAAGTACAAACTACAAAGAAATGAAACTGCAGTAATTTCTAATCAAGAAAAAGAAAATTAGAATGCTCTTTTGAAAAGGAATAGAGGTCCTTTGTTAGCCATCATCACTTTAATCAATGTTGGCCATCATCACAAGAAACTTGGAATGTTGTTTCGAAAAAGAAATTCCTGCCCAATACCATAAAAAAAGGTTTTTCAAGCTTACAATCACGTTATTTTCTTTTGTCTCAACCCTAGCTCAACTTATTGTATATTTTCATGGGAAAACAAGGCATACACCAAGACTGAGAAGATCGAGGACAAGAAGTCACTATCTGCTTCTTTAGATCATCGACACGCATGCTTCTCTTGGAAAATTTGTCAAAACTAATAATTATGCCTCACAAGGGAAAAAGAAAGGTGAAAATGCTGAAAGTGAGAGAGTTGATGGCATGTTGGGTCAAAGTTCCTTGTTTTCTCAAGAAGAGGGTTGCAGCTTCAGGGCTAGATTCGTTTAACATATGCAGGTTTATCAATTTATCTTCTTTCCTTTGGAATGCAAAAGTTTGATACAAGCTAAGATGATGAAAATTATTTAGTAACTAGTTCTTGGGATAAACCTTGCGTTGATATTCGTTTAACATTCCAGGATGAGTAAGAATACTCGGATGAGTATTCTATTATTATCCTGCCTTTCCTTTATTTGCAGTCTCTAGATGATCAGTGCTAAGAAGCTCAGTGAATTGTGGGGGAAATGGCTGAAGCATTGCTGCTACTTAGGGAAGAAGGATCAAATTATGGGCACAGAATAAGTTGTATAGAGTCAGAAAATTGCAGCACATGGCATCAGCAAATACAGAGAAGAGTCAATTTGTTGTGTATTTATATTCCTGATATACATTGTAACATATACTAAAAGGAATCAGTGTTTTACTGTGCAGTTTTTACTATGAACTGCACAGTGCAGTCCACAGTAAAACACTAATGCTTTAGGTTTTTTTTTTTGTTTTTTTTTTTAAGTTGTCTTATTTTTTTTTAGCTGTTTTATTTTTATACATTTGGGGATTATTTTTTTTGCTTCTTTCTTTGTTTTTTTTCTTTTAAAATTTTTTTTTGTTTAATTTAGTTTATTAATGTTAAAATCTTTTTATTTAGTTATCAGACTTTCATGACACGTTTTTTGAATTTAACGGGTTAACCTGATTTGACAAGTTAACCTAGAAATTTTTTTTTTGCTTTTTAATTAATTTTTTTCGTTTAGTTTAGTTTGTTAATGTTAATTTTTTTTCTATTTAGTTATCAAACTTTTATGACAGATATCCCGAGTTTTACAGGTTAACCTGGTTTCACGGGTGAATCCAGTTAATTATGGATTGATCCGTTAATATATATATATATATATATATATATAAGCTTGGTAATTCCCTCATGTAGTGTTTGGTTGGTACGTTGAATAAAGATGGATTGGACATGATTTTTTTTTTTTTTTGTGAAGTTGTGTTGTGTATTTTTTGACAGTATATCCAATGTTGTTTTAGTGGAGACACACTTATCCAATTCTCAACAAAAGAATTATTATTTATGAAATAATTATATTGGCCTTCAAAACCTGAAGACTGAATGTCCGGTATGACATCCATAAAATCAATTTTTAAAAAAACAAAAAATCTAAACAAGAAAAAAAATCCAAAATTAAATCAATAAATTTTTTACGGGTTTCACTTGAAGCACAAGTCAACTCAAGTTTTTTCTAGGTCAAGTTAGATCGATTATTTTTTTTATTTTTTCTTAAACTCAAACCTCTATTATTGACCTATCAATTTGATTGATGAATTGTTACCCAACTCGAGAGCCGACTAGAGACAAGACCTAGGTCAAGGTTGAGAGGGTCAACTTGGATTTTTCCATATCAACATAAAAATAAAAATGATTATTATCATTATTTTAAAACCCAAATTAAAGATTATCTTGGAATAAGACCTAGGTCGCGAGTCATGTTAACTGATAAATCAAGTCAATGTAACAATAAAAGTGATTGTTATCATAATCTTAAAACACGACTTAGAGGTTGACCCAGGACAAGGCTCGAGTTATAAATTGAGAGGGTTAACCTAAGTTGATCTAGATCAATGTAAGGATAAAAGTGATTATTATAATAATTTTAAAACTTGACTAGGAGATTGACCTGAGACAAGACCGAGGTCGTAGATCAGGAGAGTTAACCCAAATTAACTCGAGTTAAGTTAAAGATAAAAATGATTATTATTATAGTTTTAAAACTCGACCCGGTGTTGATCCAGGCCACATGTTGGGAGGGTTAACTTGAGTCGACCCAATGTTTTCTTCAAAAAATCATAGCAATCTCATTTTAACAAAAAAAAAAAAAAACAAAGAACAAAAATTGATTTTGACCCATATTTTATCCCATGTTAACCAGATCGCAGGTTGACATAAGTTTTTGACTAGATTAAGTCTAATAAATCCTTTTTTTATATTATTTTAAACCCAGACTAGTCGGGGCTTGAGGTTTGCTACATCCTTGGTCGACCTGTCAAATCAGTCCGGGTTTTATAGTTAGAGTTATTATAATATTGTTAGTTTCAACACTCAATATAAACTAAAGTGAAAAAAATAATATATTATTATTATTTAAAATATATAAATTTTACAGCAACTCATACTAAGAGTAAGATATATTTTTTCATATTTTACATTAACCTTATATTTAAATACTTTTTTTAGGTTTTGATTTAGAAAATAATATATATTATAATCTACACTTTAAACACTAAACATCAGACAAGATAAGATAGAAGTATTATTGTCATTTGTTTATAAAATATAAAATAAAATAAATTCTTTAGTTTAGTCCAACTTACATCAAACAGAATCTTGTCCAATGTCTTTCAAACACAATAAAATAAATTATCCAATCCAATATAATGCACTCCAAGCATGAGGCATGACGATTATTTATCAAGTCTTATGCATTCCAATCAATATTGTGAAACATATCAAACACTGCCTTAAATTATCTTAACAGAGAAATTGTTAGAGCTATACAGTATACTGCCTTTATGGAATATACAACCACCGTGATCCGGCAGAATGTGGCTAAAGATGAAGAGAAAACATTGCCGAAGATTGTTGCTAGCAGTAGATGCTCATCATCTCTGTATTTTCATTAAGAAGTTAGAAATCAACTACTGTCAATATGTGGCTTTCTCAGATACATTACTTTGATTACACAATAATAACACACCCATATTTTCAGGCATTTCTCCATGATTTAGCACGTCCCTCCTCTGCTACTGTCAATCTCTGTTGCAAGATATAAACTGCTACTGTCAATCTCTGTTGCAAGATATAAAAACACACCCTTCTTCAGCTATCAGACTATCACAATTTAGCACCTTCCTTCTCTTCTGACATCCATATTTTCAGGCATTTCTCCATTAAGATCTGACCATCACCTTCCATCTGATTAAGCGCTCTGGTGTCCATGTTTCCACTTTCAATTATAGTCTTGAATATGTCATTAAGAGTCTGAAGTTTTTTTAAGATCCATTTAAGGGAAGGCTGAAATCTGGTTGGAAGAATTCATATTGGGAAGTAATTACTTGGCCAAGTAGAATTATAGATAACTAGATTCGGAATATATTTAGATTATTAGAGAGATATCATAACAACTTGATCATGATTTTTTAGGATATTATTGGAGCCGTCTTGAACTACACTAGATGGAATCGAGTTTCTCCAGCCTCGAAAAAGTTGATGGGAACAACATATCCAAAACATTGTTTATATAAAAAATAGCCCAAATTATTGAAAGAATTAGGTTTAACTTATGTTTTTTGTTTAATTTATTTGAATTTTTATTTAAGGTTTCTTAATTAGACTTTGAACCCGTTTATTTTTGCGTTTCAAATATGCTTTTAAAAAAGTTAAAAATTTTTTTTCCTTCAAATTTTTTTTTTGATATTTTCAAATTGTTTTGATATATTAATATTTAAATAAATTTTAAAAAATAAAAAATTATTTTAATGTATTTTCAAATGAAAAAACATTTTGAAAAACAACTACTATCACGATAACAAACAAACTTTTTATTTGTTGGGCTTGATTTAACTATTATTAGGTATTATATTTATTAGACTATAAATCCAATTATTTGTTCTACTTAGAGTTTTAGTAATTATATTCTATGTTAGATAATTTTTAATGATTTAATTCAAATAACATACTATTCCTCCTTTAAATTCTC
>Ga0307509_10008403_pt1 | contig 13178 bp, 10 predicted proteins | sample 10_EM_MG_FD_202245 | JGI IMG/M metagenome (GOLD analysis project Ga0307509, IMG submission 202245) | Populus trichocarpa ectomycorrhiza microbial communities from riparian zone in the Pacific Northwest, United States - 10_EM | ecosystem: Host-associated > Plants > Roots > Unclassified | place...
ACTTTCACTCCCCTGAGGGCCTTTTTGATACTTCTCAGAATTTGTTTCGTTTGTACAATGCTTACTCCATCCCTAGTGGTCACACTAGGTCAGTTTCTCCTGTTGATTTGTTTCCTCAGCATGATTTCCCTACACTTGTTCTTGGGGACCTCATCATTCATCACTTTGCTTCCGACCCGACTCGTGTGCTTTCCAACCACGATCAGTTTATAAGTTCTCCTTATTTTGACACAGCTTCGGCGCAGTTGTTTTCTCTCCTCAATACACCCGGGGTCTACACTAGGTTCCTGTTCACCATCAATCATCGCCCTGCAGTTCTTGACTTGTCCTTTGCCAACACTGCCTTGCTACCGTTTTTTTCCTCCTGGAACCCCTCCCTCCCGCCTACTTGTTCGGATCATATCCCCCTCACAATCATTCTCTCCACTCCGCTCCTGAAGCCCCCGCCCAAGGGCCTTAACTGGAAGTACACAGATTGGAATCTCATCTCCCCATTGCTCGCCGACCTTACGCTTGCAACTCCCCCTGCTCTCCCCACTCCGCACTCTCTCGACCTATGGTTCGATGACTGCCTCGCCAAGATCACGCACCTCATCACCTCCAACACCACAACCAAATGCCCATCCTCCTACTCTAAACCGTGGTGGACTCCTGAACTTACACAGCTACGACGCATCCATCACCATACCTCCCGTCTCATGAGAAAGAATCAGACCTCGCCTGCCCAGGCCCATGTGGCTCGAAACACATACTTCAAGGCTATCCAATCTGCCAAAAGAGTCCACTAGTCGCAGTTGCTGGCCAACGTCGATGCGCGGTCAGTCTGGGATGCCAGAAAGATTGCGGCCGGCAGAGCCCCTGATCGGTTCCCCACACTCGAGAACGCCTCCTCCCCCACCGAAATTAACAACACACTTCTACAACATTTTTTCCCTCCTAGACCATCTCCTCCTCCTCCCCTAATCCTTCCCACCTTTAAAGACGTCCCTCCAGTTCTACCAGCAGAAGTGTCCTCCGCACTTCGGAAATCCTCCAACACGTCAGCCCCTGGCCCAAGGGGTATTCCTTACTCTGTCTGGAAGCAAGTCCATAAGGCCAACGAGCGGCTCCTTCCATCTCGGTTCACTCCTCTCCTTACCCACGGGTACCACCCACTAGCCATGAAGAAGGCCAACGGCATTGTCCTGGACAAACCAGGCAAGCGTGATTACCGTACGCCTTCTTCCTTTCGTATAATTGTCCTGCTCGAAACTGTTTCCAAGATCCTCGAAAGACTTTCCGCTCTTCGTCTCCCCTCTACCGCTCGTTCCCTAGGCCTCTTACACCCCAACCAGTGTGGCTCTCTAGCCGGTCTGGGCTGTTTCGACGCTGTCACTACTCTCACCCACGAAGTTCGCCTACTTCAGGCTGCTTCCTTTAAAGTTTCAACCCTTTTCCTGGATGTCAAAGGAGGATTTGACAACGTCTGCGCAAACAAGCTGGCTACCATCCACACCAGAGGAGGTGTCTCCGCGTACCTGGTTGCCTGGATCAAGTCTTTCCTCTCCAAACGCCAGTGCCGACTCATATTCCAAGGCGCGCCTAAGGTTTTCTGCCCGGTGGCTGTTGGCACGCCTCAAGGATCTCCGATTTCCCCTCTCCTGTTTGTGCTCTATATAGCCAGCCTGCACCCGACTCTCCCTCAAGGACTGGCGATTTCATACGTCGACGACCTCACCATCACGGTTGGCTCGGACTCGGTACGTTCAAATATCCGCGCTCTTCAATACTATTTCGGCAGTGTCCAAAGGCAGGGTGCCGACTTGGGGGTGGCTTTTTCTGTCCCCAAAACTGAACTCATTCACTGGAGAACCCCGAAGGACCGTTCGGATGTTTCCTTCGCCCCTATTGTCATCAACGACATGCTTTTTCCACCCTCCCAAGTCGTAAGGTGGCTAGGCTATTGGCTCACCCCTACTCTACACTCCTCTGTTCATTTCCCGAGACGGCTGGCACTAGCCAGAGCCTCTTTCACTACAATCCGACAGCTCAGTGCAGCTGGCAAAGGCCTCTCCTCCTGGTGCAACAGGAAGCTAGTCTTCGGCGCCATTCTTCCTATTCTCACCTACGGCTGCGACCTGTTTGTTCCGGATGCAGCCACTCTTAGGAAACTCAACTCGTTCTGGCATGTGGTGCTCCGATGGACAACCAACTGCTTTTACACGACCGCCCTCGGCGCTCTGTACCGCATGGCCTCACTACCCCCTATTTCCTCTATCTGCAAACACCGCCGTCGGGCAGCTGCTATCCGCTTGGTCTGCGCCCCTTGGGAATTCAACCCCGCCACCGCCCGGATACCCGAATCTGTGCCCACCTGGGACCAGGGCCGTTCTGCAGACGATCATCGCTTTCTCCTCCAAGGCTCCCCCAAAGCCGTCCACCTTACTTCATGGCTTGGCCCGGCGGTCAACTCAGCCAAGCACCTACCACTGGACTCCCTATGTCACGAGGTTTCGGACCTTATTGAGGAGATTCCTATCCTCCCACTCGCCTCAACCGATCTCGTAGTGCTCCCGCTGTCGAGGATACCCACCGTCACCTACCAAGCCCTCAGAGTTCCTCTATTACAGTCACTCCTCGCTGACTGGCTAGACTCGAGTCCGCCAGTTTCCCTCTCGTATCCTTATGGTGCCTGCCTCACTCCCCATGCCTTTACTGGCCTTCCTCGATTTATATGTGGCCGCATTCACCAGATGCGTTCGGGTGCCAGCTACCTTGCCGCACATGTATCCTGGAGGAACAGGGACTCCAGCACACTCTGCCCGTTCTGTGAGGAAGGCGACGAGTCCTTCCAACACGCGATTCTGCACTGCCCCGCTAAGGCCCACCCCCGCCTCACCCATCTCTCAGGTGTGGACGACATTGGCCCTGACGGTCCCCTTTGGCTCTCGGTTCCCCTCCTCAGGGGGTTAGCTGAGTATCTCTACGCTACTCGCACGGGTTTTCCTCCAACCATGTTGCGCATTCGAGCCAATACTGCTACTCCTGAGCCGGGTTCGGGCTCAGATAGTGCTTGACACAAAAACTCCCTAGTTCGGCCCCGGCCTTCTAGGTGTTGCTATTTCAACAAAACTCCCCTGCTCGAGTTTCTCCTCAGGGTATTTTCTATACAATTTATGAGTTTTCTTTGTTTTTACTTGACTACGGCAGTGGGCAGGTAGGGCGGGGAGGTTTTTACTACGTGCGAGTGTTTTTCTTACTGGTATAAGGAGGATTTTACTTTACTTTTGTTTTGTTAGTCATCGATGGCGATGCAACAGGGTTCTGATGATCCCGCTTGGAGAGTTTTGCACGTGTTGTTTGGATTTTGTTTTTTCCTTTGTTAGTTTTTGGAATTAAGGTTTTTTATATGCCATAGCGCGAGCTGGATGCAGGATTTTGTACCTAAATCAATAATCACATGATTCAAAAAAAAAAGAAGAAAAAAAAAAGAAAAAAAAAAGGTACAAGGACAGCCAACCGGTTCAGATCACACCGCCCTCTCAATCATTCTTTCCACTATGCTCCTAAATCCCCCGCCCAGGGGCCTCAATTGGAAATTGACGGATTGGGATCACATTTCCCCTCTGCTCACCGATCTTACACTTGCAGCCCCGGCTGCTCTCCCCACTCCAAACTCACTCAACCTATGGTTTGACGACTCTCTCGCCAAAATAACGCACCTCATGACCTCCAACACCCCAACCAAACACCCGTCCTTCTACTCTAAGCCGTGGTGGGCTCCAGAACTCACACAGCTACGACGCATCCATCACTATACAACCCGCCTCATGAGGAAGAATCAGTCCTCACCCGCCCTGACCCGTGCAGCACGGAACACGTATTTCCAGGCGATCCAGACCGCCAAGAGAGTCCACTGGTCGCAGTTTCTGGCCAACATCGACTCCTAATCGGTCTGGGATGCTCGCAAGTTTGCCGCCGGCAGGGCTCCTGATCGGTTCCCCACACTTGAGAACGCCTCCTCTCCCACCGAAATTAACAATACACTTCTACAACATTTCTTGCCTCCTAGACCCTCTCCTCCTCCTCCTCTCATCCTTCCTGCGTTTAAAGATGTCCCCCCAGTTTCACCAGCAGAAGTGTCCTCCGCACTTCGAAAATCCTCCAACATGTCGGCCCCTGGCCCAAGTGGTATTCCTTACTCTATCCGGAAGCAGTTTCATAAGGCCAAAGAGCAGCTTCTTCCAGCTCTTTTCACTCCCCTCCTTGCCCACGGATACCACCCCCTAGCCATGAAGAAGGCCAACGGCATTGTCCAGGACAAACCAGGCAAACCTGATTACCGTACACCTGCTTCCTTCCGCATCATTGTCCTGCTCGAAACTGTTTCCAAGATCCTCGAAAGACTGTCTGCTCTTCGTCTCGCCTCCGCCACCCGCTCTCTTGGCCTCTTACACCACAATCAGTGTAGATCCCTAGCCGGTCTGAGCTGTTTCAACGCTGTCGCTACTCTTACCCATGAGGTTCGCCTACTTCAGGCTGCTTCCTTCAAAGTATCAACTCTTTTCCTGGATGTCAAAGGAGGTTTTGACAATGTCTGCGCTAACAAGCGGGCCAATACCCTCACCAAAGGAGGTGTCTCCGCCTATCTGGTTGCCTGGATCAAGTCTTTCCTCTCCAAACGCCAATGCCGACTTATTTTCCAAGGTGCACCTAAGGTTTTCTGCCCGGTCGAGGTTGGTACCCTTCAAGGCTCACCCATTCCTCCTCTTCATTTTGTGCTGTATATAGCCAGCCTCCACCCCACTATCCCCCAAGGTCTGGCGATTTCCTATGTCGACGACCACACCATAACGGTCGGCTCGGACTCTGTTCGTTCGAATATCCGCGCTCTTCAATACTTTTTCGGCATCATCCAGTGGAGGGGGGCCGACCTGGGGCTGGCTTTTTCTGTCCCCAAAACTGAACTCATTCACTGGAGAACTGCAAAGGACCGCTCGTATGTTTCCTGTGCCCCACAGTGATCAACGACTTGTTTTTTCCTCCCTCTCAAGCTGTGAGGTGGCTTGGCTACTGGCTCACCCCTACTATTCACTCCTCCGTTCATTTCCGGAGACGACTGGCACTTGCCAAAGCCTCTTGCACTTCAATCCGACAGCTCAGTGTAGCTGGCAAAGGCCTCTCCTCCAGGTGCAACAGGAAGCTATTCTGCGGCGCCATCCTTTCGATTCTCACCTACCGCTGCGACCTTTTTGTTCCGGATGCGGCCACTCTTAAGAAACTCAACTCCTTTTGGCATGGTGTGCTCCGGTGGACAACTAACTGTTTTTACACCACTGCCCTCGGCGCTCTGTACCGGGAGGCGTCGCTACCACCTATTTCCTCCATCTGCAAACATCGCCGTCGGTCAGCTGCCCTCAGCTTGGTCTGCGCCCTCTCAGAATTCAACCCTGCTACCCCCCGGATACCCGAGTCTGTGCCTACCTGGGACCAGGGTCGTTCAGCGGACGATCATCGTTTCCTCCTCCGAGGCTTCTCCAAAGCTGTTCACCTTACTTCATGGCTGGGCCCGGCAGTGAATTCTGCCCAGCACCTACCACTAGACTCCTTATGTCACGAGGTCTAAGACCTTATTGAGGAAATTCCTATCCTCCCGCTCGCCTCAACCGATCTCGTGGCGCTCCCGCTGTCGAGGGTACCCTCCCTCACTTACCAACCTCTCAGAACTCCTCTGATACAGTCACTCCTCGCTGACTGGCTGGACATAAGTCCACCGGTGCCCTCTTCCTATCCTTATGATCCCTGCCTCACTCCCCATGCCTTTACTGGCCTTCCTCAATTTATATGTTGCCGCATACACCAGATGCGTACAGGTGCCAGCTACCTTGCCGCACACATATCCTGGAGGAACAGGGACTCCACCACCCTCTGCCCTTTCTGTGAGGAAGAGGATGAGTCGTTCCAGCACGCGATTCTCCATTGCCCCGCTAAGGCTCACCCTCGCCTCACCCATCTCTCAGGTGTGGACGACCTTGGCCCTGACGGTCCCATCTTCCTCACGGTTCCCCTCCTCAGAGGGTTAGCTGAGTATCTCTACACTACTCGCACGGGGTTTCCTCAAGCCATGATGCGCATTCGAGCCAATACTGTGACTCCTGAGCCGGGTTCCGCCTCGGAAAGTGCCTAACACATATCTCCCTAGCTTGGCCCCGGCCTTCTAGGTATTGTTACTCTCAAACTCCCCTGCTTGAGGTTCTCTTCAGGGTATTTTCTATACGTTTCATAAGTTTCCTTTGTTCCTGTTTGTTTGCGGCAGTAGGTAGGTTGGGGCGGGGAGGTTTCTAGTACTGATGAGTGTTTTTCTTATGAGCTATAAGGAGCACTTTACGTTATTTTCCTTTTGTTAGTCATCGATGGCGATGCAACAGGGTTCTGATGATCCCGCTTGGAGAGTTTATGCACGCGTTGTTTGAATTTTGTTATTTCCTTTGTTAGTTTTTGGTATTAAGGTTTTTTATATGCCATAGTGCGAGCTGCATGCAGGATTTTGTACCTAAATCAATAATCACATGATTGAAAAAAAAAATGAAAAAAAAAAATGAAAAAAAGAGGTACAAAGACAGCCACGCTCCGCACCCTCTATTTTCCTCACGCTTAAAATACTTACCGCATTCGGCCAACATAAACCTCAGGGTTTGGTCTTTATTTCTTCACGATACATCTATTTTGGCTTTTCACTTGGGCTTCATTTTCAAGTGAAATATATATTTCACCTTTGTTGAGAGGATTTTTATTCTTGGAAAGTCAAACTGGTAGTTTGACTTTACGTTCTCTCTCCCCCTCCTCCGTGTCCTCTGGCCTGGCCTGTTGGCCTTGTCCTGATGTCGTCTACCCCTCTCGCTTCCACTGGTGCATGCCCGGCCTTGGCTGTTGGCCCTGCTCGCCCTGCCTCCTCCGGCCAGGACCGTAGGGCTGATCCCATCTCTCGTTCATCGTCGTCCCAGTCCAGTCATGCCTCTCTCTCCGGGGAGGCTGACAATGTCGCCGATATCCTTGGGCATGCTGCCAGGCTCGCTCGCCTTGACCCGGCTTCGTTCCCCACTGTTTACAATGCCTCCGCTGCCACCTTCCCCGATAGTCAACTCGCTATGGCCCCCCTTCTCACCCAACTCATCGCCATGGTTCATGACCTTGGTGCCTCTGTTACCTTCTTGACTTCGCAGGTTGAGTCTCACCTCTGCCCAGGCAGAGCGCTCAGCCACCCCCTCACCACCAGCCACATCCAACCTGGAGGCGTCCCTCAAGGACTTGTCCTCTCGTGTTGCTGCTCTCTCCTCACAGCGCGCCACACAAGTGGCTCCCCCGCTGCCTCAAGCGCCACCTCCTCCCGCCCCTGCTGTCCAAGCTAAACCTGCTCAGCAGAAAAAGAAACTCACCACCCCCAATCAAAGGAAGCCAAACTTTACTCTGAGCGTTACACAGCCACCTCTCTCTTTCATACCGGTCCCCCCCCCGGTTTCACCGTTTCTGATCCACCGCAGCCCCAAGAACCAACCTGGGCACAGGTCACTAGGAAGGGCGGTAAGGGCAAGAAAAACGCCACTGCAGCACAAGTCGCTGCGTCAAGCAAGAGTAGTGTCCCCAAAGGATGCCCACCGCTCCCCGCTGCTCAACGTCGTTTCTTTGCACCCCGTACCTCTCCAACCATCCCGAACGATTCGTTCATCATGACTGCTACCCTCCCTGACATCATGGCCACTGTTCTTAGAGAGGCCAACTGCTCTCTACCCCTCTCCCTTACTGCCTCCGTCAACCGCAATGGGGCTGTTACCCACACTGCCAATCCCTACACTCCGTCTTCTGCTTACTCCCCCTTTTTTGATGCAAGGACTTAGAAACTTAATCAGAGTTTTCTGGTTGGAGACAATCCTTTCCAGGTTGTCAGGGAGGCACCTACAAGGGTCGAACTCCTCATCCACAATCTTCCTCTTTCTATTCTCCCGCACGAGCCGACTGACCTCTTCCCCTCACTGCTTGAATCAATCAGCAATGCTATTGACGTCCCCATATTTGGGGCTAGATTCCTACAGTCAGATCCGGTAAAAAGGGCTGAGAAGCGCACAACCTCGGTGGTTGTGGCAGTCGACCCACTCCATGTTTCCCGGTTCGGCGAATCCATCCGGCTCATCTCCCGCGCCCGCACAGTTGCGCCTGCCTACTCTGCCGCCAAATCCACGCAGTGCCAGAAGTGCTGGCATTTTGGTCACTCTGCTCGACTATGCAAGGAAGAGGCACAAGCTTGCCCGATCTGCACTCTCCTCCATCACCGCTCCGCCCACAGATGTGCTAACCTTAGCTGTCCGAAAGGGGGCTTTGAGAAGTCTGTTGTGGGATGCTGCAACGCCTCCCCCTCTCTCTGTATCACCTGTGGTGGTCAGCTTGCCTCTTTCGATGGAACCTGTCCCATCCGCCACGAAATCCTCTCCGCTCTCTGTCCTCCTAGGGACCAAGACATTCCTGAGGCCCTCGATGCGGGCCCGTCGCAAACCACCCCTCAAGGTCCAACCATTCACCCTGCTGTACCGGCCACTCCAGCCAGGCACGGTCCTCGTTTCCCTCCTGCTAGCGAATGTACCCAACCTTCAACCGTTAGAATGGTTCGCAGCGCGTCCGCCCAGTCTACCCTCGCCGCTCCCCTCCCCCGCAGGAACCTCTTTGGTGCCGGCAGCACCCGCTTCAGAGCTAGCACCGGTGCCGACTGGAGCGAGCCCGCGCCGACCGACGTCCACATCGATCTTTAGATGTCGAGAAGCCCAGCCCAACACAGAGTCCTTCACCATCCCAATCTTTTCATTACCCTGGTTGTTTAAATCTTTCCATTGTTCAGCATAACTGTCTCGGTAGCAGTAATGTCTTTCAAACTCTTTTTCGATTTTTTACTTTGGTAGAAAGTTCTCCTCATATTATGGAACTTCAGGATATTCCTGTTTGGAGGAACTGTTCTGCTGTTTTTCGCAACTATAAATGTTTTTTTCCTCCAGCAAGTGACAGCTATAAGCCTCGGGTTGCAACTTACGTTCACGAAAGGCTTTTAAGTGTTATTTCTATTCTTCCATTGTTTTTTGAAAGCGGCGGCCTCATGGCAGTGAACTTTCACTCCCCTGAGGGGCTTGTTGATACTTCTGATAATTTGTTTCATTTGTACAAAGCTTACTCCATCCCTAGTGGTCACACTAAGTCAGTTTCTCCTGTTGATTTGTTTCCTCAGCATGATTATCCTACACTTGTTCTCGGGGATCTCAACATTCATCACTCCGCTTCTGACCCGTCTCGTTTTCTTTCCAACTACGATCAGTTTATAAGTTCCCCTTATTTTGAGAGAGCATCGGCGCAGTTGGTTTCTCTCCTCAATACAGCTGGAGGCTACACTAGGTTCCCGTTCACCTCTAATCATCGCCCTGCAGTTCTTGACTTGTCCTTTGCCAATACTACCTTGCTCCCGTTTTTTTCCTCTTGGAACCCCTCTCTCCCGCCAACCAGTTCGGATCATGCCGCGCTCACAATCATTCTCTCCACTCCACTCCTGAAAGGCCCGCCCAAGGGCCTTAACTGGAAGTACACGGATTGGAATCTAATCTCCTCGCTGCTCGCCGATCTTACATTTCTGGCTTCCCCCGCTCTGCCCACTCCGCACTCACTCGACCTATGGTTCGACGACTGCCTTGCCAAGATCAGACACCTAATCACCTCCAACACCCCAACCAAATTCCCCTCCTCCTACTCTAAACTGTGGTGGACCCCAGAACTTACACAGCTACAACACATCCATCACCATACCTCCCGTCTCATGAGAAAGAATCAGACCTCGCCCGCCCTGGCCCGGGTAGCTCGCAACGCGTATTTCAAGGCTATCCAATCTGCCAAAAGAGTCCACTGGTCTCAGTTTCTGGCCAATGTTGACTCGCGATGAGTCTGGGATGCCAGAAAGATTGCGGCCGGCAGAGCCCCTGATCGTTTCCCAACACTCGAGAACACCGCCTCCCCCACCGAAATCAACAATACACTTCTACAACATTTCTTCCCTCCTAGACCCTCTCCTCCTCCTCCCCTCATCCTTCCTGCGTTAAAAGATGTCCCTGCAGTTTTACCAGCAGAAGTGTCCTCCGCACTTCGAAAATCCTCCAACATGTCAGCCCCTGGCCCCAGTGGTATGCCTTACTCTATCTGGAAGCAGGTCCATTAGGCCAACGAACCGCTCCTACCGTCCCTGTTCACTCCTCTCCTCACGCACGGTTACCACCCCCTAGCCATGAAGAAGGCCAACGGTATTGTCCTGGATAAACCAGGCAAACCTGATTACCGCACACCTTGTTCCTTTCGCATCATTGTCCTGCTCGATACTGTCTCCAAAATTCTTGAAAGACTTTCTGCTCTTGGTCTTGCCTCCGCCGGCCGCTCCCTTGGCCTCCTGCACCCCAACCAGTGTGGTCCCTGGCCGGTCTGGGCTGTTTCGACGCGGTCGCTACTCTCACCCATGAAGTCCGCCTACTTCAGGCCGCTTTCTTCAAAGTATCTACTCTCTTACTGGATGTCAAAGGTGCATTTGACAACGTCTGTGCAAACAAGCTGGCTACTATCCTCACCACAGGAGGTGTCCCTGCTTACCTAGTTGCCTGGATCAAGTCTTTCCTCTCCAAACGCCAGTGCCAACTCATATTCCACGGCGCACCTAAAGTTTTCTGCTCTGTCGCTGTTGGCACCCCTCAAGGCTGTCCCATTTCTCCCCACCTTTTTGTGCTCTACATAGCCACCCTCCACCCGAATATCCCCCAAGGTCTGGCGACTTCATATGTCGACGACCTCACCATCACGGTCGGCTCGGACTCTGTACGTTCGAATATCCGAGCTCTTCAATACTATTGCAGCAGCATCCAAAGACATGGTGCCGACCTGGGGCTGGCTTTTTCTGTCCCCAAAACTCAACTCATTGACTCGAGAACTCTGAAGGACCGCTCGGATATTTGCTTCGCCCCCATTGTGATCAACGACCTGCTTGTTCCACCGTCTCAAGCTGTGAGGTGGCTTGACTATTGGCCTACCCCTACTTTACACTCCTCTGTTCATTTCCTGAGACGGCTAGCACTTGCCAAAGCCTCTTTCGCTACAATCCGGCAGCTTAGTGCAGCTGGTAAAGGCCTCTCCTCCTGGTGCAACAGAAAATTAGTCTTCGGTGCCATCCTTCCTATCCTCAACTATGGCTGCGACCTGTTTGTCCCGGACACGGCCACTCTTAGGAAATTCGACTCCTTCTGGCATGTAGTGCTCCGATTAACGACTAACTGCTTTTATACCACCGCCCTCGGCGCTCTATACCGGGAGGCCTCGCTGCCACCCATTTCCTCTATCTGCAAACACCGACGTCGGTCAGCTGCCATCTGCTTGGTCTGCGCCCCTTCGGAATTCAACCCTGCCACCGCCCGGATACCCGAATCTGTGCCCACCTGGGGCCAGGGTCGTTCTGCGGACGATCATCGCTTTCTCCTTGTTGGCTCCTCCAAAGCCGTCCACCTTACTTCATGGCTTGGCCCAGCGGTCAATTCGGCCAAGCACCTACCACTAGACTCTTTGTGTCACGAGGTTTCAGACCTCATTGAGGAAATCCCTATCCTCCCACTCGCTTCAGCCGATCTCGTAGCGCTCCCGCTGTCGAGGATACCCTCCGTCACCTACCAAGCCCGCAGAGTTCCTCTGCTACAGTCACTCCTTGCTGACTTGTCAGACCTAAGTCCGCCAGTGCCCCTCTCATATCCTTATAGTGCCAGCCTCACTCCCCACGCCTTTTCTGGCCTTCCTCAATTTATATGTGGCCGCATTCAGCAGATACGTTCTGGTGCCAGCTACCGTGCTGCGCATGTCTCGTGGAGGAACAGGGACTTCAGTACACTCTGCCCGTTCTGTGAGGAAGACGATGTGTCCTTCCAACACGCGATTCTCCACTCCCCCGCTAAGGCCCACCCTCGCCTGACCCATCTCTCAGGTGTGGACGACATCGGCCCTGACGGTCCCCTCTGGCTCTCGGTTACCCTCCTCCGAGGGTTTGCCGAGTATCTCTACGCTACTCGCACGGGTTTCCCTCCAACCATGTTGCGCATTCGAGCCAATACTGCTACTCCTGAGCCGGGTTCGGACTCAGACAGTGCTTAACACGAACCTCCCTGGCTCGGCTCCTGCCTTCTAGGTATGGCTTTTTCAAAAAACCTCCCCTGCTCCAGTCTCTCCTCAGGGTGTTTTCTATACAGTTTATGGGTTTCCTTGGTTCCTGTTTAACTGCGGCGGTGGCCAGGTAGGGCGGGGAGGTTTTACTATTTGTGAGTGTTTTTCTTAATTGGGTATAAGGAGGACTTTACTTTACTTTGCTTTGGTTAGTCATCGATGGCGATGCGACAGGGTTCTGATGATCCCGCTTGAAGAGTTTGTGCACGTGTTGTTTGAATTTTGTTATTTCCTTTGTTAGTTTTTGGAATTAAGGTTTTTTATATGCCATAGCGCGAGCTGCATGCAGGATTTTGTACCTAAATCAATAATCACATGATTCAAAAAAAAAAAGAAAAAAAAAGAGAAAAAAAAAATGGTACAAAGACAGCATCCTCCGTCTCCTCTACACACCCGGCAATTGAAATCTCAACACCACGAGATTATCACCACTTTTCTTTTCTCCACCCCCCGCCTTGAGCTCGCTCTATGGGGTGGAGTTATACCTCCTCTACACTTCCCTCCCCTTAGGCTTATCCCTTTGGGCTTTCTTCACTCTGGGTGATGGATTTCGTCTTCTTTGATGATGTTTCCTCTCCGTCGCCCGCACTTGCTCTGCCTCGCTGAGAGCATTTGCACGGTGGGCAACCCCCTTACCTCGTCAACGGGTCGGTCGCACTCTCGGGCTATCGGTGAAGTAGTGGCCCCGGTGGCTCAGCTCTCTGGTATTGCACTATCTCCTGAGAGTCCTGTCCTGTACGGTCCGCATCATCGAAAAGTTGTGATCTCACTTCGGTCCCCTTCCCTCGCACTTCTCGGTTTGGGTCTACCCCTCCTTCTCCTCTTCTCCTCACGGTCGGATCGGCTGGCACCCTACTGCTTCGCTCTTTGGCTGGCACCCTACTGCTTCTACACCCTGGGCCTCTGTTCCCTTCTGATCTCTGGGC
>Ga0307509_10008404_pt1 | contig 13178 bp, 11 predicted proteins | sample 10_EM_MG_FD_202245 | JGI IMG/M metagenome (GOLD analysis project Ga0307509, IMG submission 202245) | Populus trichocarpa ectomycorrhiza microbial communities from riparian zone in the Pacific Northwest, United States - 10_EM | ecosystem: Host-associated > Plants > Roots > Unclassified | place...
TCAACATCCACAGCCGAGGAATGATTCATGGAGACCTTAAGGGTGTACGTTTTCTATGACCAGAGTAACTTTCCTGTCTGACGTCTGACCGAGTTTACCTATTAAGGCCAACATACTCATCGACGAAACTGGCCGCGCCCGCCTAGCAGACTTTGGTCTACTTACGATTATCTCGGACCCCGCAAACCTTCTTTCCTCGAGCTCATGCACACAGGGTGGCACGGCCCGATGGATGAGCCCAGAACTTATCTCTCCGGAGCAGTTCGGGTCCAAGAAAAGCCGCCCCACAACAACTTCGGATTGCTATGCTCTTGGGATGGTTATATACGAAACCATCAGCGGAAACCTGCCGTTCCACGAACACGCGGACCTAGCGGTTTTCGTGAAGGTATTGAAAGGCGACCGTCCCACTCGACGCGGGAGGTTCGCGAACGATCTGTGGAAGATGTTGGAATCGTGTTGGGTACCTCAACCGAACGACCGCCCAAGTATCGAAGATGTTCTTCAGTGTTTGGAGGCGGACTCAATTTCGTCAGAGGCCCCCCTCGGGGTGGATGAAGAAACGGAGGGTTACAGTGATTGGGATTCAGGAAGCAGCTTGCTCAGTGCGGGCTACGAATCTGATGCCAATCCTGGCTGTATCCCAGATTTATCCCGCCTTTCGGTCGATCCCTTCATCCATGACTCTGACATCGATATGGACCAGGTAATTGCTACGACGGGCGTTATACCGACGTCACCCCTTCCCTTGTCCCCACCAATGCCAACCCACGCCAAAGCCGAGCCAAGGCCAAGCCATCCGGTGTACGGCAATAAACCCCCGCAGACCAACTTTGGAGGGTTATCTGCCGCTCTAACCGAAGTGGTTGCATCCAGGGGCTCGGGTTCAGGAATTACCATGGGTACAACGAACCCGACGAGGAAGATCGTTTCAAGGGAACGCGTTGCCCAGAGGGTACAAAAAACGAAGCATGACTCCTCCGTCAATGAGCAAGCACCCGGCACGCCGAATCCGTCGGAGGATGCCACGGACCCGATGCCAAGGGAGGACGTCAATGAGACTGATGTACCCCTCATGGCGGGCGGGAACTACGGAACAACGAATGCCCCACCCCGGAGGAGGGTTATGTTGGATCTACCCTCCGTGAGTTTTGTCCGGTGTCTTGGTTCCTTCTCGCAAGATCCGTAACTAATTTAGTGGTCCCGCCCCATTGTATTCACAGTTTACGGGAATCGGTGCTCGACACAACAACGGAGGACCTTACAGACGTCCAGAATTTGGAGAGGGACGAGAAATTCCGCGTGTCACCTCTTCTGGCACAACTTTGTCGTTCCCTTCCACAGAACCCGTCTCGGTGGCGCCAGATCCGCCTCCCCTACCGACGTGGTTGTCCTTTGGCCCAGGCGATCGTCCGGTCTGTAACCAGTTTCTAGCTGTGAGTCATGGAACGTGACCCCTTCCACCCCCCTCTCCTCGCAGGCGAACGGAGTAGTCCAACCGGTTCCATCCAGGACCTTGATTTCGCAACAACAGTACTCCACTGCCAGGACCCAAAGTGTGTTCACCTTCGAAGACCCCATAGATTTCTCCGTCAACGGTGTACCCGGAATCTCAGTCTCTCAAGCTGTAGATGAAGTCTACTCAGGGTTTGACGGACGAAATGACAGAATGACCGTCTTCAAGACCCATGCGATCACGTGTAGAATCCAGGTGGGTAACATGACAGAGTCTCAGACGAGCATCATTTGTGATCCACGCCGTTTCTACTAGTTCATTTGGCACAATCTGTATACAAACCAAGTAAACGATCTTCGCCGAGGGAGTGTTTTTCTCGCTGACCCCCGCCCAGGTGAGGACTCGTGATTACACCTTTACACAGCACCCGATTCTGCGTCATAAATTGGCAAAGGAGATTGGGAAGAATGTTAAACGGTACCTCGAGGCAAGTACGTTTTCTGTGTGACCTGGCTTGATCGCTGATGCAATGTAAGCGCATCCAGAGAGAAGGATTACAGGGTTCCATCAATGAGATCTATTTGACACGCCTGGTCCAGGTTTCGAAGGCTTCGTGGCAGCCCGAGCTGTACTCCAGCAATCCTGGAGTCGCCCCGAACCCCACTGCGTAGGAGTCCGTTTGTCATTGGGGGGTGTGCTCGTAATCCAGATATATGCTTGTTTACATTTCCCGCAAACCGCGCAATTTGTATATCAAGGGCAGGCCAAGCTTCACTCGTCATGCCTCATCATATTGGATCCGCTGGAGACCTGATACTATTGATTGAGAGCGACGCTACCCCGGGAGAGGAGTTAGATATCGACTGCAGGGCGCAGCTGTCGATGAAGGGCCCTGATTGGTTGTAGGGAATTTTAATGCGGTTGCATGTCCACCGTTCCTGAACACAGATTTTCCTGTGGCCAGGTTATCCGTGCACCTATCCCAAAACCACAACGGCATTTAGAGATACATATAGTCTCACAGACGGTCGCTCCGTACCCCCCAAAACCAGGACAACCGGGCCAGGAGTAATGGCCGGGCTGGAAATTCAATAGAGGGGTATTACACATAGTAAAATAGACGATCAGAGTGTGAGGGGGAGGGAGAATCATGCGCAAATGAAACATGAGGAATGTTACAAATGATGATCGTGAGCATACAGCGAGAGGGAATGGGGTTGCGCGTCCGCGTTAGATGTGGGGAGTAGGGGGGAACCCCCGGAAAGCTGAACTAGACCACGAAGGGTTCATGATGCACCGACCCCAACAAGTCCGGCCGATGAGTGGTGGCGAATCGTCAACGTATCCGTAGACTTCGCAAGTCTTTCCCTCGTCCGGTCCAGGTACACATCCGCTTCTGATGACGACGTGTCGTCCGTGTCCACCCACGAGTCCGTAACATCCGTATCGAGTACCCGCACGTTCGTCGAAGATGTCGGTCTTAACGGTGACCTCCCAGCAGTCCCTCTCCTAGAAAGGTTTTCGCCAAGAATGGACGGAAGATGCGCCATAGCATCCGTTTCTTTTTGTTTCCCCTTGTTTGACCCAATCCTCGAAGAAGAATCGTCCGGTGTCTCGATCTCAGCCTCCGACTGAGACGATGCTCCACTGTCCACATTCTTCCTCTTGATCTCGTGGACGTGTGCGGTCCTCGCCCACCGTTTGGCCGACTTGGGTGTGGGCCCAATGACACTAGAGCTCAGGCTCTGGCCAACCCCATTATTCCCGTGCGAGCTGGCCCGGACGATGCTGGGACGGAGGAACGACGGTGGGGTAGGGGTAGACACTCTGACTGTTCTAGGTGTCCGAGTTTGTGGGGTCCTTGCTCGACCTCCATTCTTCTTCAAAGAGCTGGGTGCAGTTTGCGCGCCGTTCTGGTGTCTTTCTTGAGTGTGTTCTAGTCGATCTAACGTCGGTGTCGCATCTGACGTGGGCGGGAACTCGAATTTCCGATCGTCCGGTGTAGCTGTAATACAGGGATCAGAGATCGGGGGACGGGTGAAGTAGCGGCGTAAAAGGCTCTACCTCTCGTCCTCTCGATGCTACCATCGAATGACCGGGTCGGTAATGTTGGGTTACTCCCTATCCTGATCCTACGCATCAATTCCCCGCTGATGCTCGTCGTTCTACTTTGTCCTGCCAACCGGGGTAAAAGAGCGCGATCGAGGCTCTCCCCACGGGATCCGCGAGTCAGGGCCATGAAGGCCAGTACTGCGACGAGGATACATAGCTGAGCAATCCCAAGTCGTTTCTCCATGGTAATCTAACACGCATTAGATCAGCCTATTGCCAAACGTGGATGAAGCAACACACCTCTTCGGCGAGGTATTGGACACGAGACATTAGTTCCCCGTGCTCCAACTCCAGTCTCTTCCGATGTCTCTCCATATCCAGCAGAGAGCGCTGGTATGTCTGCGCTTGCACTTTCCCCTGTGAAAATTGTGAATAGTTAGCCTATTAGATGCAACGCCAAGGAGATATAATCTCACAACTCCCTCCAGCCTTCCGACCTCTTCCGTTAGCCTCTTCAATAGCTCTCGAACTCCGACCGTGTGTTCCCCCGCATATCGGGCATGTAGGGTTGCGTTGAGCTCTAACATCGCAATCCTATTCATGATTGTCCGGTATATCGACTCTCCGCCGCTCCCGCCAACGTGAGGGGGTGGAACCAATGCTTGTGTACCCAACGATATGATTGGAGTTGCTTGAGAGGGAGGAGGGGGTGGTGGTGACCGGACAGTGAGGCTCGAAGTGATTTCTGTCGTTTGCGGGGTTGGAACTGAGGTCGATTGTGACGAATCGGATATAGAGTGGGATACAGATGATGGTGGCGGTTGTTGTTGGTCGGTGGCAGTGGCGTGGACGGATTCAGCGTCCACCAGAGGTGTTGAACTTATGTCAGGCCGAGTATCTTGAGGGGTCGATGTGGGCTCTGGAACAGGCGCAGTGATGTCCCCAGAGGGTTCGGAATCTGCGTTCATTCTTGGGTGTTGAGTTTCGGCAGATGGCTCCGTGGGTGGGTCGGGGGTCTGCGTGACAAGGGGGGTGTCCACGGCCGCATCTATGGTGGTGGGAGTCGGCGAAAGGGATTCGGCATCGGGTTTCCGAGGAAGCGCGTGAGCGGGGATTAGAAGTTGTTCGTAGCGGTCGGCCTTGCTGTCCCACTTCCACTCTTCGAGGTGGGTCAGGCCGTAGACGCGTAGAAGCGACACCGGACAATAGAACTCGCTTCCGTAGTGGGAGTGGAAGTCGATCCGGATGTACCGGTAGAAATCACGTAAAGAAGTTGGGGGGTGGAACGACTGTTCATCGTGATCAACCATCTGAAATCACAAAGCAACAGTTGAGCGATTACGCACCTGGACGCCACGAACGTTCCTCGCCCGATACATCCCGACCGTGGTCCATTCCGGCATGTCCGGGTTATACGTCTTCGCCACGCCGACAGTGAAGTCCTTGAACGCGCCGCTAAAGAACTCGAAATTGGCGAGCTGGACGGTATCGATCCGGATGTCCTCGCACAACTCCACAATCACGAAATGTATCTCCTCCTTCCCATCGACGGTCTTGGTAGCACAAGGGCTGAGCATGTATCTATCCTTCTTTGACGAGAGAATAGACGAAGCCGACTTGGCCGACTTGTGGGCCTTGTGTATGCGAGCTGAACACTCCATGCTGGCGTAGTTGAACCGATCTGTCAAGGGGATTCGGAAATGCGGTAACATAGGTTCCCCAAATCCGAGGTCGGGTTGGTCTTGAGAGGGTGTCTGACCGGAATTGCTGGGTATGAGGTTGTTCGGATGGGAAGCGGGTGAGGGATCCGCTGTATCGTCTCTGCCTTCCGCACCCCCGCCCTCGTTCCCGTTTCCTGAGCCGTCCACCGCTTGCGTGGGGTCCGTCCTAGGCGTGTGACGCGCAGAGTCGGTATCGCCGAAGGACCCGGTGGCGGAGTTTGACCTCTCTTCAGCCAGCAGTTTCGCCTTCCAATCCTCGAAAGAGAGCAGAAGTTCGTCCTCCGTCGGCTGGGGTTCGGCGGGGAGTGGGGGTATCAGACAGCACATCGGGTCTTGTCTAGGCTTGGGCTGTTTGAGAGCGATCGTACGGAACGGATCGTTGCGGGTGGTCGGTACAGCGAGGGCAGGATAAGTGAAGAGGAGGAGAAGGAGAGGGCGTGGAAGTGAAGAGAACTTCATGGCTGAGAGGGAGATAACCTCCTGCGCTTGCTTAGTGGGGGAGAGTCATCAAGCAGAGTGGCTTCAATGCGGGTGAGGGTGATCGTGGCCGGAATCAATTCCTAACATCGGTCACGACCAAACCTAACTTGGCCCCTCCTCCCACGAACTAACTCGAGGGCTATTGCGAGACCTACGCTTTGGCTAACCCCCACCAGAACACTAGACATCGGCCCTAGCCTCAATTCAGAGGTCGCCTCCCCTCCCGTGAACCTGGCTAACGACGACACCCTCCCACCCCTTCATTCCTCTGAATTGAGGCTGGATCCCAGCCTATGCTTTGGCTCACCTCAAGCTCCAAGTCAACGCTGTATGTCGCTTTGTGAATCCCGGCCACTTCCTGTCAATGCGTTTATTTTTCATGGTCTCCTCGCTCAAGCCATGTAACGACCTTCGTTCATCTGCACCGTCCTCCCTAAAAATACCAAATGCCTTGTAGGGTAATTCCCCAGCCCAGTGATCTCACTAAAAGCCCGGCGGTCGGGTATGTGTGTCAGGGAAGGACCATGTGACCCAGCACAGCGCACTGTGATGAGTTGTGAAAGCCACGGGTCCAACTATCCATTATCGCACCATCCCTCTGCGCAAACAAACCAACGCCGACTTTAGTCTCTTAAGATCGTCGAAGAAGTGGGAGTGTCCATAACAATTGCGAATCCATATGGGCATTGGACGTGCATGAGAATCTAAGACTATCTAGAACCTGCCTGCCGGGTCCGGAGGTCGCGCGTACGAGTTTATCGTTTGGGACTCACAAGGGTCCACAAATCGGGTTCCACCCTAAAAACATTCAAATATCACCTAACTACTTGTCGTAACCATCCAGAAATTTCCTTCAATAAATGTCGTGCCCAGAGACCCTTCTACCGAACGCCGGGGACGGTTCTGAGGTTCCGGGGTTGGGTGGGTCAAGCCGAGACTATCTGTCGGGTTCAAGACGTCGAAGTCAATGTAAGTCTTCGTCTCATGTAACGTTCCTAGAGCGAGCACCCACCGAAACCAACCAGAGGTGATGTAGGGGAACCGAAGATACCCGATGTTGCAAGACACAGTCAAACTCCCAGGTGGAAATCATCCCCGCAGAGGCCGGTGCGTGCGGGAAGCTTAGGACCCTGTTGAACGTCCGGTGCTGGATTCGTTTGTTCCGCGATCCGATAAGGGGCGTACCACCTGTCGCCGATGAGGTGGGGTGAGAAGGCGACTGAATGATACGTACCTGAGGGCCCGTCCCAAACCGGTAAAAGGGGGCGACTGGCCAGTTGGTATGCATGGATGCCATGAATAAACCAGAGCTAGGGGGGGAAGCGCTCGGAGGCCGTGAGGTGGGAATTGGGGTAGAGACCAACGCGCTCAGAGCCCTTTGAAACAGTTTGGCCCCCCAGGGTGGAGTGGTCCGGGCGGCGGGGATGCGCTGCAGGGACCTCTTCTCCGCATGCAATGGTGTGCCTTACCTATAGGCGACGTGAGTAGCAAGGGGAGAGGGCTGGATAGGCGTGTGAAGTAAAACAGGAGGCAGGCCCTTTACGAATTAACCCCTCTTGGATGGTAGGGGGGCGACTGAACCCTGTCCTCCATGCTAATACCGGAAAAAGCAGTCAACGCGGAGTCTATAGAAAAAGGGTCAGACGTAGGAGGGACATAAACCACGACGCATCACATACCGTGGAAGGCCGTCACGCGTTGTCGCGACGAAGCTACCAGCGTCCTCACACCAGCACTTGATCAACGCCGGTGTCAGGCCCCGTAATCAGCTGGGTGGCCTTCGTTCTTATCGCGAAGAACGCCATGATCGGCAGCGAGATGAACGGGGTTGAAAGCCTTCAGAGGTGGGCGGCGGTTGCGCCTGCGAGTTCTGGGCCACATAAGGCACGCGTACACCTCTGAGTTCAGAGACGTTTCGATACCGCTGCGAGGACTAATTGGTAAATAGTTGGTATAGGGAATACCTGGGCAAAAAGTAACAGACATTGTGATTGAGGCAGCCGATTAGGTGAGCACCCAACCACGGGAGACGGGATACCCTTCAAATGGAAAGCAAACCACGTGGCAAACCACCCGTTATCGTACCATCATCTGCGCTCATCTACGCCCGCCTGGCAGTGCAACCATCGACATGTCGCTCCAAAAATTCATCTCTCGACCGTTAAAGAAGCTAGAACGTCGATTCGGGGGTAGACGCAAACCGGGTAGTAGTGAGGTCGACATCGCTGGAGGGGTCGAACCGACAGATTCCCGTACACCACCTGAGTCTGGCGTCGAAGTGGGGGACGAGTACGGCCAGGGCGGGAATGAAGGAGGGGGCGATGAGGGGGGAGTTGGTTCGATGGGTTCGCCTCCGCAACATGACGACTCGGAAGCTACGGCAGAGCATGAACGCGAACGCGAGCTCGGACTCCAGAGTAAGATAGATGTCAGCGGAGGAGAAAGTGGTTTGGTGGATTCATTGTCGCAATCGGTCGGTGAGGAGGGACCGGGGAACGGACGTAGTCGAGAGGGCGGCGAGGCGGTCGCCGAGGGAGGGGTCGGCCCGGTCGATTCACCTCCACGATCGGATATTGGGATCCCAGGTAATCAAGAGCCTTCAGGGAGTACGTGGTGAACATCATTTCAGCCGAAACTAGACCTCTGACAGTCCCCTCAGGCAACCCAGACAGTTCTGCCATTCGCGATCGGCCTCAGGAACATGCACAGCCTTCAAGTTGCGTGCCTGGACCCTCTGGTGGAGATGAGGACGCGCTGAACTCGAAGTCCAACACAACTTCTGAGGCTAAATCAACCCTCCTTGGAGTAAAAGAATCTGCACATGGTTTCCTTCCACTCAAATCCATTGCAGGAGGTCTATATCTTGTCTTGGACAGTTGTGAGGTATAGTTTCCCTCCCACACATTCAACCTCTATTGTTCACAGTCACTCCAGCAAACAGAAGTGAATAGAGAGGCGATAGAATCATTGGCACCCCGGATCAAAACACTATCTGAATCCCTCTGTGCACCTATCCCTCCAGGTGATGTCAAGGAGAAAGAGAGAGAAGAGGAGAGAGAAGCCAAGTTAGAACAGTGAGCCCATACTCTCAAAGATTGAGAGCCAAGTCTGATGCACAGGGATTGTCAGGAAATTGGAAGAGATTGGACAAACTATGGACTTGATGACAACCCAAGAGGATCTTGCCCACTTCAACAACAACCACAGGAACTCAACAGAGTTTAATGATCTGGTGGATGATATTCGCCATGCCTTGATGGAATATCAGGTTTGCACTCCCAAAAGATCCACTCCAATTGTATCTGACATTTGTCTCAGACTTCACTACAACGAGACATCTACAACAAGAACTGTCAGCTGATTGTAAGTTTCACTCCCTTATGGCCTGGTGTTGTGTAGTAACTTGTGAGCAGGGAGATGCAGACCACAACCTACTAGAAAGGATCCACCTTACCTCTGATGCTGGGTACTGTTCTGGGAACAGGGAGGGGTGTCTGAGGGGGACAAGGGGGGGTGTCCTCCTGCAACTTGAGCATTGGCTAAAGGATGGACAAGACCACAGGGTGTTCTGGCTGAATGGTCTTGCAGGGACTGGGAAGTCAACCATTGCCCAAACATTTGCTGAGATCAGCTTTGCAGATGGAAAACTTGGTGCCAGTTTCTTCTGTTCCAGAGATTTTGTGGACAGGAGTAACCTTCAAGCAATCCTCCCAACAATTGCATTCCAACTTGCTTATCAATACCCCCCATTCAGAGAGCAGTTGCTTCAAGTTTTGAGGGCAAACCCTGATGTTGGACATGAGTCACTTTGTTCCCAAATGGAGAAGGTCATTGTTGGCCCTTTCAAAGCCACTAGAATTCCAACCCTCATTATCATTGATGCCCTTGATGAGTGCAAGGATCAAGAACCTGCATCTGCCCTTCTTTCCATTCTCTCACGCTATGTGAATGAGGTTCCACATGTCAAGTTCTTTATCACTGGTCGCCCAGAACCCAGAATCCGCTCTGGGTTCCGGCTAGCATCACTTCATCCCATCACAGAGGTGCTCAGGCTGCATGATGTTGAACCTTCCTTGGTGGATGGAGACATCAAACTGTTCTTTAGGACTCGGTTGGCTAATGTCTCCAAAACACGAAGTGACTGTGACTTTACAGAGGAATGGCCAAGCTCACACAATATCAATATTCTCTGTGGGAAAGCTGCTGGTCTCTTCATCTATGCCTCAACGGTCACCAAATTCATTGCATCCCAACACCATCTCCCAACAGAGAGGCTTGCTCTCATTGTCTCCCTCCCACAATGTACCACCCATGAAGGGAGGCTGGGGATTGATCTCCTCTACACTAAGGTCCTGGAACAAGCATTCCTGGATGCTGATTCAGATAACCAGGAACTCTACTCCAATTTCAGGTCTGTGGTGGGGACAGTGTTACTCTTGTTCAATCCCCTTCCCATGAAAGCACTCTCTACTCTCCTCAGAACATCCAATGTCTCCACTGCTCTCCGCTTTCTCCATTCTGTCCTCCAATTCCCCAGCAATAAAGATAATTCCATTCGAGTTTTCCACAAGTCATTCCCTGACTTCCTTCTGGACCCAGAACGATGTCAGGATACAAGATTCTCCATAAACCCATCAGTTCATCACCAAGGGATTCTACTTTCATGCCTCAACCTAATGAAGGAGAGGTTGAAGAAGAACATCTGTGGACTGGATGATTACACTGACCTTAAAGGGGTTGAAGATCTATCTATTCGTCGGAAGACACACATTGGGAGTGCCTTGGAATATGCCTGTTGCTTCTGGACAAGGCACCTTGTGAACACTCCCAGCAGTGGTCAGGTGCAGAAGGCAGTTGATGAAGTTTTCACAACGCACCTACTCTTTTGGATTGAGGTCCTCATCATTATGGGGAAGCTTAACACTGGTGTTCATGCCATCAATGAAGTCCAGCAGTGGCACACTTCAGTGAGTTATCAATGGTCTGTTTGCTAAAGAGTTTATTTATATTTTGTCCAGGCAGGCTTCATCTGTCAGTGGGCAGGTGATGGTCAACAATTCATTTTGGAACACTATGATGCAATCCACCACTCTCCTTCCCAGATATATCATAGTGCCCTCCCACTTTCTCCTTCCAAATCTTGGCTCTATAAGCAGTATCATTTGGAGTTGTCACAGGAGGTGAGGGTGGTCAAGGGACTCCAAGCTAAGTGGGGGGCATGTTCCCACACAGTTTCCTTAGATCACAATTCAAGAACCCTTGTGCACTGGAAGGACCTCATTGCAGTTGGTTCTCAGTCTGGTGACATTATTACCCTGGATGCAGTTACTGGGATCTGTGCATCTGTTTTTTCTGGGCACACTGGTAGGGTTTTATGCCTTGCATTTTCACCAGATGGAACATTCCTTGTATCTGGAAGTCTTGATGAAACTATCAAGCTGTGGGATATCCAGACTGGTGGGGTTGTCAAGACCTCTGCACATACTAGCCATATTCACACTGTTGCCACTATTAAGCACTCTACTGCAACTGCCTATGCAAACCAGATTTCCTCTGTTTCCATTTCACAAGACCATACCACAATTGCTTCAGGATCCTCTAACAAGATTCACTTGTGGGACACTTGGACAGGGATGTGCTATTGTGTCATAGATGGACTGAATGACACCAACTCTGTCACATTTTCTCCCATAAACTCCAAACTCTTGATATCTACATCCATTGGTGGTATGCAGCAATGGGACCTTGATGGTCACCAAATTGGATCCACTTATGAGGGCTTCTATGTTGCTTTCTCCTCGGATGGGACTCAGTTTGTTTCATGGGGGAATGAAGTTTCCAGAGTTCAAAACTCTGATTCTGGGGTAGTTGTCACCACACTCTATTGTCACTATCAGTGCTGCTGTTTCTCTCCTGATGGTAAACTTGTGGCTTGTGCTACTTATCATACAATTGACATCTGGGACATCACCAGCTCACACCCTCATCTCACCAAGTCTCTCACTGGCCTACCATCCTCCTCCCCCTTACCCTACCTTACATTTTCCTCCTTCCTCATTTCATCATTTAGTTCTGAATCAATCCAGTTCTGGCATATTGGTGCCCCATTGTCAGGCCTGGTTACAACTAGTTTGGAGTCTACACAACATGTTTCAGTCTCATTCCTCTCCTTCCTTACCTCATCATTTATGTGGAAATTGACCAACTTCTGGCATATTGGTACCTCACCATTCTTCTCTTTCCTTACCTCATCATTTATGCGAAAATTGATCAAGTCCTGGCATATTGGTACTTCATCACTGGGTCTGGTCACAACTGGTTCTGAGTCCACAGTTTCAATTCAGTCTGTCAGCTTGCAGGCAGACAGAGGTACTGCTGCCTCACTTGACTCAGCTGGAGTGGTGAGGACTTGGGACATCTCAACTGGCTTCTGCAAGGCATCTTTCCATATTCCAATGCCTGACACTGGAACATATGATATACAGCTGATAGAAGGAAGGTTAATTGCCATTTGGGCAGGAGAAGAGATCCGCATCTGGGATGTTGAGAAAGAAGAGGCCCTCTGTGTAGTAGGCACATCACATGAGTTTCATTCTTCAACACCCAGGATATCAAGGGATGGGTCCAAAGTTTTTCTCTGGAGTGATAGTTCCATCCAAGCCTGGTCTACCTGGACAGGTGAATCTCTTGGTACAGTGGAGCTGGAGGGTACAGAGGAACAACAGAAAGCACTATTTTGGGACCTTGTTCATGGTTTGAGAGTCTGGGTTTATTGTGGAAATTCACAAACTCAGAGGTGGGACTTGGGGGTCTCAGGCTCAGCCACCATTCCCTTATCCAATGAATCCCAGGACAGACCCCACCTGGATTTAATTAAGCACACCAGGATTAAGGATGTAACCACTGGAAAAGAGGTTTTTCAGTTATCTGGGAGATATGCAAGGCCAAATGCAACATGGTGGGATCACCAGTACTTCATTGCTGGTTATGGATCTGGGGAGGTGTTAATTTTGGACTTTAGTCATTTGGCCCCTCAGTAGGGACTTGCCTAGTCCCCATTTTTTGTAGTTATAACCATGCATACAGAGTACACTGATATTGTTCTGATGTTTCCCACCCTAGACCCACTCACAATAAACCTACTTGGGGGTCACTGTCAGATCCAAGCAAACTTACTTACATCAGGCTTGTGGTCAATGATGTACATCACTTACCAAGTCCCAAGCGCTTGGTAAGGAGCTTGAAATGGAAGTTACCAATGTGAACCTACAGGAAGGTAATCCAGAACCTAAGTGGGGGAAAGCTCCTACCAAGTTACCCAATGTTGCACACCCTTGAATTCCTTAACTTCCAGGCACTTTATATGCCAGTTAGAGACAGGCCCACAACATATATTCGTGTTTCAGGTTGCTACATATAATAGCTTATGGAGGCAAATAAAATTGCATCAGGCATCACATGTGTACAAA
>Ga0307509_10008405_pt1 | contig 13178 bp, 8 predicted proteins | sample 10_EM_MG_FD_202245 | JGI IMG/M metagenome (GOLD analysis project Ga0307509, IMG submission 202245) | Populus trichocarpa ectomycorrhiza microbial communities from riparian zone in the Pacific Northwest, United States - 10_EM | ecosystem: Host-associated > Plants > Roots > Unclassified | place...
CTCGACAACGCGAATGCCCACGGCGCCGCGCATCTGGGCGGGCTGACCGGGCTGTTCGACGAGTTCACCTGCGCGCGGATCGCGGAGTCGAGCCGGCTGCCCGGCGCCCGCGCGCTGGAGATCGGCGCCGGCAACGGCAGCGTCGCGCTGTGGCTCGCCGGCCAGGTCGGCCCGGACGGCTCGGTGACCGCGGTGGACCTCGACGTCTCGCACATCCCGCCGCACGAACGGCTCACCGTGTCGCGGCTCGACCTGCTGGAGCAACCGCCGCCGGACGGCCCCTTCGACGTCATTCACGGCCGCTGCGTGATGACCCACCTGCCCAACCGGGACACGCTGCTGCCGGCGCTCGGCGAGCGGCTCGCGCCCGGCGGGACGATCATCATCGAGGACTTCGACCCGTTCGGCCTGGAGCGGGCCGCCCACCTGCTGTCGGCGCCGGCCGGCGTGGCCGAGCTCCTTTCGGGGCCGGCCGGCGTGGCCGAGCTCCCTTCGGGGCCGGCCGGCGTGGCCGAGCTCTGGCATCGCTACGTCCAGCTGCGTCAGCAGATCTTCCACGAGTCGGGCTCGGACCGCGGTTTCATCACGCGGGCGCCGGGGTTGCTGCTGCGGGCCGGCCTCGGCGACGTGCAGGCGGTGACCTGGTGCCGGTCCTGGCGGGGCGGCGAGCCGGGCTCCTGGCACGCCCGCGCGACGCTCGAGCAGTTCCGGCCGCGGCTGGTCGAGCACGGCTTCCCGGACGAGGCGGTCAACGTCCTCGTGCGGGCCCTGGACGACCCGGACTTCTACTCCGCCGGCCGTCCCCTGTGCTCGGTGAGCGGCCGGGCGCCCGCCTGACTCCGAAGACCACCGTACGGCCGAAGACCACCGTACGGCCGAAGACCACCGTACGGCCGAAGACCACCGTACGGCAGCAGACCACCGTACGGCAGCAGACCACCGTACGGCAGCAGACCACCGTACGGCAGCAGACCACCGTACGGCGAAAGGGCGCCGGACCGGCCCCGGAGGGCCGGCCCGGCGGGGAAGCGGTGTCTCAGCCGACCGCGATGCGGCCGTCGGTGGTGTAGGTGAACGGGTTGGCGAGGGTACCGACGTACCAGACCAGCGGCACCAGCTCGGCGTCGGCGGTCTGGACGATGTTGCTCGCGCCGGTGAGGACGGTGAAGCCGTCGCCGCCGCCCATCATGAACGAGTTGGCGGTGCCGGTGTAGGACGCCGACGTGTCGTTCGGGATCGGCGTGCTGTTGTCGCCGGCCGCGCCCAGCCACACCCCGGTGATCTTTCCGGCGGAGTAGGTGAAGTGCAGGCCGGAGATCTGCATGATCCCGCCGGTGCCGGTCGCGAGCTGCTGCGCCAGCAACGCCCACACCTGGGCGCCGGTCAGCGAGAACGTGTCGACGTAGTCGTCCTGGAACGGCTGCATCGTGAACAGGTCGCCGTAGGTCACCTCGCCGGCCGTCAGCCCGGCCCGGACGCTGCCGGTGTTGACGAACGCGAGCTGCGTCTTGGCGTAGAGCCGCTGCGAGTCGGCGATCAGGTCGCCGGCCGGCGACTCGCCGGCCGGGGTGGCCCCGCCCTCCCGCTGGGAGAGGACGTCGGCCGCCGCGTGGCCGATCACCTGCTGGGTCACCGGGTTGGTGGCGGTCACCGCGTCGTCGACGATCTTCTGCACCGCCGGGTCCGGCTGGACGGCCGGCGCCGACGGGTCGGTGGACAGCGGCGGGGTGTTCTCCCAGACCGGGAGCACCGCGCCCCAGGTCGCCGCGATCGTACCGGCGTGCCGGTCGAGCAGCAGCTGCACCTGGTCGAACGCCCGCGTGTACGAGGACGCCTGGATGACCAGCGCGTGCCCGACCCGGGTGTCCACGACCGTGTGGCTGTGCCCGCTGATCACCACCGAGACGGCCGGGTCGAGGTTCGCCGCGATCGTGTTGATCCGGTCGCCGACCGTGCCGACCGGATAGCCGGTCTGGGCACCGCCCTCGTGGATGACCACCACGAAGGCCCGCACGCCCTTCTGCTTCAGCGCCGCGACCTGCCCGTTGATGGCGGTGGCCTCGTCGGTGAAGTGGACGCCGGTGGTCGCGCCGGTCGTGGTGATCGTCGGCGTGGTGATCGTGGTGGCGCCGATGAAGGCCACCGGCACCCCGGCGATGCGCCGCAGCACGTAAGGGGAAAGGAGGGGTTTTCCGGTCTTGTCGCTGATCACGTTGGCGTCGACCATCGGGAAGTTCAGCTTGTCGAAGGTGATCGACGGGTCGATCGTGGACACCCCGCCGTTGACCTGCCGCAGCATCTCGGTGACGCCGCGGTCGAACTCGTGGTTGCCGAGCGTACCGACGTCGATCCCCATCTGGTTGAGCGCGTCCAGCGTGGGCTTGTCGCGCAGCAGCCCGGAGGCCGGCGGGCTGGCGCCCACCATGTCGCCGGCCTCGACGGTCACGGTGTCACGCGGGTCGTTCGCCCTCGCGTTCTTGAGGTACGCGGCGAGCGTCGCGATCCCGCCCGCGGTGTCCTTCACGCCGGTGTACGGGTCGGTGTACGTGAGCCCGTCGTGGGTCAGGTTGCCGTGCACGTCGTTGATCGCCAGGAGCTGGCCCGTGGCATACCGCGAACCGCCCTTGATGATCGAGGTGAGCACGCTGCCCTGGGCCTGCAGCGGCGGGTTGAACCCGCCGAGCACGGCCAGCGTCGGGGCGAGGTCGACCGCACGCACCCCGCGGACCGCCGGAACGTGCGCGATGTCCGGGCCGCCGGCCACGAACGTCGCATGCATGTTGATGTTGTGCGCCAGATCGACGTCGTCCGGGAGGTACCCGTGCTGGCCGAAGAACTTCGACGGCGCGACGATCGTGCCGACGGTGTTGCCGTCGAACTCGTACGGCACCTTGGTGACCACCACGACGTCGCCGGAGCGGGTCGGGTTGAGCGAGTCGCTGCCGTCCACGTCGGCCAGCTCGGCCTTGGTGAGCACCTTCTCGACCACCGGCTTGCCGGTCGCCGGGTCCTTGAGGTCCCGGTACGCCGCGACGATCTTGTCGACGGTCGCCTGGTAGTCGGCCTGGGCGAGCACGCCGTCCGGGTTGCGGCCCTTGAGCGCGAGGTAGATCTGCGCGGTCCCGCCCGCCCAGCAGGCCTTGGCGATCGTCTTGCCGGTCTGGCTGGCCGCCGCCGGCCGGCAGTTGCCGGTCTGCTCGACGTCCTGCAGGCCGAGCTGCTTGAGCACCAGCGGGGCGTCGACCGCGTACCACTGCGGGGCGAAGCCGTGGTCGCTGGAGGCGAGAATGTCCGGGTTTTTCAACACCGAGCGGACGTACGCGAGACGCGCGTCCGCCGAGTGGTAGGCGCCGCGCAGGAAGGCCTCGCGCTCGGCGAGCCGGTGGTCGCGCGGCCCGCTGCCGGCGACCCGGTCGTAGTACGGGTTCGCGCTGCCGTCCGGCGCGGTCGGGGTGAGCAGGCCGAGGATCTGGTGGCTCACCTCGTCGGTCTGATCGGTGCCGGCCATCAGCACCTCGGTGTCCGGCTGCAAAGACCGCAGGACAAAATCGAAGACCGCGAGGTCGTACGCCTGATTGAGGCCGACGGTCTGTGCGTACCAGGTGTCCTCGTCGATCAGGCCGGCCTCCTCGGGCGCGAAGTCGCCGAAGATCGCCGGGGGCAGGTTGTCCGCGATGTACTTCGCCAGCTTGTCCTCGCCCGGGGCGCCCGCGGGCAGCGCGTTGCACGCCGCGGTCGCGCAGTGCGCGTTGGGCCGGGTGACCGAGGTGAAGTAGAGGCCGAAGCTGGACAGGTCGCTCGCCAGGTTCGTCACGTCGACGTAGAAGCCGGCGCTCTCCCCGGCGGCCGTGCCGATCAGGCCGCCCGCGCCGGTCAGCTTGACCGGGCGGTAGGTGCGCGGCGTCAGGTTCGCCGCCGCCTTGCTGCCGTCCTTGGCCGCCGTGGACGGCACCATCACGACCTTGTCGTAGCCGCGGTGCCCGCTCGCGTACACGTAAAGGTCGAAGGTTCTGGTCGGGTTGAGCGCCGCGGAGGTCGAGGTGACCGTGAGCGTGGTCTGCTCGGCCGGCTTGCCGGTGCTGGCCGGCACGTTGGTCCAGCCGGTGGCCGGGGTGAACGCGGCGACCTGGTAGGACAGCCCGAAGCTCGCGGCGCTGGTCTGCTTGGCCGGGTTGGCCGGGTATTCCAGCAGGCCGCGCTGGGAGTAGAAGGTGGCGTAGTCGACGGTCGGGCCGCTGATGTTGGCGTTCAGGCCGCCGGTCCACTCCAGCTGGGCGACCTTCTTGCCGGCCAGTTCGGCGCTCGACGCGACCGACTGGGCCTCGAGCACGTTGGTCGGGTCGCTGCCCGGGCTCGCGCCGTTGCCGTGGAACGCGAACGACGTCGACGTGGTGAACGCCTGCCGGTTGTCGAAGAACGTGTTGTTGGTGCTGCCGTGCACGGCCGGCCAGGCGCCGGTGGCCATCGTGTACCAGCCCTGGCCGGTGTTCGGCGGGAAGCCCTGGGTCAGGCCGTTCGCCCCGGTCGCGCCGCCGCGCATGAGCGAGGCGTAGGCCGGCATCTGGCCCTGCGCGGCGTACCGCTGCATGAGGTCGGGGCGCATGCCGTCGGAGCTGTACAGCACCACCGGGGTCACGCCGGACCCATGGTGGGCCGCTGCCGGCCCGCCGGTGGCCGCCACGCCGGCCGCGGTGAGCGCGACGGTCAGGAAGGCGGCCAGCGGCGGATCGAGAAATCGTCTGTTGACCATTTCACACCTTTTGTTCATCTCAATGCTGTGGCATGAGTCGAATGTGGAGATCGACATAACTCTTACGAGTGCCTGCCCGCCGGTCAACGGCGCTCGGGCAAACTTCAGGTCATGACCCATCCAGATACGCGTCCGACGCGGGTGAGTGCCCGCAATGCGCGATTTCAGCAGTGGGAAGCCCTGCTCGGCAACCGGGCCAAGCGCCAGCGCCGCGGCGAGTTCCTCGTCCAGGGAGTCCGGCCGATCACCATGGCCGTGACGCACGGCTGGCGGATCCGGGAGCTGCTGTACGACGCCGGTGGGTCATTGTCGGCCTGGGCGCGCGAGATGCTGGCCGGCACCCGGGCCGAGAAGGTCGCCGTCGCCCGCGAGCTGATGCACGAACTGGGCGGGAAGGCGGACACCGTTCCGGAGCTGCTGGCCGTCGTGGCGATGCCGGAGGACACGCTCGACCGCATCGCGGCCGGTCCGTCGATGCTGGCGGTGGTGTTCGACCGGCCGGTGAGCCCGGGCAACATCGGCACGCTGGTCCGCTCCGCCGACGCGTTCGGCGCCGACGGCGTCATCGTCACCGGCCACGCCGCGGACGTGTACGACCCCAAGGCGGTCCGGGCGAGCACGGGTTCGCTGTTCGGGCTGCCCGTCGTGCGGGTGCCCTCCCACCAGGCAGTTCTCGACTGGGTACGGGAGGTGCGAGCCGGCGGCGTCGATCTGCGCGTGGTGGGCGCCGACGAGAACGGCGACCGCGACGCCGCGGCGTACGACTTCACCCGGCCCACGCTGACCCTCGTCGGCAACGAGACCACCGGGCTCAGCGCGGCCTGGCGCGAAGCCTGCGACGACCTGGTCCGGATCCCCATGTCCGGCACCGCCAGCTCACTCAACGCGGCCACCGCCGCGACCGTCGTGCTGTACGAGGCGGCCCGCCAGCGGGCCGCCCGCGGGTAGCCCCCGCGCCGCCCCGCACGCACGCCGCCGGCCGCTCCTCACGCCAGCCGGAGCTCGCCGTGCGCGGTGACCACTCCCGAGCCGGACAGCCGCACCCGGTCGCCGGCCACGTCGACCCGGATGCGGCTGGGGCGGCCGAGGTGATGGCCCTGCTCGATGAGGACGGGGCGTCGGCCGGGGCGCGCCCACGGTCACTGCCGAGCACGGCGTCGGCGTGCTGAAACGGGCCTGGCCGGCGCGGGAGGTCGGCCCGGTCAGTCACGGCCTGCAGCGGCAGCTCAAGGCGTTGTTCGACCCGCGCGGGATTCTCAACCCCGGAAAGGCGTTGTGACCCCTAGGACAGGCCCTATGCGCCGAATGCTCCGCCGCCGGGATCGCCACCGGTGCCCGCGCCCGGTGGCAGGAACATGGTGCGCAGGCGGGCCGGCCATCGGCCCCCGGAACTGATGCCGGTCACGTGCGCCAGGCAGGTCGCGCCGGGCATCTCGTGGCAGACGGTCCGGCCGCCGCAGTCGGCCAGGTAGCGGCCGCCGCCCGCCACGCCCAGCTCCCGGTCGATGCGAAACAGCAGCGGCAGCGCGTCGGGCGGGCCGCTTTCGTCCGCCCGGGCCAGCCGGAACGTGGTGGCCAGCCGGGCCGGGCGATTCGCGGCGGGCTCCGGCGGGCGGGGCAGCGGGCGCCGGAACGCGGCGCGGCAGAACTCGGCGTACCCGCGGGTGTCGCGGACCATCTCGCGCCAGAGGTCGTCGACGACCACCGACGGCATGGACATTTCGGCCCTGGGGTGCCGGGCGGCCAGCCGGAACCACTGGCGGGCCGCGTCCTCGACGCGGGCGACGGCGGCCGTGTCGAGATCGCCGTGCGTCACGCTGAATCGATGCCGGACGCCGGCCGGGAACAGGTAGCCGCCGACGACGGCGAGCCGCTGAGCGGTTCGCCGATGACGGGATCGGATCCAGCTCATCGGCCCAGCCTGCGAGCCCTCGCGACAACAGTCAACCGGTAGGGTGCTGGCCGTGACGCGTCCCCTCTGGCCGGCCGATCCGCGCCGGCTCGGCGACTACGAGCTGCTCGGCCGGCTCGGCGAGGGCGGCATGGGAGCCGTCTTCCTGGGCCGCGCCGCCGACGACCGGCTGGTCGCGGTCAAGATGATCCGGCCCGAGCTGGCCTGGGACCAGGAGTTCCGCGGCCGGTTCCGCAGCGAGGTCAACCGGGCCCGCGAGGTGCCCGGGTTCTGCACCGCCGCGGTGCTCGACGCCGATCCCGACCACGCCACGCCCTATCTCGTCGTCGAATATGTCGACGGGCCCAGCCTGCACGAGGTGATCAAGGAGCAGGGGCCGCTCTCCGGCGGCGTCCTGCACAGCGTCGCCATCGGCGTGGCCACCGCGCTGGCCGCCATCCACGGCGCCGGGGTGATCCACCGCGACCTCAAGCCGCAGAACGTGCTCCTCGCGCTGGGCGTGCCGAAGGTGATCGACTTCGGCATCGCCCGGGCGCTGGAGGCGACCAGCCGGCACACCCGCACCGACCAGATGGTGGGCACGGTCGCCTACATGGCGCCCGAGCGATTCGACACCGAGTCCGATCGGGGCGTCGGGCCGGCCGCCGACGTCTTCGCCTGGGGCGTGGTGGTGGCCTACGCCGCCACCGGCCGCACCCCGTTCGGTGCCGACTCGCCGGCCGCCACCGCGGCTCGCATCCTCACCCAGCCGCCCGACCTGTCCGGCCTCGACGGGCCGTTGCGCGACCTGGTCGGCCGCGCCCTGGCCAAGGAGCCGGACGACCGCCCGACCGCGCACGACCTGCTCGACCTGCTGCTGGCCACGGAGTCCGGCGGCGCCCTGGCGCAACGGCCCGAGCTTCGCCGGGCCGCGGAGGCGGTCGCGCATACCGGGCAGTTGCGCCCTTCTCGCGTACGCGATGATGCCGCCCCCCGACGCCGGATCGGTCGCATCCTGGCCGTCGCCGGAGCGGCGGCGGTGCTCGTCGCCGGCGCTCTGATCGCCATCCCGTCCGCCGGCGTCCTGCTGACCGGCCGGACGGCCGAGGCCCTCGACCAGCCGAGTTACGTGACCGTCCCGGCCGGCGGCCCCAGCGCGCCGCCGAGCGTCGCGGCCAAGCCTCGGGTCCAGGGGCCGTCGCTGATCGACCGGCTGGACCGCCCGGCCCAGTGGCGGGCGACCCGGCCGGGCGAGACCGCCGAGGGCTGGTGCGCCTTCGACGGCCGGCGCCTGGTGGTGACCACCCACCAGTCCAACGTCTACCAGTGCACCGGCCCCACCGACCTTTTCGCCGGCGACCAGACGATCGCGGTCGACGCCACCGTGGTCACCCCGGGCGCCTGCGCGGTGGTCTGGTTCCGGGTCGTCGACCGCAGCGGCTACCGGGCCTCCTTCTGCCCCACCGAGATCAGGCTCGGGCTGGACGACGAGGACGAGGTCACCGGTGAGCAGAAGGCCGCCTCGACGGCCTTCCAGCCGGGGCGGACCCACCGGGCCGCCATCGCCGTGCACAACGAGACGGCCCAGGTGACGGTCGACGGCACGGCCGTGCTGAGCCTGCCGCTCACCGACCCGCTGCTGGCCGGCGGCCGGGTGGAGCTGGGCGCGATCAACGACGCGAACAACGGGGACTCCAGCGCCGCGTTCGCCGGCGTCGAGCTCCGGTCGCCGGCCGTGGACACCGCGGCGCGGTTCCCCGACCTCACCGGCAAGGGCACCGCCGCGGCCGTGGCCAAGCTCTACTCGTACGACCCGGCGGCGCAGGTCGCGGTGGTCGAGCCGGTGCTGTTCCTGACCGGTCCGGACTACTGCACGCTGTTCAAGATCAAGCAGACCGATGCCCGCTGCGAGCAGGAGTACACGATCATCGAGAGTCACCTGAGGGTGACCTTTCCGGTGACCGCCCGGCCGGCCCTGACCACGTGGAACGACCCCAACGGCGACTGCGTCGGCTCGATGACCAGCGGCGGGACCTGCCCGACCAAGCCGGCCGCGTTCGCGAGCTGGCTGAAGGACAACCCGCGGGGCCTGGTCGCGGTCACCATCAGCGGCGGCGTGGTCACCAGGCTGGCCCAGATGTACACACCCTGAGAGCTACCCGTCCGGCTCGATCTCGCCACGCAGCTGCGGGAAGACGTGGGACACCTTGTTGATCAGGTACTCGCCGTACGTGCCGGTGAAGGCCTGGAGGTCCTGACCGTCCCAGCGGGGAGCGCCGTCCGCGTCGCTCGCGGCCCGGCGAGGTAGCGGCGGCACCTCGGCGGCGAAGTCCGGGTCGAAGAAGAACGGGAAGGACAGCCGGTCGCGGCCGCTGAGGTTGCGGACCCGGTGTGGCGTCGACCGATACCAGCCGCCGGTCAACCGGTCGAGCATGTCGCCGATGTTGCAGACGAACGCGTCCGGAATCGGGGGCGCGTCGATCCAGCCGTCGGTGGAACGTACCTGCAGGCCGCCGTTGGCGTCCTGGGCCAGGAGGGTGAGCAGGCCGTAGTCGGTGTGCTCGCCGACTCCCCAGTCGTCGCTGTCCGGCGGCGAGGGCGGGTAGTGGAAGATCCGGAACAGCACCGTCGGGTCGGCGGTGTACCCGCCGGCGAAGTAGTCGGCGTCGAGGTCCAGGCTGACCGCGACGCCGCGCAGCACGGCCTGCGCGGTCGCGGTGAGCGCCGCGAGGTACTCGAGCACCGCTTCCCGCAGCTCCGGCACCTGACGGGGAAACAGGTTGCGACCGTGCAGCGGTAGGCCGGCGCGTACCCGTGGGTCGTCCGGACCGAGCTCGGCGCCGAAGTACAGGCCTTCCTTGCGGTCCGGCCGGCCGGAGGTCAGCTCGGCGCCCACCGGGAAGTATCCCCGCCAAGCCGCGCCGCCGTGCCGCATGGCGATCTCCATCTTGTCCGCCACCGGCAGCCGGAAGAATCGCCGGGCGGCGGCGTCGAGCCTGGCCGGCAACTCGGCCGGTACGCCGTGGCCGACCACGTAGAAGAAGCCGCTGTGCCGGCAGGCCCGCCCGATGTCCCCGGCGACCTGGCTCATGGCCGGCCCGGACCGGCCGACCAGCGCGGATACGTCGACTATCGGCAGCGCACTGACGTCCACCGCTACCCCCCTTCCGGTGGCCTGGCGGTCAGCCAGGCCAGTTGGTCCACCGCGGCGGACATCCCGGCGGCGATGTGCGCGGAGCCGGCGTCGAAGAAGGCGTTCTCCATCGTCTCCCGCAACGAGGGCCGGGCCAGCCAGGCCAGAAGTTGGGCCGGTTGGCCGGGCCACCAGCCACTCAGGACCGGGCCGGTAGGCCGGCGGCGGACCGAGTGGGCGATCTCGTCGACGAAGGCCGCGAGGTGACGCGCGGCCGTTTCGGTGGGCGGGTCGAGCCAGGCGGACAGGAAGGGCGACAGATCGTCGACGGCCTGGGCGACGGCGTGCAGCACCGTGGCGGCGTCGTCGGGGGCCGGGAACATGGTGAGGGTGCGCCGCCACCAGGCGCCGGCAAACGCCTCGACCGCTTCTCGTTGATCCAGGGGCCACCCCGGCCACTGAGCCGGCCGTAGCTTGCCCACGACGGTGGCCACGTCGGCCGTCAGGTCGCCCTGGGCGGCCAGCTCCAGCAGGCGAGGCAGGAAATGCCGCAGGTCGTCGGCGTCTCCCCAGGTACTGACCGCCTTCGTGGCGTACCGGTCCAGGTCGTCGCCGGTCAGCTGGCGCAGCGGCACCCGCCGGATGGCCCGCTGATCGTCATCGCCGACGCAATGCGGGCACCCGGCCACCCGGCCCAGCCCGAAGCGGGCGAACGTCGCATACAGCGCTTCCACCGCCCGGCCCAGGCGTTCCGCGGCCTGTTCGTCCACCCGGTGGGACATGCCGCCACTATGCCGCACCCGCACCAGCGGAGATCCCGGATACCGTGGAGCTGTGATGCGGGCCTGGTTGACCCCCGCCGGAGAGATCCTGGTCGAGGGGCCGGTGGACTCTGTCGACGTCGGTGGCGCGCCGATTCGTACCGAAGCCGGCGATCCGGTCGTCTCGCCGCACGCTTACTACCTGCTCGACACCGGCTGGACGATCAGGCGGATATTCGGCAGCACCCGCAGTTCCGTCGACGATTCCCTGTACGGCGCGGTCTGCAAGGTCGACGGCGACACGCTCTACGAGTACTGGACCGAGTGGAACAGCTACCACCACAAGATCGGGTCGGTCTGGCGGGACGCGGAGATCACGGAGCTGGTGAGCGTCCCCCTCGACGAGGTCGCCGGGTGGCCGGGCCTCGCCGCGACCGCCGAGGAGGCGCTCACCGCGGCGCTCGCCGACTTCCACCGCCGCCGGCGCGAGGAAGAGCGCGAGCGGCAACGCCCGTTCGACGAGTTGGCGGCGCGGTTCTCCGCCGCGCTGCCCGACTACCCCGGCGACGAGCCGGTCGACCTGGTCTTCGGCTACGCCGACGGCGCGCTGGTACGCGAGCCGGGCGGCCGCGTGCTCTGGCGTCTCACCGAGCAGTGGCCGTACCGGGGCAAGGACCTGTACGAGTATCTGCACGCCCGGCTCCGGCGCCGCTACCAGAAGCGGCTCGGCTCGTTCGCCACCGACATCGACGTGGCGCCGTGGTGGTTCTGGGCGCCCGACCTGTAACTCTGCCGGGCCGGCTCAGCCCATCAACTCGGTGCTTCCCCGGGCGACCTTGACCGGGTTTCCGTCGCGATCCACCGGCTCACCGAAGTGGACGGTGACCTTCTGCGCCTCCGCCCGCTGCCGGTTGCCGCCGCCGCCGATCTCCAGATCGATGATGGGCACCTTGAACCCGGCCTTGCCGTCGGCCGAGCGGGTGGCGGTCACCGTCAGCTCGACGGTCATCGACTCGATCGGCAGCTGAATCTCGGCCCCGGCCCCGGCCGCGCGGGCGGTGAGCAACTCCTCGCGCAAGGCATTGATCGCTTCGGCGAGGCCCAGGCCGTCGGCCATGCGCTCGGCCCGTCCCGTCATGCGGCTCTCCCGGATCCGGAGGTGGGATATGTCCTGCCTTCGACGTCGCCGATAGCATACTCGGCGAGGAGGGGTGCGCCGTGGACGTGCCGCTGATGTCGCGGATCGTCGAGGTGATCGCGGATCGGGGCACGGCGGGCTACCGCTACGGCTCCGGCTGCATCGTCGCCGGGCGGGTCGTGCTGACCGCGGCGCATGTGGTGGCCGGTGCGGAGCGGATCAGCATCCGGGACAGCGGCAAGGTCCTTCGCCCGGCCGTGCTGGTCGCCGAGTCGGCGGCGGACGGGCCGGACCTGGCCGTCGTGCGGATCGACGACGAGTCGATCGACCTTCCGGCGATGAGCCTCGCGCGACTTGATCGTACGAGCACGGTCGAGGATGGACTGCTCTGCCGTGTCGTCGGTTATCCGCTGTTCTCCGAGACCCCACGGCCCTCGTCGACGCGGGAGACGGTCGACGCCATCGGGCGCATACCGCTGCTGTCCGGGCTCGTCGCCGGCCGGCTGAGCATCCACGTGGCCGACGCGCCTCGGGAGCTCCCGTCGGCCGGTAAGTCGCCGTGGGCGGGCATGTCGGGCGCGCCGGTCATCTCCGCCGGAAACCTGCTCGCGGTGATCACCGAGCACGCTCCCCGGGCGGGTCGGTCCACCATCACGGCGACTCCGCTGACCGCCTTGGAACACGATCCGGATCATCCCCGGTGGAACTCCGGCGTGCGTGACCCGGTCCGGTGGTGGGCGTCGCTCGGCGCCCGCGGGATCGACGATCTCGTGCCATTGCCGAGACCACCGGTCCCTCTGGAACCGGCCTACCATGCGGCGTTGCGGGAACTCGGTGCCGGCCTGCGTGAGCGGATGCCGAAACTGCTCGGCCGCGAGCGGGAACTGGTCGAGATCGACGACTTCGTCGCCGGCGGCGAGGGCTACCGGTTGCTCATCGGCGGTGCTTTCTCCGGAAAGACCGCCTTGCTGTACGAAACGGCCACGGCCGGCCTGGGCGGCGGTGTGGATGTGATCAGTTATTTCGCCTCCCGCCGCGCCGCCGACGCCGACGGCGACCACTTCCTCGCCGCCGTCCTCCCGCAGCTCGCCTATCTGTGCGAGATTCCGCCGCCGGCGCCGATCCGCTACGAGTTCCAGCGCCTGTGGTCGCTGGCGGCGAGCCGAGCCGACGAGCGCGGACGGCCGCTGCTGCTGATCGTCGACGGATTGGACGAGGATCTCCGCCCGCCGGCCACCCCGAGCATCGCGGCGCTGCTGCCGCTGCTGGCCGGCGGCCGGACCCACGTGCTGGTGTCCAGCCGGCCCACCCCCGATCTGCCGGATGACCTGCCCATCGGCCACCCGTTGCGGCGCGTACGGCCGGAGAATCTCGAACCGTTCGCCGGCGCGCCGGAGCTGGCCGATCAGGCGCGTCACGAAATCAACGACATACTTCGCGGCGGTACGGACGACATCGCCATCGACGTGCTCGGGTTTCTGACGGCGGCGGCCGGTCCGCTGTCG
>Ga0307509_10008406_pt1 | contig 13177 bp, 18 predicted proteins | sample 10_EM_MG_FD_202245 | JGI IMG/M metagenome (GOLD analysis project Ga0307509, IMG submission 202245) | Populus trichocarpa ectomycorrhiza microbial communities from riparian zone in the Pacific Northwest, United States - 10_EM | ecosystem: Host-associated > Plants > Roots > Unclassified | place...
CTGGCTAGCAGGAGACAGCAGACTTCGACAGACCTTCAGTCTAAGAATACACTTGGTTGAACGGCAATCCCTGAGTCCCTTAGCCCAACTTGTCCTTCAACTATTATCCTTCTAGCTACCGGTCCCCTGAAGCCTCCCTTAGCACCAGCGCTAGCAGGTCCATCGCCGGTCCTATTGTATTTTCGTTAGACAGGAATAAACCTGTTACACATAGAAAGATAGCATACCTCAAGGTGTACTTGAAACCAAGTTTAGAAATATTTTCAAGTGTATAATTTATAGCTATTACATACTATAAATAAATTTCTACATATTTTAAATACTGTATAGACATCATAAACCTGTATTAGAAAACTTATAAAACCAAAGCTGAGATAAGGCTGCATATAAAAATGCACATTCTTTTATCTAGAATTATACCGATGTAAACAACTATTATTTTCCTTCTGTTCCCATCCAACCTACTCTTTTCATTCTTGAGTTATTTCAATTTCTTTGTCTAAAAAGCTTTTTTCTCTTTTCTCAAATGAGGGATAGTTGTCATGCAAACCAAAACTACTTATAACTCAAAACACTAAAAATGCAAATTTACCTAGTTTCCCAGAAGGGCACCAACATGAACACTGGGGTCTTGGTGCCAGTTCATTCAAATACATGTGATTTCGTCATATAGTCAGTTCATCATTTCCGATGACCCGTAGTCACGTGGGACGGTTACCGCCCAAAATGGGAAGGAACGGGCATCATCGCCTAGCCGAATGTCAGTTCCAGATTACCCGTACTCAAGTACCATAACAACCCACTGTATCCACTATTAGGGATCGGGCTCTTGACTTTCGCAATCGGAGACAAAACACCCTGAGAAGGAATAATGCTTGGTCCACCAAGTATAGCTTTGGGAGGCGAACCTTGCTGGATCTTATTAACTGGTATTAGTTATTTTGTTAACCTGCGGTGCTAGGTCTATTGTGGTTTGGTGTTCTAGTACAGGTGAGATCTGCAATAGTGGACACAGCAGGTTTTTACAGTACCCATGATCCCCTGACCACAGATCAATACCGTAAAAAGCCCCTATATCCACTATCGGGGATGGTGGCTCAGCAATTATCTTCAGGTGTGTGGGTGCAAGTGCCAAGGGATCGAGTGATCGGCCATGATTCCGAAATTAGAAAATTGCGCAACTCTATCAAACTGAACCTGAGTCAGTATGTATCGTATAAAATTAAGATCAAATCAAAAGATCTAGCAAAGATCTTCAAATACTTACCTGAATTGTGAGATGACTGGATATCAAAATTGAAAGGGAAAGAATGAGTCCGCTTTGATGTTTGTGACTCAATTGTAAAATATGAATCAGTAACAGCAAACTAGAAGAAAGAAGGCAAAAGGATATATAAAAGAAGTTGTGTAATGAGTGTAGAAAGGAGAGAGGCAATCGGGAGGCAAGAATGTCACCAATTCGAAGCAGAAAGCGACTGCGACGTAGGCTACAAGCGAAGTCAATCGAAGACCGGATCTTGACTCTATAGGATCTCAAGCCAACGAGATATCCAGAGTGACCATATAGTCAGATGCAAGAAATCAGACTACTTACCTTCCTTGAGCATCATGAGATTTCTCTCTCTCCAAAGGGTGAGTATCATAAGCCTAACGTATTTGACTTAATAATGGGACACTCACTAGATATGGGACACTTGGCAATTGCAGTGTCCCACATACTAAAATAGAAATACCTCAACCTAAGCTAAATCTATTGATCTGTAAATCCATCTATAGCTAACATATCTTTAAATATGCTCTAGCAATATTACTCCCCCATTGGCAAAACTGATTAAACAATAGTATAAAGTGTAGAGCCTGAGAAATAATCAATTACCTATATAGTGAGTAATGTATTTTATATAAAATTGATGAAAAATGGTAAACTTATTCTAACTGCTGGAGAAGGTAGAGGCACATCTGCTCCTGAGCCTGCATGTTGTAGAAAGTTGATTCAAGATCTACAAAGTCCAAGTCGTTGATTTCAATCAGTTCAACCTTTTAAAATCACAATATCTTTCAGTTTGAATCATAAAACTATTAAGGCCTCTATTAATACTTAATTAAAACAGCTGAAAAATATTCCATAAATACTTGATCAGTCTATAATAATGCTCTATAATGAATATTATGCCTTTAGGCTTTAAAGAAAATATTTGCTAACTCCTGTATAAAATGTCCTAATTTACAATATGTTGACTATTTTATATCTGATACAATTGATAGAAAATCATCAACTTATGCTATTTACTAGAAACTAGTAGGAAAGTATATCTTTTCATATTACCTATCATTGTAAATATAAATTACAAGTTGAGTAACTTTAAGTATAATATTTGAATTTTATACAAGATTTACAAAATGTAACTAACAGTTTCCATTATTTAAAGGTTACTAGAATTACAGAAACAAAAGTATAATTTCATTGATAAACTCGTAGAATACTTAAAATATGTATTAGGTTATATAGAGAGTCGAAATATGATATTTTTGTGTATGACAAATATGATACGGATTGAAATCAACAACTTGGACATTGTAGATATTGAATCAACTTTGTACAACATGCAGGCTCAGGAGAAGATGTGCCTCTACCTTCTCCAGCAGTTAGAATAAATTTACCATTTTTCATCAATTTTAGATAAAATACATTACTCACGATATAGGTAATTGGTTATTTCTCTACATGGTGTACTATTGTTTCATCAGTTTTGCCAACGGGGAGGAATATTGCTAGAGCATGTTTAAAGATATGTTAGCAATCTAGAGATAGATTACACATCAATAGATGTCGCCTAGGTTGAGGGATTCTTTTTTTAGTATGTGGGACATTGTAATTCCCAAGTGTCCCATATCTAGTGAGTGTCTCATTACTAGGTCCAATACATTACCCAAGAGCAAGCCCCCGAGTTGCACATGATACCACAAGACCGATCAGTGACTGGGTATGAAAGAGGGAAAGGATGGAGGAATTGGCGAAGCAGTCACCAGTAATGAGTAAGGAGGCATTGTTTTATGCCGTATGGGCTTTGTGTCCAGAATTGGAGGAAAGACTATATAGTGACTGGATAGAAGGAAGGAAAGCTGGGCGAACAGTAAGGCAGGGTGTAACGGGGTCTTGGCACTGGACATTAGTCGAAGGCAAAGAACGACAGAAAGGTCCTAAACGATAACAGGCGTTTAGGGTGAGGGTTCGGAGATGACAATCCCAGGTCAAGGCTGATCACGTAACGATAGATTAGGGTCAGGGTTCGTGGGTTCTTGGCGTGGAACTTGGGTATCAGAATAGAAGACGTTATATTCTGAAGTACAAGAGTCGTGAAAGAAATACCAGGTAGTGTAAAGAATCAAGGAAATAGGGGGCTTTTTTTTTTTTTATATCATATATTGGTTGTTAAGGTACAAGAAATCGCACAGAGCACTAGCTATGGCAAAAACAAAACCCAAAATGGAAAACGAACTAACAAAGAAAATATCTGGAACACTACTCTTGAACTGGGGTCCGTACCGGTCCCAGGCCCACATACGGGCGCGAAATTAACACAAGTAAATCAAGGAAAACCCTCCCTAAACCAGCGGACAGCATGAGAAACAAAAATGTAAACCTAGCTCTCCTGAGACGACATAAAGTAACCAAAGGATACTAGATTAGAAGAGCGGGAAGATATCGAGCTAGCGGAGGAACTTGGGCGAGAAAACATGCTCGGCGGGAAGGCTGTGGCCGTAGACCTGATGTAACGGGTGAGAGGGCCCAGGAGGGCTACCGAGGACCATACGTGGGCGTCGGGTCCAAGTCCAGTGACCCCAGGAAGGTGGTGGATCAAGGCTGGCTCCTTCGCTGAGCAGTGGAGCACGGCGTGCTTGAAGCTTGCGAGTACTCCTCCGCAGCTGGGGCAGGTTGTTGAGGCGTGGTCGTTCCAGGACGGGTGGGCGAGGAGGTAACTTTTCACAGACCTCATCTGGTGAAGGCGACGCGTGTGAAACTTGGAGAGGCCTATAAATGGATGGGGCTTTACTGAGGGGCGGTAGGCGTATATGGCAGGATCCGGCGCGGCTACCTCCCACTCCTCTATGAGGAGTTTCTGGCATAGGAGCTTAAGCTGCGAGTAGGTACGGCCCGGAGGGGGGTTGGGGTATGCCTCGCCCAATCGGTGCTGGAAGGTGACCGGCAGGGGGGCGTGGCCGTCAGGGCCAAGGAGGCAAGGATCGAGTGGGGGAGGGCGTCCAAGGGTAGGTGGGCCCTATTCTTCGAGGCCGGTCTCGGTTGAAGCCATGGTAGTGGCAGGCGGCTGCCCGCATTCTTGCACGGGAGGTCTCTATGATCGGGGGTATGGCGGCTTCGCAATGGCGTCTGAAGCGAGGCAGGGAGTCTGGCTGCAGCTGGGCTGATCTCCGGGGGGGAACATATCACCCTCAGGCAGGCCAGGCGGTGTTTGTACGCGAGGAGGAGGTTGACTGGGGGGAGGCAGGCTTCAACACCCAGGATGTCAGTAGGGGTGCACGCAAAGCAGTTTGTGGTCCATCTCTGGACCTTGTGCCAGAAGGCTGAGAGTTTCCTCGTCATGTGGACAGTGGGTTTGAAAGTGTCAGCGCCATAGCCGAGGATGGAAATAAAAGTGAGGATGCCAACCGATGACACAGAAACAGGGGGCAGGCCCATCCCCGGGGGGGAGAGCCTTTTGATGGCCACGAAAGCAGCTTGGGCTTTGGCCAGGCTCTTGGTTAAGGGTGGGGGCGTCGAGAACGAGGGCGTGAAACAGTACCCCAGCCATCGGACCTCGTCCTTGGGGGGAAAGATTGAACCCTCTAGGTGTATTGGGGAGAGCAAGGAAATAGGGGGCTTTTTTATTTTATTTTTTATTTTTATTTTTATTTTTTATTTTTTTTTATATCATATATTCGTTGTTAAGGTACAAGAAATCGCATGGAGCGCTAGCTATGGCGAAAACAAAACCCAAAATCCAAAACCAACTAACAAAGGAAACTTCAGGCACCAAATCATCTTCAACTGGGGTCCGTACCGGTCCCAGGCCCACATACGGGTGCGAAATTCAAACACGTAAATTAAAGCAAACCCCCCTTACACCAGCGGAAAAGCATAAAACATAAAAACATAAACCTAGCTTTCTTGAGACGACATAATGTAACCAAAAGAAACTACATAATACCAGTGGGAAGAAACCGAGGAGGCAGAGGATGACGGGCGTGAGAACATGCCCGGGGGGAAGGCTGTAGCCGTAGACTTAATGAAGTGGGCGAGTGCGCCCAAGAGGGCAGCTGAAGACCATACTAGAGCGTCAGGGCCGATGTCAAGGACCGCCTGAAGGTGGCGTGTCCTGGCAGGCTCCTTGGCCGAGCACCGCAGGATAGCCTGCTCAAATATCTCGGGGGCGGACAAGCAGCTTGGGCAGGTGGTGGGGGCGTCTTCGTCCCAGGAGGGGTGGGCGCGGAGGTAACTCTTCCCAGATCTCATCTGGTGGAGGCGGCTCGCTGAAAACCTGTCGAGGCCCATAAAGGGGTGGGGCTTGAGCGAGGGGCGGTATGGGTACCTGGACGGGTCTGGCGCGTCCTCGTCCCATTCTTCCATAAGGAGGTTCTTGCATTTGAGTTTGAGCTTGGGGTAGGAGCGGCCCGGCGGAGGCGGAGGGTAGATCTCGCAGAGTAGGTGTTGGGAGGTCACTGGGAGCGGGCTGAGCCTGTTAGGACCCAGGAGGAAAAGCATGGAGGGCGGGAGGGCAAGGAAATAGGGGGCTTTTTATTTTTATTTTTTTATTTATTTTTATTCAAGTATTCGTTGTTAAGGTACAAGAAACTACATAAGGCGCTAGCTATGGCAGAAACAAAACCACAAAACAATCCAACGGCCTGCTTCACCTCGTCATGGGACAAACAAATACCCCCCGCCCGTAGGAAAGAAATCAAACACGAAGACCAAAAACCGTACTCCCAGGACCCTATGGTGTGGGCCTAACCGCACACCAGCCACCAGCCTAAACTAATGGGGAGGAAAGAATAGGAAAGCCAAACGCGAAGAAACCCAACATGAAGACGTACAGGAGGAAAGAAAACCCTTCAGCAGGCTCCCCCAAACAAAAGAAAAGAATCTTACGGCCAGGGGCCGACGGAGCGGAAAGAATAAAACTACTGTTGCCTGTTGGCTAGGGGAATTCCCCGAACCTACCGGCTTAGGGGCAAGACGTGTCACCGGCGAACTGCGGGGAAATCGGCGCGCACCAGACTTTAGGAACATCCAAGGAGATAGTGCAATGCAATGGAATACCATAACCAGCACGAGTTGCGACGGTAGAGTAAATCGCGTAGCGGGTAAGGAAGGCGAGGGGAACCACCCGGCGAGGAGAGCCACTCGGCAGTAATGGTGGCAGCAATGGGAACGAGGCAGTAAGGTGCCAGCTGGAGGGCAGTAAGGTGCCAGCAAGGAGGGTGTAGCAGTACGGTGCAAGCGGACCTGACGCGTGGGAAGCGGGAGGAGGAAGGCTCGCCAAACAACCGAGAAGTACGAACACAGAGGACGGAGACGGGGTCACAGCTTTTCGAATGGCGAGCGTACCGAACCTGCAACTCAGGAAAGAGTGCAATACCAGAGAGCAGGGCCACCAGGGCAACTACTTCACTGATAGTCCGAAACTAGCGAGCGTGTGTTGACGGAGGAAGGAGGGTTGCGGACCGTGCAAATCGCTAAGCGAGACGCGTCGTGAAGTGCGGGGTAAAGGGTAGGAACACCAACGCGAGCGTGCTCAACGCAGATGAACGGAACCAGAAAGGAATCCATAACCCCAGGGAGGGGAGGCCAAAGGCCCCAGAGAGAGGAAGGAGATGAAGGCGTGATAAACCCGCGAGCAGTTGGCACGGACGGGGTAGATGAGAGGCGGAGGACACTCTCACGATGATTTCCCATGGTGTTGAGATTTCAATCGCTGGAGGTGGAGCGGACGAGAAAGATGAAGGAAATAGGGGGCTTTTTTTATATTCTTTTTTTTTATTTATATCATATATTGGTTGTTAAGGTACAAGAAATCGAATGGGGCGCTAGCTATGGCGAAAACAAAACCCAAAAACCAAAACGAACTAACAAAGGAAGCATCAGGCACCAAAAGCTCTTCAACTGGGGTCCGTACCGGTCCCAGGCCGACATGCGGGCGCCAAATTATACGAAGTAAATCAAAGGAAACCCTCCTTAAACCAGCGGAACGCATAAAAAAACAAAAATATAAACCTAGCTTTCTTGAGACGACATAAAGTACCCAAAAGGAACTACATTAGATGAGCGGACAGAAACTGAGGAAGTAGAGGACGACGCGCGGGAGAACATGCCCGGGGGGTAGGCTGTAGCTGTAGACTTAATGTAGCGGGCGAGGGCGCCTAAGAGGGCAGCCGAGGACCATACTGGGGCGTCCGGGGCGACGTCCAAGACCCCCTGAAGGTGGCGGGTCCTGGCAGGCTCCTTAGCCGCGCATCTGAGGATAGCGTGCTCGAACGTCTCGGGGGAGGTCAAACAACTGGGGCACGTGGTGGGGACTTCGCTGTCCCAGGAGGGGTGGGCGCGGAGGTAGCTTTTCCCAGATCTCATCTGGTGAAAGCGGTCCGCAGTAAACTTGTCGAGGCCCATGAACGGGTGGGGCTTCAGCGAGGGGCTGAACGGGTACCTGGCCGGGTCTGGAGCGGCCTTGTCCCATTCTTCCATGACGAGGTTCTTGCACTTAAGCTTGACCTGTGGGTAGGAGCGGCCCGGGGGGGGCTCGTGATAGAAGTCGCTAAGGAGGTGCTGAGACGTGACTGGGAGGGCGTCAAGCCCGTCCTGGCCCAGAAGGCAAAGAATCGAGTTGGGGAGAGCGTCGAGGGGGAGGTGGGCCCTGTTCTTGGAGGGAGGTCTGGGCTGGGTCCAAGGGAGGGGCAGGCGGCTGCCTGCATTCCTCGCACTTAGGGCCCTGAGGTCTGGAGAGTGGCGGTGAAGGGAAGGAGTCTGCACCGAGAGGGGGAGCCTCGCGGCTGCGGGGTTGATCTCAGGCGCGGAGCAGAGGATGCTAAGGTGAGCCACCCGGCGTTTGTACGTGAGGAGGAGATCGAGTGGCGGGAGGCAGGCCTCGATGGCCAGGATGTCAGTGGTGGTGCTCATGAAGCAGTTGGTCGTCCATCTCTGGACCTTGTGCCAGAACGCGGAGAGCTTCCTGGTCATGAGGACCGTTGGAACAAAGGCGTACGCGCCATAGCTGAGGATGGGAAAGAGGAGGGAGGAGGCAAGTCTGTGACAGAGGTACGGGGGGAGGCCAATTCCTCGGGTGGAGAGACGTTTGACCGCCACGAAGGCAGCTTGGGCTTTGGCCAGCGTTTAGACAAAGTGGGTGGTGGAGGAGATCGAGGGCGTGAACCAGTAGCCTAGCCATCTGACCTCTCCCTTGGGCGTGAAGACCGACCATCCAGGTGGATCGGAGCGTTGGAAATGGGGGCCTTATCCCTGTTCGTGCGCCAGTGGATAAGCTCCGTCTTGGGGACCGAGAAGCCGACACCCAGCCTGGCCCCTTTGACCTTCAGCCTCGCGTAATGCCTCTGCAGGATTCGGATGTTGCCTCGATAGGAGGCAGAGGACGCGGTCAGACCGAAATCGTCCACGTAGGAGAGCGTGAGGCCACCGGGGATCTCCGAGTGGAGGCGGGAAACCTAAATGACAAACAAAAGCGGGGAGACTGGGGAGCCCTGGGGCGTGCCCACCGAGACCGTGGCGAACACCTTGGGCGATCCCTGGTATAGGAGCCGGCAAGGCCTGCCAGACAAGAAGGACCTGGTCCAAGACACAAGGTACGTGTTGACCCTTTTGGCTCGAAGCATGCCGCAGAGTGTGGAGGGGTTGACATTGTCGAAACCCCCTTTAATGTCCAGAAAGAGTGTGGACACTTTCCTCCCAGCCATCTGGAGGGTCTTCACCTCATGGGTGAGGGTGGTAACAGCGTCCGAAGCCGACAGGCCAGCTAGCTAGCCGCACTGGTGAGGATTGAGGAGGCCAGTGGCACGGGCCACACCGGAGAGTCTCGAGTTCATTATCCTTTCAAGGATCTTGGAAAAGGTCTGGAGAAGAACTATGCCACAGAAGGATGAGGGGGAGTCGTATGAGGGCTTCCCGGGCTTGTCAAGGACTATGCCGTCGGCCTTCTTGAGGGTAAGGGGGTGGGACCCGTAAGTCACCAAGGGGGCCAGAAGGTCGTGGATGTGGTGAGGGGCCACGCGGTGCACCCTTTTCCAAACCGAGTTAGGGATCGCGTCAGGCCCTAGGGCCGATGATGGGGAGGAACGTGCAATGGCCCTGCTAATCTCGTCAGGTGCCAGCGGGAGGCATTCTCTGAACGGGAGCAGGATGGGGTCGGTGAACTCAGCTGGATCGCCTGGAAAAAAATGATCAAGGAGTGCTTGGTTGAGCTCGGGCGGCGTTGAGGCGCCTGGGAGATGAGGGAAGCGGGGCGGGGGACGACCTATGGCGAATCTTTTGGCCGTCCAAAAGGTCTGGGGGGTCGCTGAGGCCAAGAAGGAGGACCAACGGGTCCTCTTCGCCTTCTTGATCGCCTTGAAATAGGCTGATCTCGCGGCCCTTGCGGATGCGAGGAGAGAGGCATCGAATCTATCTTGTTTCGAGGAGCGGAGAGCGGAGTTGTAGGCCTTTCTGAGCACCGACAGGAGCTCGGACCAGCATGGCTTGGAGCGGAACGTCACCCTTTTCATCGGGGTGTGCAGCCCAAATTGGCACCTGACCTGCCGCAGATTGGTACTGAGCCAAATGTCCACAGAGCTCGTGGTGGGTAGAGGGGGCGGGGGCGAGATGACCGTTGCTTTCAGCGAAGTGTCCAGGGCGGCCCAGTCGGACAAGTCCCAGTTGGGGGTTGGGGGGGGGGCCCGAAATAATGGGGCCTCAAAGCTGAGGAGGATCAGGATGTGGTCTGAGCCGGTAGAGGGGAGGGGGTCAGACCATTCAGAGAAGTACTGTGAGAGGTGGGGGCAGGGGAAGGCTAGGTCCAGGACGCCCGGGCGTCTGATAAGCGACATGGAGAACCAAGTGAAAACACCAGGGGTGTTGAGGAGGGAGAACCCTAGGTCCGTGGCCCTGTCGAAGTAGGGGGTTGAGGTGGCAATCTCGTCCTCGTTGAAGGTCCTGAGGGGGTCAGCCGTGGGGTGATGGATGTTGAGGTCACCCAAGCTGAGGGTGGGAAGGGGGCTGGAGGGGAAAACAATGTCAGGAGGGACAGAGCGAGTGTTGTTCGCGCGCCCTTTGGTGCTGTAGGAGTTGATTATTGTAAAACCAGTTGTGGAGGGGTTAAAGAAACCATTCGGGGTGAAGAGGGCAAGCGCCATGACGTCCCCTCGCCCAAAAAACGGCGGAAGGAGGGCAATAGTCGACAAAAAGGAGCTATAAACATAAAAGGCAACCCGGGGCTTGCAGCCACCGGACGTGGGGGGGGAAAAAAACTGTGAACGAATTAAATGAAGGAAGTTTGCCCCTGTAGACTGAGGGGTTTTGAAGGGCTACAATGGAAGGAGGGTGGGCCAATTTGGTGAAAGACCCGAAAGGCGATAGGAACACATCCGCGCTCCCGAGGCAGTTGTGTTGAACGTGTGTGAAGGTCTTCGGGGGGGGGGGCGAGGCCTGCTCACCACCACAAGAGGAAAGGTTGTGCTGCATTATTGGGCCAAGCCCGATGGATTTCTGCTCATAGGGGAGGGGCTCTGGGGCTCCAGGGGAGGGAGCCGACCAGCGCCTGGTGCGGGCCTTACAGAGGCCGGAAGGATCGTTGCGCTTGTGGCTCTTGGAGTAGCCATCTCGAACGCCGACAGGAGGGAGCGGGTGGGTGAAGGGGGGGGCGAGATGTCACGGTCGTCGGCGGCCGTGACCATCTCGTCGCCAGCGGCCGGCGGGAGAACGACCTCGTCGGCAGCGGACGGACATCTGAGAGGCGGCGGAGTCGGACGGGAGTCCCAATCCCTGTGAGTCGCATTGTGGGCGCCTCCGCAATTGGCGCAGGGCGGTGGCGAGGAAGAACAACAGCCAGGAGCAGCCTGAAGGTTGCCACCTCCAGGGGAGGTGGGGTTGGGGCACCGGTGCATCGCACGGGTGTGATTGAGGGAGCAGATGGGGCAAACCGGAGAGGCGGAGGGGCACCTGGGGGCGACGTGGCCGAAACCCCAGCAGTTCTTGCACTGAGTGTACCTATTGGAAGAGTAGGCGCGTTCAATATTTCGTGAACGGGAAAAGAGTCTAATCGAGGAGCCCATCGTGAGCACGTCCCCTGGGTGGACGGAGACAATGACGGAGGTGGCCAACTTGCCCTCCCTGGACTGTGCGTTGGGATTAAGGTATCTGGCCGATAGGATGTGTATGGTCTTAGAGTTGAGGATCGATGTCGTGAGATACGGGAAGAGCTCTTCCGGGTCCTCAGGGAGGAAAGTGAGCGGGAGGGAGTGGATGGCGTGCTGAGCTTCGTTGGAGGCGAGGCGGAAAGGCAACCAGGGAGACTCACCCACAGGGAACGACTTGTTGAGCTCGTTGGAAAGGGCGTCAATTATGGGGAAAAGGCCGCGGCGGGGGTGGCAGGGTCGGTGACGAGGAGGGTGACAGACCTACGGGCATTGACCTTGGTGGTGACTGCGATGGGCAGGACGCAGTTCGCATCTCTTAGGACGTGGGCAGCTATGTCAGGGAAGGTCGCGGCAATGAGGGCCGCTTGCGGGTGCTCAGAGGGGGAAGAAGGAGGAGCGTAGAACCTTCTTTCGGCCGTAGGGAGCGACCTCGGTGCATGAATTTCAGGGGCAAGGTTACTGGCTGACGCGACTTGGGCGGCCGAGAGAGAGCTCTTATTCTTCTTGCCCTTCGTGGTACCTTTCAAGGCTGCGTGAGCATACGAGGGTTGGGGCTTGTGACAGTCGGGGGCGAGGTGGCCCGAGATGAAGGTGGTGGGATCAGGGTACTTCCCTTCGCGGAACGCGTTCGCTTCCCAGGTGTCAGGGAACTTATCCGCATAGGCCTGGGGGTCGCCGTAAAAGGCTTGGGTGTCCGGGTCATACCGGGAAATGTCGGGGTCGAAAGAGGAAGAGCTAGCCTTGCCTGAGGGGGGGGCGCGGGCCTTCGCCTTAGGTTGAGCTGGGAGGGGCGTGGGGCGTGTGGTGGCACCGGTAGGGGGAATGGCAGGGCGAACGGAGGGAAGTGCCGGGCGTGTGGTCGCACCAGTCGGGGGAACTGGTGGCCGAGCGGGGGCTGGCGCTTGGGAGGGGGGGGAGCAGACACCCTTTGTGACAGGTCACGTAGGGACGCGTGGATAGGGGAGAGCTTGCTGTTCAGGGCCGCAGTGGTAGGGAGGGTGGCCACAATACCTTGTATGGTTCCTAATTGCGTTGTTATGGTGTCAAGCTGACGCGTCATGGACGCGAGAGTGTTGAGAGAGGAGCAGGAGAGGGGGACGAGGATTGTCTCTCCGTCTGAGAGTTCAGCCAGCTGTCGGTCGTCGAGGATTGGGAGCTGGATAGAAGACAAGTTAAGCCTTTGGCGGGTCTCGCGAACAAAGTCTCGAATGAAGAGGTGGGACCCAGGGAGTTCAGGGGAAGAGGACTGCGTAGAGGGGGCACGCGAGGGGGCACCCGAGGAGGGAAGGGGAGGCAAGTCGTCCATCGTGAGGACAAGGGATCCAGGACGCGAAGCCTGACAGGAGGAGGAGAAAGGGGGGTGAGTGGGGATCGTGCACTGAACGACGTGGAGTTGTGATTTCCATGACTGGAGGTGTAGAGGGCGCGGAGTGTGGAAGGAAATAGGGGGCTTTTTCTTTTTTTCTTTTTTTCTTTTTTTCTTTTTTTTCTCTTTTTTTTTTTTATCATGTATTCGTTGATTAAGGTACAAGAAACAGTATGGAGCGCTAGCTATGACCTGTAACATGTGTACATGTTCCGGTAACGGTACACAGGAGCGGGCAGTGCAGGATCTCCTATGTTTAGTTGATTTATATTTGGTTTATTTGATTGGATTTCAGCTCCGCCACTGTCTCTGAGTCAGATAGGCTATGCTATCGTATTGCTATGTTTAGTTTCCTTTGCTGGAAGTTTATATTTAGGATTCCGGGTATGGAATGGTCATGTAACACTGGCGAAG
>Ga0307509_10008407_pt1 | contig 13177 bp, 10 predicted proteins | sample 10_EM_MG_FD_202245 | JGI IMG/M metagenome (GOLD analysis project Ga0307509, IMG submission 202245) | Populus trichocarpa ectomycorrhiza microbial communities from riparian zone in the Pacific Northwest, United States - 10_EM | ecosystem: Host-associated > Plants > Roots > Unclassified | place...
CCATATTTTTTTTTAATTTTTAATTTTCCTCTTAATGACCTAATTAAATGTTAAATTAATTAAAATTATTAAGTAAGGAAAAAATTAAAAGATAAAAGATCAAAATAAAAAATATGAAGAGATGGGTGGTGTTTTTAGACTTTTTAGTAAAATATTTAATTTATTCCTCCTACTTTCTAATGATAAAACTTGGGTCCCTTTAAAGTATTTTTAGAAAAAAATTAATTTTAGTTCAAAATTTTATTTTATTGAGTTTTTTTTCTTCTAAATTCAGGCTTCATTTTTGGTTTTTTATTGAGTTTTTTTTTTGGATTTCTTTTAAAAAAATTAAAATTTTTTTAACATTTTTTATGATGTTTTTTACAGAATATTATTTAATTTAATTAGTGTATGGCTTGTTTGTTTAATTTTTTAATTTGATGTATTTTTAATCCCTTAATTTAAAAATAAATAAATCATTTCATCATTTGTTTTTTTTTTAATTTCTGTTGTATTTGACTTTAAAAAATAAATCTTTTAAGTAAGTACGAGAGGAATCTTCAAGGAAAACAAATGGTCCCGATCGACGGCTAAAATACGCGTGTGAGCTGGCATTGAGGTGGACAACGACCATGAATTAAATGTACTAGTATGTGTTGACTTGGTGGCCTCGCAAAAGAAAGAGAGAAGGTCGAGTAAACCCCTCGGGATCTTGCTAAAAAAAAAATGTCGAGGCGCTCGTGTTCTCTAATTCAATGTCTGCTCCCACTGCCACTACTACTCTTCAACTTGTTAATGATGTCAAGCCTCTTACAAACTTCTCAAGGTGATGTTGGCACCGCTGCCCAGTACAGCCCTCCATATTTACGTAAGTAGTCGTGTGCTATGTATGATGAACTCATGTGATCCAGCCATGTTTCACAAATCGTATCACAATGTAAAGTATTTTTCTCTCTGACTTTGGTACGTATGTATAGCCACCGCTTGTTACAATGACAGCGCGTCGCAGTTTCCGTCGAATAATATGTTTGCGGCGGCTGGAGATGGAATCTGGGACAACGGGGCTGCTTGTGGAAGGCAATACTTGGTCAGGTGTATCAGTGCCGCGGTCGCTGATTCTTGCATAGCTGATCAGGTCATTCAAGTGAAGATAGTCGACTATGCTCTAGCATTGATCAATAATCCACCCTCAGCTAGTGGCACCACCATTGTTCTATCGGAGACAGCTTTTGGGGCTATTGCAAATAATTCTGCAGCCCCTACTTCCATTAATTTGGAATTCCAACAGTAACTCTTTCTCTCTCTCTCTCTCTGTGAATTTGATACTATGAAAATAATATGATAGGCATCTTCATGGTTGATGGGGTTTCTTCTTCTTCTCTTTTTGGAGGATGATCGCTCTTTCATGTTCAATTTAACTAGCATTTCAATTTCCAGTGAGAGATGAGATGGCATAAGCAGTTTCCTGATAGTGATGGATTAATTTCTGTCTCCTTTCTAGGGTATGACACGAAGAGTGATGGTGCAGGGCAAGCTGTGAAGATCAGGAAGAAGAGAATGGATGATTGCATGTGTGAATTACAGTTTTTACAAGTTAAAGTGTATATGATCCAGCTTTGTTTCTAGCCACAATCGTTTTACCCATTCATTCCTCCTATCTATTTCCGCGTTCTGAGTAATGAATGAATGAATGAATGAATACCTTTCATTCGTAATCTTCTTCTTTTCCTTGCGTGCTCCATGGTTTTAGAACCTCTCGAGCTTTAACTAATCAACGTCGTTTGACGTGTCTTGCGTCGTCTTCTTCTTTTCCTTGAATCACGGTTGGGCGTGGCGTGGAGGTTTCAAATTTGTCTTTGGACGACGTTTCATATGCGGATTCTTATGTAGTTTCCTGAAGTTTGATTGCTAAAATGTAATGTAGTCGAGGATATGTGATTGTTCATTGTTGTGTTTAGTTGAAAATAAAATTTAGTGGTATCATGTTCGGTTCATGTTTAAAACTTCATTTGGATTTAAAAAAAAAAATACTATTTTACCTTTACAACTCAAAATATCTAATTTCATTCATATTGGTTTTTTTTTCATTTTATACAAATAAAAAAAAACATATATCCATATTATACTAACCAATTTCTACAACATTAAAGTCATTTTATACAATATTAGCTCAATATATGTACAAAGATGTTTGGATTTTCTCTAAGGGAATTCAATTCCCAAGGTCAAAGAAGTTGGGAGTGGTTGAGATTACTTTTTAAAATGCTTTTCACTCAGAAATGTATCAAAATAATTATTTTATATTTTTTAAAAATTATTTAATTTTGATATCAACATATCAAAATGATCTAAAAACACCAAAAAAAATATTAATTTGAAGTAAAGCATAAAATAAAAATAAAAATAAAAATAAATTTTTTTTAAAAGCGCTTTTGAAATGCAAAAATAAACAAGGAGAGGGGAACTAGGCTTTGGATCCGTGTTTTCTTACGGGCCAGATCAAAAACCAATTATTGTATAAAAAATATAAGTATTGTTATTTTTTTTTTGCATACGATGATAAATATTTGATATGATGATTAAAAAACTTGACTATTGTATTAGATCAAATTAATCGATCATTATATACGTTAATAACTAAATAAAAAAGTCGGCGTGACTTGTTCGACCTAGTGGGTTAAGAGCAAACTAGTCACCCTGTTCAAATAAAATTATAAAGTTGTTATAATTATGATATTCATATTACATCAAAGCATTGTTTCTAAAAGTTCTTGGTTAATGTTCTATTAAGACTGGATATTAATTAGAGTTGTTGAAACCGATACATATTATATTCTTTTTTTTTTATGAAAGAAAGCATTTGCTCTCATAAACTAAGGTATGAGGGATACTTGAAACTAATATGTAGGTGCTTGTCATATAATATGTACAGTTAATTAACCCGTAAGAGATTTTCATATGAAAAGATCATTTTATGTCTATAGAAAGATTCACGTGGTAGTTTTGTAAGTGATCCTTAGACTTGGGCCATGTTTGTTTTCAGGAAAATACTTTCCTGGAAACCATTTTCCTCACTTTCTCATGTTTGGTAAACACATGGAAAGTTAGTCAAAGGAAATTAAATTATGGTCAAAGGAAAAGCTAAACTTTAATAGTTGGAAAGTGTTTTCCTCTTTTTATTCTTGGAAAACACTTTCCTTTTTTACTTACGGACAATGAAAAAAATCTCTCTCTTTTTCTCTCTTATTAATTAGTTTACTAGAATTGATCTCTTCAAAAAATCACTTTGCGTGGCTGTAAATCTCCCTTTCTCAAATCTCTTTATTGGAACAAAAGATCATCTTATTTCAGGTAATTATTTTCCTCAAATATTTCTTTATTATCTGTCCTTTTTTTTCCTGTTCTTTATTTGGATTTTTTATTGTGATTGTGGCATAAATCTTGTTAGCTTGTTAATTTTTGGGAAAAAATCAGAACAATTCCATGCTTTGTTTTGTATAGGATCTTAGATCTTGCTTGTTAATGTGCTTGTTGATTCAATCTTTAGCTTTTCTCTATTTTGGTTTCTCAGATTTCCCACAACACTCGCATACACTTCTTTCGATCTCATCACCACATTTCTCTACAAAACTCCACCACACTTTTTCAATCTTTCTGTTAATAGAATTCAAAACTCAATAACTTAGGACATCATTCTTTGTTGGGTATTGCTCTGAGAAGAGAGAGTGTGGCTTCTATCTCTGTTCCATGCCCCAAGACTGTCTTGGTTGCTGCTGGTGCGGGATCTAACGCTCAAAATCCACTATCAAAGCATAGGATCTCTTTTCCTCGACCACCCAATTCCAATCAGAACCCGTCTCTCTCTTTCGGATCCATAGTATCTGGTTTTGAGGTCAGTTCATCTTGTAGTAATTTGGTAGTTCTCTCTATATCTTCATCATTTGGTTGCCCATTACAAAGTTTTTGAGTAAGACATGAATTATTCGCTGTCTCATTTCTTTTCTTTATCTATGTGTTAAGCATGAATCTTTGATATTTTATATTGATGCAGTGAAAAATACATATGGCCCTAACAATTTGTTTTGGGGTTAACGTATTCTTAAGGAAGGTTGTCTATTTTGTTTTTCTTTTCCTTCTATATGGTTTGATAGCTGACTGTGATCATAGCAAAAGACAACAGTGTTTCAGATTTTTAAATTAAAATTTCAATTATAGATTCATCATTTGGGTTTTTGATATGAGTAATACCTGGAAATAAACAAGGCTTAGATGCTTATTATTCATATTCCCAGTGCTGATTGTTCATATTCCCAGTACTGATCATATTCCCAGTGCTTATTGTTCATAACTTGTATGAGTTCTATGATTAGGAATTTTGGTACTAGCAAACAGAATTATATTAGTGAAAGATCTGTTCTTTTTAGCATTTCTCTCTTTAAGTTTCCATGTTTTGCTAATAAAATTCAATTTTTTTTAAGAAAATGAAACTTGTAAAGAAAGATGACTAGCTTGTTGTATTAGAGAAAATGTGTGTTTTGAGGTCAAATTTATTAGAGCATCAAACATGTTGTGATCTAAAGGATTTGAGTTGTGTTTTTGAGGATCGACAGTATGAAAAGCTCATCATGTTTTAAAATGCGCCTCATGTGCTAGCTTTGTGATGGTGTTATTTAGGAAACAGTTGGTATACCATGTATTCATATGATATCATAGAATGGCTGACATTTTGGTGACTTTAACTTCTTCTTTTTGTGAATGAATGTTCTATAGCAATCGGTGAAATATTGCAAATGTATAACAACTGTATGGACAAGTGTATCCCTAGTTCCTCTCACATTTTCTTCAAGTGTAACTTATACTACAGAACTGAGCAATAATAAAATTTGCAAACCTGTGTCAAACATGAACTGCAATGCTGAACTGTAATTAGGCAATGATTAATTTAAACAAATCGTTTGTGTTTTTAATATGAGTAATACCTGGAAACAAACAAGGCTTAGATGCTTATAGTTCATATTCCCATTACTTATTGTTAAAAGTGAAGCTCTTTCACTAGTATACATCAGTGCTTGATACCACAGATTGAACTGAACATGACATGTAGAATTACAAGTATTTCTAGTTATCCAAATATATTGATTGTATCAGTTTGATCACAATTTCTTATATTGATTGTGTAAGTATTTGATATGCTTTTTGAATGTTTATTTCTCCAAACTTTTTAGGTTTCATTATCAGAAAACTTCACTTTCTTATTATGGATAGTAAGATTATTCATGTAACATGAATGAGAGCAGCTGTAACTGTCATAGCTGCAGGAGTAGCTATTATTGAACGAGAAAGAAATAGAATTTATATACCAAGAGAATCACGTATAAATGCAATTGCTCAACAAGAATTCTATATTGATAGCATTTTGAATCGAGGTGATAGACATTGCATCGAACAAATTCGTATGAAACCAGTTGTGTTATATAATTTGTGTGATGTTCTCACAAGTTGTGACCTATTACGATCAACTCAAAATGTGTCTACTAAGGAGCAAGTAATTGTGTTCTTACAAATTATAGGTTAAAACCAAAGATTTTGTTTTATTAGTGGTATATATTATAGGTTTGTTGAAACTATCCATCATTACTTTAGAATTGTATTAAAAGCAGTTCTTAAGTTATACAAACACCTTATCAAAGACCCAGGGGATACAGTTCCCGCGAAGATAATGAATAATCGCAGATTCTATCCTTATTTTAAGGTATGAGAACAATATCAATATTTTTATACATTAATTAATTACATTTAAAAGAAAAGGTTATAAATTATTTTTTTAATGTTTATATAGGATTGTGTGGGAGCAATTGATGGTACCCATGTTCCTGTTGAAATTCAAGGAAAGTTTTGAGGTCAAAAAGAGGGAACAACACAAAATGTTTTAGCAGCTATAACTTTTGATTTGAAGTTTATATATGTTTTAGTTGGATGGGAAGGAAGTGCACACGATTCCTGGGTTTTAGGTGATGCACTATCAAGACCTAGTGGATTAAAAATTCCAGAAGGAATAAATTAAATATTTATAATATGCAATAAACATGTAAATTGTCTAATTAGATAAAGATAATAATAGGTTTTATTTTTTATTTGTAGGGAAATATTATCTTTGTGATGCTGGTTATGATATTCGAAAAGGAATCATTACTCCTTTTTGTGGAGTTCGATACCACTTGAATGAGTTTACAGAACATTCACCAGAAAATGAAAAGGAGTTATTTAATCTTCGACACTCTTCATTACGAACCGCTATTGAGTGAGGGTTTGATATTTTGAAGAGTCGTTTTAGATCAATTGATGGAAAACCTTTTTGGTCACACAAGTGAATATTGTGCTTGCATGCTGTATTATTCATAATCACATAATGGGAGTTGATCCTTATGACTTTCTTATGGAAGAAATATGTTCGGAAAGTGAACCAATTAGAAGAACAATCAGCTTAAGCCAACGGGAGGAGAGGGAAGAGAATAGGGAGTGGATAACAAAAAAGAGAAATGATTGCATCAACCATGTGAAATGATTATAACACTCAAAGAAATTAGTAATTGAGCGTTAATTATATGTGTTTGTTTTTATTATGTCTTTCTTGAGTTTGTATTGTCTTTGTTATATATTTGGATTGTTTGTTGATTTTATTATAATTTATTACGTATTTCATGTGTTCTTTTTTAAATAGTAGTTGTATTTTTTTGTATAAAATTACTTCAATCTAAATATTGTATAATTTTGTTTTGTATAAATTTGTGATTTGTTTTTGTAGAAATGAGTACCACGAAGAATGAAAAATGCAAAGGTAAGCACTTCACATGGTCTAAGCCTATGTCTAACATGCTACTTGAGATATTAGTCGAAGAGGCACTTAAAGGAAACAAGTCTTCTTCCACCTTTAAAGCAGAATCTTTTGTAAAGGTAGCTACAGAAATTAGTCAAAAGTTCAACGTGCAATACGAGCCTAAGCATGTGGACAATCATCTCAAAACTGTGAAAAAGAATGGGGAATAATAACCCAACTTAAAAATAAAAGTGGTTTTGGTTGGGATGATTGTTTAAAGATGATTACGATTTCAGAAGATGTATATGATGAAGAAGTAAAGGTATGATAAATAGTATATTCTATGTAATTTTTACATTTGCTTTTGTTTCCAAAACTTTATACAAGGAACTGAAAATTATATATTCTAATCTTTATGAACAGACATATCCCAATTATGACAAGTATCTCAACAAAAAACTTGATATGTATGAAACAATGATAATTGTTGTTGGAAAAGACATGGCAACCGAAAATTATGCCAAATCATATGCTGATATCAACCTAGAAGAGAACACTGAAGTGCAATCTATTTCAATTGAAAATGAAGGGGAATATGAAGAAACTTCAAAAGGTAAAGAGACATCTTCCTCTAGTGCACAAAAGAGGCAACATAAGAAGAGAAATTGAATGTATGAAGATGATAGTGTTGAAAAGTTGTCTAAAAAGATTGGAGATGTAACGTTTGCGATTCAAAACCTAAGCAAAAATCAACTTGATGTTAATGACCTATATACAAAAGTGATGAAAATTGAAGGCTTTGAGGAGATCGCTCTTGGTGATGCTTTTGATCACTTGGTCCAAAATAAAATGTTGGCAAAAGCATTTATGGTAAAAAATTCTAATTTGAGAAAAATTTGGGTTCAAAATTTTGTGAACCAATACTATTATAGGCCTGATTGCTAAGATGATTTTACTATGACAAGAAAATCTATGTGTGTTATTTGACAAGTATGTTTACATGTTTTATTTGGTCTAGTATGTTTATGATTGTTAATTTGAACTAATATGTATATGTATGACATCAAAAATTAATATTTATGCATGACAATGTTTGATGTAAGATGTGTATATTTATTTCCTAATGCTTAATTGATATATATTAAATGGATAATTTTCCATAGATTTTTTTTTAAAAAAAAATCTTTATCCAAAAAACTCATCAAAATATTTTTGTATCTATTTATCTCTAAAAACAAATATGCATACAAAAAAAAAAACCCAAATATCTAACTCTTACTTAATACCATTAACTAATTTGGCTTTCTTAATATTGCTAGAAAATTATTTTGAGCGTTTACAAATGAAAAAATATATTAATATGTTTTACTTAAGAAATATTTCACAAGGTTATATATCTATAATATTATATTTAAAATATTTATATTACATATATAGTTATATTTTATAAAATAAGCTATATATAAATATATGATATAATAAAAAACAATTCATCATTATACTTTTTAAATCTTATTTTTTTTATTGTAAGTGATTAAATATTTATATTAAATATTCTATATATGTTAGATAAACTTTTTTAAAAATAAAATATTAAAACATTAATAAGTTATTTTCTAACTCATTTTCCATGACATAACCAAATACTGAAAAGTGTTTTCCAACTTAATTTTTCATTACACTATCAAACATCAGAAAATAATTCACTTTCCCGGAATTCATTTTCCAAAAAGAAACTACTTTCCAGCAAACAAACGGGGCCTTGAGATCACTAAATTATAAGAATGTTATACTTTGATCCTGACCATACGTTGTCCTAATCAATGGTAACATGTGGGCATATATTGGATATAACATGGACTATATGAAGATATTTGAGTAATCACGGGATGATTCACCACCCTATATGAATTAGAAAAAATAGTTTATCTATTTTCAAATAGTATTGATTGTGAAATCTTTGGCTAAGGTGAAATGAATTCTGAAAAGAGTTTCAAAATCTTATTTAAATAATCAATGACTATAATGTTTAGAACTAACATGATTTGACAAAGCAAACATATTCTATGCTATAATATCTAATTCAGAACATTCTTGATAAAAAGATAATAATTAAACTGAGAAACTAGTCACTAAAAGACTATGTCAAACCACTTATAACTTTTCTAATATTTGGAGAATCAAGACAGATTACTAGATATTGAACTTAATCTTCAAATATAAATCAATCAATTATTGAATTAATAATAAATTAAATTATTTAATTTATTTAATCTTACTTTATTTAGGATTATGATTAATATTTGAGTCATCTTGTTAGGAACATAATGGATCACATATATAAGAACTATTGGTCAAAAATTAAAATGGGATAATTAATCAAGTATGACTTGATTGTAAATAAATTTTAGAAATTTTGGACTTGAATGTAATTAATATATGGTATTGCAATTCTAGAGCTAAAAAAGATTAATTAGGGACTTGATTGAGTAAATTTCTAAAATTATCCTAAAATAATATATGTGATATTATTTAAGGAATAAATTGATATTTTATCTATAAATAGAATGTTATGCCTCTTATTTTTTATGAAAAGAGAACGTGAGAAAAGTACAGTACGTAAACACCTAAACATACAAAAGAAAAGAGCTAATACTCTAAAGTATAAGAACTCCTTTATCTTAAAAGGGTTTAAGAGATTTCTTACTAGTGGTTCGTATGGATTATCGTTAGAGGTTGGACACTTGGACAACATGTTTGCGACAACCCATCCTTGAAGTAAATATTCAAAGCCGAGAAGAATATCTAATCTAGATTTGTCTAATAAAATTATCGGGATTACTGAAAATTTTTAAATTTACTGTTTTCGCTGCATGTACTTTAAAAAGTGTTTTTCGCTTGGAAATGCGTCAAAATAATTTTTTTTTTAAAAAAAATTATTCTCGACATCGATAAATTAAAACAATAAAAAAAATATTTCGTTTGAAGCTAAAAAAATTCAAAATCTTTTAAAAGAATAGTTAGATTATAATGTCAAAGAAGGCCTTTGATAGCGGCAAATAAGATGTCTTTTTTTTGTTTTTTCTCCTTTTTGTTTCTGTCTTCCTATTTCTTTTTCTCTAATTTGACTTCTTTTGTAAGTTGTCTTTTTTTTTTTTTTATCTTTTATGTTTTTGATTTCTTGACTTGATTTTTTAAACTCAAAACTCACTGGTATATTAAAAAATGTTAAAAATTAAAAAATAGCAAATATGTCTAGAAATGTATTTTTTGGATTTTTTTTATTAAAAAGTAAAAAATAAATTAAATTATAATAGAGACATATGTTCTGAGTTAGCTGGACAATGCATGCTTCTAAGATAATAAATAAAAAATAATCATGGACGAGGATAAATACATTTATAATTCTGACGTTAAAACTTTTGTACATTTATAGACTCTTTATTTTAATTCATCCATGCACTTTATTTTTCTTACAAATAACTCATAGAAAGAATTAATTAAGATATATATTTTTTTGTTTTTTTTCTTATTTTGTCTCATCTTTTTAGATTAAAACTAGAGAAATAAACTAAAAAAATATTGACAATAAATATATGATAGTATAGGAAAAAATAAACAGATAATATTTATTTTAAATCACCTCAACTCTGATCTTGCCCATGTTTAGGGCTAATTGAAAAGGAAATTCTATTTTCATACATTCAGTACAAGAAGAAAAGATGCATAGATATTTGAGGGGAGGGCCAGTTTCTTAGAGTCTTCTTTGGGGAACACTACAGTTCTGAAAACACCTAAAAAAGAAGAGAAGGGGGAAAAAAAATACATTTGAAACGTTTCAATCAATTTAGCGTTGTTATTATGTTTCAATTTATGAATCTGGGTTAGTTCAGATCAATGCTAGGGTTTGAGTCAATGGAAGGGCCTGAAGTGCAGCAAATAGAATTGGGGAGGAGCCCAGAGAGTCACAGTGATTCTGATCCTCTGCTACCGAACCAGGCTGATAGCGAACCAAGTTCCATTCAAGAAATTAGTATTCTTAACGATGATGATATTGAAAACGGTTCTGTTCCTTGCTGCCGTATCTGTCTCGAAACCGATTGCGAAGAAGGTAACATTTCAAGACTTTTTTTTTAAAATGAAGTTCATGAGTCATGTTTGTTGTTTGTTTGATTTTTAATTTTGTATTATTTTTCTAGGTGATGAAATTCTTAATGTTTAATTATTTTTCTAGGTGATGAATTGATATCTCCATGCATGTGCAAAGGTACCCAGCAGTTTGTTCATCGTTCATGCCTTGATCACTGGCGCTCAGTTAAGGTAAAGTAATTGCTGTACGTGTGTGTTTTTGGGTTTTGGATTTATAATAAAAATTTTTTCTGAATGAAAATCTAATCTAAATAGGAAGGATTTGCTTTCTCTCATTGTACAACTTGTAAAGCTCAATTTCATCTCCGAGTTGCTTTGTTCGAGGACAACTCTTGGCGCAAAATGAAATTCAGACTTTTTGTTACAAGGGATGTTGTCATTGTATTCTTGGCTGTGCAAACTGTGAGTAATCTTACTTTCCTCTTTGTTGGCTAAAATACTTCCATCCTATTCCTATTAATGCACTATAACACTACTTTCTGCAATCTCAAGCCTATTTTCTTCATATATATATTGGAAGGGTCAAAGTAATTTTTCCTTTTTTTACTTTATGTTCGAAGCCCATATATTTCCAAACTATAAATGTTTTCGAGGTCTTGCGTTGCTTCCACATCATTGCATAGGAATCACTTGATTTGTACAACTTTTCCTTTATGGTTATCATAAGCAGTGATGATGACATCTTAATGTACTTTTCCATTATGCTGGAAAACTTGTCTGGAATGACAAAATAATTGATAAGAACTTGTCTGCAACTTTCTTTATGGTTATCATAAGCATGTTGATTTGCCTTTTCAATCCTCTGATTTTCAGTTTCCAGTTGCTGATTTAACTTTTCTAAGCTTCCAGTATTTTGTGTTCTTGTTTCTGCTTCTTCAGATTGCTCTTGACCTTATGTGGCTGTTTGTAAGCTTCAAGTTGTAGTTTTGGCAAAACGGGTTCCTGTGTAGCTTTTTCTACATTATGCACTAGTTTTTCTTGTTCTTGTATTGACCCATGTCGTTGTTGATCTACCTTTGACACTTATGGGTTAAGATTTTCTAGTTGTTGTCTTTGCTTTTTCTGGATGCAGGACAAGTTCTAGGGGACAGTTTGTAGTTGGTTGTTCTAGCTGCAAACATGATTGGGACCTTCATTGCTCCACTTTTTGAATTTGCTGTTTACTCAAATCAGGCTGCATAGTTGTCTGTCTTTGTGTCGTTTCCTTCATTTGCGGATTTTCCATGAGTTGCTAGAGCATTAATAAACCATGAAATCTCATGCAGTAACTTATCCTGCTCATACTCTGTTAAGATGCTTCTATAGGATCTCCCATGATGTGAGAATGTAGTGGAGAGATAGGCTCGGCTGATGCAGGACAAATCTAGGGTAACATTCGTATTTGGCTGTTTATTAGGTTAGGTTGTAGAATTTAGGGCTTTAACCAGCAGAATCTGAGTCAAGCATCTCAAGTTCTTAGGCACATTGAAAAACAGATCTGAAAGTAAAGAAATTGGAAAAAAACAGAAATAAACTTCTAGCCTCGCACTAAAAGTTTTAGTACTCACTCCTAGATTGAAAGCCTTACACTCTCACATAATTTAGCAAAAAGCTTCACTTCATTCAATATATAAATCTGTCATAATCTGATTAAAATGCTACAAGCATATTTATGTGCTTGGGTTATGGCTATTTCTAATTAGACTTGGATTCTTAAATAAGAAACACAAATATTCCTATTTGACTAGTAAAGGAAAAGCTCAATAAGAAATTAAATGTTTCTAATTATTCCTAAATAGCTAGCAAATATCCTCTTTGCAGGAAATTTACTGAAATTACAATCTGCTCTTGCTTAAATCACTAGGCTGCATCATCTATCTACCATTGAAAACCTATATGTTCTATTTTTATGCCTGAGAAAATCTCTCTTTCAGGTCATCGCAGCAATGGGTGGTTTTGCATACCTTATGGACAAAGATGGGACCTTCAGGAATTCATTCAGTGATGGATGGGATCGTATATTGTCCAAGCATCCCATACCATTTTATTATTGCATAGGTAATGATCATGGTTTTTTCATTATTCAACTTGTAATTAATTCCAACTACTTCAGGGGCTGAAGCATTGTTCCGCTGACTTATTGCTCGGATCAAATTCTAATCTGAATCTCTAGTGCTGTCATGTATTGAATTAAAATGCTTTTTAAGCAGCATCAATCAATTTCTGTAATTTGAAAGCATTTATATTTAATTT
>Ga0307509_10008408_pt1 | contig 13176 bp, 11 predicted proteins | sample 10_EM_MG_FD_202245 | JGI IMG/M metagenome (GOLD analysis project Ga0307509, IMG submission 202245) | Populus trichocarpa ectomycorrhiza microbial communities from riparian zone in the Pacific Northwest, United States - 10_EM | ecosystem: Host-associated > Plants > Roots > Unclassified | place...
GCTCGGGTTGGCGACGGGTTCGAGCGAACCGGTCCCGCGCGCGCGGGATTTCCGAACGAGGTTATTTCTTAGCCGGCTCGAGGTTCTTCAAGCAGTCGGCGAGCGGCCCGCACTCGGTCTCCTCACGATCGCAGACCTCGAGCACGCGGACCTGGCGCGACGACATCGCCGAGCCCTTGCACTGCTTGAGGAACTCCTGCTTGTGCTTCGCGACCAGCTCCTCGGGCTTGAGCTTCTCGAGCTCTGCCGGCGACATCGTCGCCTTCGCGTCGGCGACGGCGCACTGGGTGAGCTTGGGCTGGATGTGCTCGCACCCACTATCGCGGCGCTTCTCGAGCTCGGTGCGGGTGTCCTTCATCACCGGCACCGGATCGGGATCGTTCTTCACGGGCTCGGGGTGCTGGCCACCGCCGCATGCGACAAGGATCACGAACGCGAGCTTTCTCATCTACGCTCTCCTTCGGTGCCCTCTTCATCGAGTGGGATCAGGCACGTCTTCTCGAGCTGGGCGATCGTCCCGACCGTCGCGAGGCAGGGCACGAGCTTGCCGGGATCCTTCGCGCAGTCGTTCATCACCATCGTCGTGTTGTCCGCCACTGCCTCGTCGACACGCGCGGGTTCCTTCTGTTGCGCTTCGCCCCGGTACATCGCCTCGACCCGCGGCTTCACCTGATCGCAGGTCGTCGCGGTCACCGGCGCGACCGAGCTCGCGCTGCCGCTGCCACTCCCCGTCGCCGGCACTTGCGTCGTCGGTTTCGCGGGACACGCGCAGGCCACGAGCAGGACCACCATCCAGATCCTCATCGAGCGTCAGCCTACCCCGCTCCGCGGACCGCGCGATAGCCCTCGAGGTGCCACGGCGGATGCGCGACCCGACCGCGGTCGGTGAGATCGAGGTGCATCGGCGTGAGTGAGCTCCAGCCGCGCTCGACCGCGACGCAATCGGTGCCTGGCAGATCGTCGTGCCCCGCGGGGCCGCCGCCGACCCAGTAGTACAGCCGGCCGCGAGGGTCCGCGCGCTCGGCGACGTCGTCGTCGTAGATCCGCCGGCCGAGCGTGGTCCACTGATACTCGTCGCTCGCGTTCCCCGGCATGTTGACGTTCAGCACGGTGCCGGCCGGCATCGGCTCGGTGATCGCCGCGTGGACGACCTTCGCCGCGAAGTCGAGCGCGTGATCGACGTGGGTCGCGCGCGGCGCGAGCGAGCACGCGATCCCCGCGGCGCCGCGCAGCGCACCCTCGACCGCCGCGGCGACGGTGCCCGAATAGAACACGTCGCTGCCGAGGTTGAGGCCGTCGTTCACGCCCGACACCACGACCGCCGGCGCGCGATCGCAGAGCTTCAAGACGCCGACGTAGACGCAATCGACCGGCGTACCCGAAAGGGCAAACCGCTTCGGCCGGACCTCGGTCAGGCGCAGCGGCTTGTGCAGCGTGATCGCGTGCGACGCCGCGGAGCGCTGGCGCTCGGGGGCCACGACGATCACGTCGGCGAACTCGGCGATCCGATCCGCGAGACCGTTGAGATGAGGCGACTCGACGCCGTCATCGTTCGAGCAGAGGACGAGTGGTTTCACGAGCCCTCAAAAAAGGTGGACGGCTTGGGGAGAGCCGTCCGTCCCGGTCGAGGCGACAGGATTCGAACCTGCGACCCCCAGACCCCCAGTCTGGTGCGCTACCAGGCTGCGCTACGCCTCGGGTGGGAGCAGCGGTGTAGTCGAAACTTAGACCGGCGGCAAGCCGTTGAGAATGTTCTTGAGCACCTGACTCGGTTTGAACGTCAAAACCCGGCGGGCCGGGATCAGGATCGGTACCGCGCGCTGCGGGTCGCGACCCATCCGGTCCTTCTTGTCCCGCACGACGAAGTTGCCGAAACCAGAGATCTTGATCTTCTCGCCGCGCTCGAGCGTCTCCTTCACGACGTTGAACACGGTCTCGACGATCTCGGCGGCCTCCTTTTTCGAGAACCCACCGACCTTCTCGTAGACGGACTCGATGATGTCCGCCTTGGTCATGCGTGCCATGCCCCCAGATCTATCACGGGCTTAGCGCCGGTGAAATCCTCAAGATCGCGGAATGCTTCAGATCCCGGCGGAGCCCAATGGACGCTTGGACTTTCAGACGTGCGTCAGCTGCTGGATCCCACCGCAGTGGGAGCAAAACGACGTGAACGCCTGGATGATCTGGTCCGGGGGCACGTCGGGGAACCGGACCCGCGCCATCACGCTCGGCGGGTCGAAGCACTCGCTCGCGCCGCATCGATCACACGGCGTGATCGTCCAGTCCTCGCGCTCGCGCAGGTAGTCATCGGTGACGTGAAGCGGATGCGGCAGACCATGGACGGAGATCAGCTTCAGCCGATCGCCCTTCTTCACGGTGGTGAGCGTGTGCGGCTGGTTCAGGAGCTCGCCGACGTAGACGTGGCGGCTCGGCTCGTAGTCCGCGCGGACCTGGCGCGTCGGCGCGCGATCGATCTTCTTGATCCGGACCCAGCAGAGCTCGGGCCCGCGGCGCATCCGGCGCGGATCGCCGTCGTGGACGAACGCCTGGATGTCGTCGGGGTACTGCGCGTGGAACTTGTCGGCGAGGAGCGGATCCTCGTGCCACGGCGAGCGCGGCGCGGGTTGGGGGCCGTAGGTGCCTACCCAGTCGGGGCGTGCAGGCAGCTTGCGCGCGCTGACCTCGGCGGGCGACAGCTCCCGGAGCGCGACCTGCGGCGACAGCCGGATCGTGCGCGATGGCATCGCGGCGAGGTCGTGCTGGCTCGCGAGCCCGCCCTTGGCGGACGGGCCGGCGTGGGGATCCTGATAGACGAACGCGATGATCGGCTCGTCGGGTAGACGATCGATCATCACCCAGCTCCCGAACGGGTAACTCACGGGCAAAAGCCTAGCAGGTGGCTCACGTTGCCGAGACAAGTCTGGTAACCCTTTCGTCGTGAGCGCAGACATCACGGTCACCCTTCCCGACGGCAGCACCAAGCAAGTCCCGCCGGGTACGACGATCGCGGATTTCGTCAAGACGTCGATCGGCCCGGGGCTCGCGAAGGCCGCCGTGCTCGCGAAGGTCGACGGCGCGGAGGTCGATCTCTCGTGCCCGCTCGATCACGACGCGAAGCTCGAGATCATGACCGCGAAGCAGCCCGAGGCGCTCGACACGATCCGCCACGACGCCGCGCACATCGTCGCCGATGCGGTCCAGCGGTTGTTCCCCGGCACCCAGGTCACGATCGGTCCGTCGATCGAGAACGGCTTCTACTACGACTTCGATCGCGGCCAGCCGTTCACCGAGGCCGAGCTCGTCCAGATCGAGGAGCTCGCGAACAAGATCATCGCCGAGGACCTGCCGTTCAAACGCAGCGAGGTCTCTGTCGAGGACGCGATCAAGCTGTTCGACGCGAAGGGCGAGAAGTTCAAGGTCGAGATCATCCACGACATCGTCGCGAAGGGTGCGAAGACGCTCACCCTGTACAGCCACGGCGACTGGGTCGACTTCTGCCTCGGCCCGCACGGGCCGTCGACCGGCAAGGTCGGCGTGATCAAGATCCTCAGCTCGTCGGCGGCGTACTGGCGCGGCGATCACCGCAACAAGTCGCTCCAGCGGATCTACGGCACCGCGTTCTTCGACAAGAAGGCGCTCGACGCGTGGCAGAAGCAGCGCGAGGAGGCCGAGAAGCGCGACCATCGCCGGCTCGGCAAGGAGCTCGACCTCTTCCACTTCCATCCGTTCTCTCCCGGTGCGGCGTTCTGGACCCCGAAGGGCACGGCGATCTACACGGTGCTGTCCGCGTACATGCGCCACCTCGCGCTCTCCAGCGGCTACGTCGAGATCAAGACGCCGCTCCTCTACAACAAGGGCCTCTGGGAGATCAGCGGCCACTGGGGCAAGTACAAGGAGAACATGTTCCTCGTCGAGGACAGCGAGGCGAAGGCCGCGGGGGAAGAAGATCCGCACCACTTCTCGCTCAAGCCGATGAACTGCCCGTCCCATCACCTCTATTACGGCTTTCGCAAGCAGAGCTATCGCGACCTGCCGATGCGGTTGCACACCCAGGACGTCCTTCATCGCAACGAGGCCGCGGGTGCGCTCGGCGGCCTCACGCGCGTGCGCCAGTTCGCGCAGGACGACGCGCACATCTACTGCCGCGAGGACCAGATCACCGACGAGGTCCAGAAGTTCGTGAAGCTGCTCGACCACGTCTACAACGCGTTCGGGCTGAAATACACGGCGAAGTTCGCGACCCGGCCACCGCAACGGATCGGGGACGACGCGATGTGGGACCGCGCCGAGGGCTCGCTCAAGATCGCGCTCGACAGCCTGAACCTCGCGTACGAGCTCAAGCCCGGCGACGGCGCGTTCTACGGCCCGAAGATCGACTTCGACGTGTCCGACAGCATCGGCCGCAAGTGGCAGCTCGGCACGATGCAGCTCGACTACGCCGCGCCCGAGCGCTTCGATCTGACGTACGTCGGCGAGGACGGCAAGGAGCACCGCCCGGTCGTGCTTCACCGCGCGATCTACGGCTCGTTCGAGCGGTTCATCGCGATCCTGATCGAGCATTTCGCCGGTGCGTTCCCGGTCTGGCTCGCCCCGGTCCAGGTCGCGGTCGTCACGGTCACCGATCGCGTGAACGATCACGCGCGCACGGTCGTCGATCGGCTCGCCGCCGCGGGCGTGCGCGTGATGTTCGACGACGGCAACGCGATGATGAAGGCGAAGATCCGCGACGCCTCGCTCCAGAAGATCCCGTACACGATCGTCCTGGGCGACAAGGAGGCCGCGTCGGATCAGGTCAGCGTTCGCACGTTCGGCGGCGGCGAGCAGCAGAAGCTCGAGGTCATGCCGTTCGCCGCGTTCGCCGAGCGGCTCGCGGCCGAGTCGCGTTTTCCCTAGATCGTGATCGATGCTCGAGACCGATAGACTGATCCTGCGCGACTGGCGCGAGGAAGACATCCCGACGTTCGCCGCGATGTGCGCGGACCCCGACGTGATGCGCCACTTTCCGCGCGTGCTCTCGTACGACGAGGCTGCGATGATGGCGCGCCGGATCCGGACCGGCCTCGCACGCGACGGCTGGGGCCTGTGGGCGGTCGAGGTCAAGGCAGGCGCCCCGTTCATCGGCTTCGTCGGTCTGGCGAAGCCGGAGTTTCGCGACGACGTGGAAGTTGGCTGGCGGCTCGCGCCGAACGCGTGGGGGCACGGCTACGCGACCGAGGCGGCGCGCGCCGCCGTCGCGTTCGGCTTCGCCCAGCTCGCGCTCCCCGAGATCGTCTCGTTCACCGTGCCGGCGAACCTGCCGTCGCAGCGGGTGATGGAGCGGCTCGGCATGGTCCGCGATCCGACCGCGGACTTCGATCATCCGAACGTGCCGGTCGGCTCGCCGCTGCGCCTGCACTGGCTGTGGCGGCTCACGACTCGCTGACGCACACGATCGCGCTGCTGTCCCAGTCGCAACCGCCGCAGACCTCGCCCGTGCCGTCGTCGCTGCAGCCGAACAGCGTCGAGTATCCGCACGAGTCGGTGCCGGTCAGCCAGCCCCAGCCGCCCGGGTCCGCCTCGTAGACGAAGTCGGCCGTGCCGGTCTCGCCGGTCGACGCGCCGCTATCGTCGACGCAGTCGAGATCGATCTGGCCCCAGACGAACACCGTGTCGCTGTCGAGATCGTAGGCCCAGTACAGGGACTCGCTGCTCGCGTCGTCGTCGACGTTCGCGGTGAACAGGAATACCTCGGTGTTCGTGATCGGGATCGTCGTCGAGCCGGCGTGGGGCGAGCTCATCATGCCCATCGAGGTCGCACCGGACGGTGGCGTCGTCGAGTTGGCGTAGCCGGCGACCTTGCCGGCGGTGCCTTTCTCGGCGTTCGCCGCGCTGCCCTGCTGGACATTGATATTGTTGGCGCCGCACGCGGCGAGGAAGAGGGAGACAAGACAAGCGAGCTTGGTCATGCCCCTAGACGAGAGGGGTGGGGATCCGTCGCACACTAATGTGCGGCCAACCAGGCGATCGCGGCCTTGTGGTCGACCTCCTTGGCTTTTCCGAGGGCCGCGAACGCGTCGCGGGCCTCGATCGCGAGCGCGCGCCCGGCTCTCCCGCGCGCGCGGGCGAGCGCGAACAAGGCGTCCGCGCGTGCGCCCGGCTCGACGTCGGAGAGCTTGCGGCACAGCGCGACCGCGCGCTCGAGCGGCGCGATCGCGGCGCCCGGATCGCGGAGATCGAGGTGCGCGTTCCCGATCCCGGTGAGATCGAGCACGAGGTCGCCGTGCTCGAGCCCGAGGTTCTTCTCGTCGTTCGCGAGCGCCGCGGTGAAGTGCGCGAGCTCCGCGCGATAGTCGCCGAGCTCGCGCGCGGCGTTCGCGATCAGGCCGTGGGACGCCGCGAGGTCCGAGTGGTCCGGGCCGAGCGTCGCGCGCTGGCGCTCGAGCACGACCTCGAAGATCTGGCGCGCCGCTTTCGCGTGGCCGGTCTGGAGCTCGAGGCGGCCGAGCAGACTCCGCGCGGTGAGCACCTCCGGGTGATCGGGCTTCTGCACGGCGAGCCGGATCGCGAGGCAGCGCTCGATCTCGGGGCGCGCGTGCACCGGGTCGCCGAGCTCGAGGTAGCTCTGGCCGATCACGTAATGTAACGTCGCGGTCAGCGGGTGCTCCGGGCCGACCGTCTCCTCGGCGACCACGAGCGCTTGCTGGGCGGTCGCGACCGCATCGGCGTAGCGCCCCATGAACTTGTACGCGGCGGCGATGTTGCCGATCGCCTGCATCGCCTGCTTCGAGTGCGTGCCGAACACCTCCTCGGCGATCCGGCGTGCCTCCTGATCGTGGGCGAGCGCCTCGTCGAGCTTCCCGAGCGACGACAGCGCCGCGGCGAGGTTGCTGTGCGAGGCGCCGACGTCGGGATGATGCGGCCCGAGCACGCGCGTCCGGATCTCGAGCGCCCGGGTCTGCGCGGCGACCGCCTTGGCATCGTGGCTGAGGTTGTACTCGACGTTGCCGAGGCTGTTGAGCGCGGTCGCGACCTCGGGGCCGTCACCGGCGTAGAGCTTCTCGCGCAGCGCCAGCGCCTGCTGCTGGAGCGCGAGGGCGTGCGCGTAGTCGCCCTCCTCCATGAACGTGCTGCCCTCGTAGTTCGCGAGCCGTGCGGCGAGCACCTCGTGACCGGGCCCGAGCCGCGCGAGCACCGCGCCCGCGTGCTGGGCGTGAGCGTGCGCGGCGGCGTAGTGGGCCTGCCCCGTCGCGGCGCGCACCAGCTGGAGCCACGCCTCCGCCTTCGTCACGTCGGCGCGGCCGGCCTCGGCGAGATCCGCGGCCTGCGCGAGGGTCGTCTCGGCCGCGGCCTGGACGCGATCGGCCTCGACGACGCCGCGGAGCAGCAGCGCCTCGGCGGCGACCGGTGGATAGCCGAGCGCGGTCGCCTCGGGTGCGAGGCTGGTGGCGATCGCGGTCGCGCGGGCGACATCGCCGGCGGCGCGCAGCGCGGTCGCCTCCGCGAGCCGGGTGCGCAGCGCGATCACTCGACCGCGCGTCACCGGATCCGCGGGCGGCGGCACGGTCTGCGCGAGTGCCTCACGATCCGCGCAGGCGGCGAGCTGCGGCAACTGCTGCGCGGCCTTCGCGGCGTTCTCGACCGTGGCGGCGGTCCCGAGCTCGAACACCCCCGCGAGCGCATCGAGCGCGGCCAGGCGTTGGTCGAGACAGGCGATCCGGAGATCGAGCAAGGCCTCGGACTGCGCGCCGCGGACGTGCGTGTCCTCGCACGCGCCGATCACGGCGGTGGTCCAGTCGCGGGCGTAGGCGTCGAGCTGGGCGCGGGCACTGCGCGCGGCATCCCCGGCGAACGGCCTGTGGCTCGCGGCGAACGCGGCGTCGATCGCGGCGGCCCGCGCCGGGTTCCACACCCCGGAGAGCCGCGAGCCCGCGCGCTCGCAGCTCGCACCGTGCGGGCGCGTCGCGACGTAGACGACGCCGCCCGACACCGCGGCCGCCGCGACGATCGCACCGGCGATCCATCGCTTCGATCGGCGCGGCACGAGCGCGGCGATCAGCGGCTCGATCGCCGGCCAGCGCTGGACCGGATCGATCGCGAGCGCGCGGCGCACGATCGACCGCAGCCTCGATGGGAGCTTACCGAGCCCCGCGGGCGGATCACCTCGCTCGAACGTGGCGCGCCGCTCGGCCAGCGAACCGGCGCGGAACGGTCGCTCGCCGGTGAGCGCCTCGACGAGCACGGTCGCGAAGCTGAACTGATCGCTGCGCGCATCCGCGAGCTCGCCCGCGAGCTGTTCGGGCGCCATGTATGGCAACGTGCCGAGCACAGCACCGCTGCGCGTGAGGACCGCGCCCGTGGTGTTCGCCGTTGCGGACGCCGCGTACGGTTCGTGATCCTCGTCGCTGCGCGCCAGGCCGAAGTCCGAGACCTGGGCGCGCCCGTCGGCGCGGACGAGCACGTTCTCGGGCTTGAAGTCGCGATGGACGAGCCCGGCGGCATGCGCGGCCGCGAGCCCGCGCCCGGCCTGGAGCACGACCTCGAGGATCTGCGCCGGCGTGCGCGGTGCCGCGGCGAGCCACTGGCGCAGCGTCGCCCCGGCGACCAGCTCCATCGCGATGAACACCTCGTCGTTCGCCGTGCCGAGGTCGTGGATCGTGACCACGTTCGGATGGGAGAGCGCCGCGAGTGCGCGCGCCTCGCGGGCGAGCCGTGCCCGGGCAGCCTCGGCGTCGCCGACGTGCGACGCGTGAAGCACCTTGACCGCGACGTTGCGGCCGAGCTCGGGATCGAACGCGCGATAGACGACACCCATGCCGCCCGCGCCGAGCTGGTCGATCACCAGATAGCGGCCGAGCTGGGTCGCGCGGGTCGCCTTGATCCCGTCGGCGACGTCCCGCCGGCACGACTCGCAGCTGTCGACGTGCTCCGTCTCCGCGGCGTCGCCTTCTCCTGCGACGAAGCGTGCGAGCCGGGCGCGGGACAGGCAGGCCACGGCCGGGTCCTACCACAGCACGGCGAGCGCCCCGCGAGCATTTCATCGGTGCTAGCGTCGAGGTGGTGGCCATGGCGCTCGCTGGCGCATTCCTGGCGCGTCTCGCCGATCGCGAGGCGAGCGAGACCGCCATGCCCGAGGCGGAGCTCGAGCGGGAGCTCTCCGAGCTCGTCGGCCGGGCCCGCCGCGAGGCACCGGGGGTCGAGCTCGATCCGGCCGGGTTCGCGGGTCACGTCGGGGAGCGGATCAGCTTCGATCGGCTCGGTCGGCCCGGCTTCGCGAGCCTCCGCGCGGGAGCGCTGTGGATCGCGTACGGCTGCGCGCTCGGCGATGCCTCGGCCCTCGCCGCGTTCGAGCGGACCTATGCACCGGAGATCACGGGCGCGCTCGCGCGATCGTTCGATCGCGGGCTCGCCGACGATGCCGCCGCGAAGCTGCGCGAACGCCTGTTCCTCGTCGGCGCCGACCACACCCCGCGCCTCGCCTCGTACTCCGGACGCGGCGACCTCCGCGCGTGGCTGCGCGCCGCCGCCGTGCGCACCGCGATCGACCTGATGCGCGCGCGGCGGACGGTCCCGGTCGATCCCGACGACCTCGCCGAGGCCGCCGCGTTCGATCCGATCCTCGCCGGCGTCAAGCAGCGCTACCGCGACGAGTTTCGCGCCGCGTTCGGCGAGGCCGCGAGCCAGCTGACCGACCGCGAGCGCGCCCTGCTCCGCTACAAGTTCGCCGACGACCTCTCGCTCGACGAGATCGCGACGGTCTACCGCGTCCATCGCGCGACCGTCGCCCGCTGGCTCGCCACGATCCGCGAGACCTTGTTCGAGGCGACCCGGACCCGGCTGATGGGCACGTTCGAGCTCGACGAGCGCGAGGTCGACAGCGTGCTGCGGCTGATCGATAGCGGCCTCGACGCCTCGATCAGCGCGCTCCGGTGATCCTCGTGCGACGAACGTGCGCGGGTGCCGTCTACGGGTGTGATACGAGACGGCATGATCAGGTGGCTGGCGATCGCGATGGTGTGGTTTCTGTCGACGGCCCACGCCGGGCCCGGCGTCCTGCGGGTCGGGCTCCACGATGATCCCCCGCTCGCCATCAAGCAGGCGAACGGTCAGTGGACCGGGATCAGTGTCGACCTGATCCGCGCGATCAACGGCAAGCTCGGCACCACGCTCGAGCTCGTCGAGCTCCCGCGCGACGTGTTCACGTTGGGGCCACTGCCCGACGTCGATCTCGTCGCGACGCTCAACGTGTCGGAGAAGATGAACGAGCGCTACGAGCTGACTCACGGCTTCTATTCGACCGGACTCGCGATCGCGACGATCGAGCCCGCGAAGGAGACCGCGTGGGGCATGGTCAAGCGGATCTTCTCCGGTGGGTTCGTGATCCTGCTCGCCGCCGTCGCGGTGCTGCTCACGCTCGTCGGCCTCCTCATGTGGTGGCTCGAGCGCCGCCCGATCGAGCCGCTACCGAAAGACAAGGCCGCGCTGTCGAAGGCGCTGTTCTGGGCGTTCGAGCCGGTCATCGGCTACAAGGCATCGCAGCACGTCAGCCGCGGCGGGCGCGTGCTCGGGACGATCTGGGGTCTGTTCGGGGTCGTGCTCGTGAGCGGGCTCACCGCCAACCTCGCGGCACAGCTCACGGCGCGGCGCCTGCAGCCCAGCGTCAAGGGTGCGGAGGATCTCCCGCGCGTGCGCGTCGGCGTGATCGAGCACACCGCCGGTCGCAAGTTCTGCGACAAGCGAGGCATCGCGCGCATCCAGTTCGCGTCGCTCGAGGACGCGCTCGTCGCGCTCGACCAGGGCAAGCTCGACGCCGTGCTCGACGACGCGCCGAATCTCGCGTTCGCGCTCGCGCGTGGCCACAGCCACGCGATCGTCCTGCCGGGGACGCTCGCGAATCACGACTACGCGTTCGGTCTGCGTCCCGACAGCGCGCTCCGTCACCAGATCAACGCGGCCCTGCTCGAGACGATCGCGACGGACGCGTGGACCTCGACGCTCGCCTCGTATCTCGGCAAGATCAACTAGCGGCGCTGCGCCGGCAGGTTCTCGACGAGCCGCGCCACGATCGCCTCGTGCGCCTTCTCCACCTCCGCGTCGGTGAGCGTGCGATCGGGCGCGCGGTACGCGATCGACCACAGCATCGACTTCATGCCGTCGCCGAGCTTGGCATCGCGGTAGTCCTCGAGCAGGCGGATGCCGGTGACCAGCGGCTCGGCGACCGCGGTGATCACGCCCTGGACCGTCGCCGCGGGGATCGAGGCCGCGAGCAGGAGCGAGACATCGCGCTCGGTCCCGGGGAACTTCGGGATCGCCTTCATTTGCGCGGGGCCGGCGACGGGCAGCGCGTCGAGGTCGACCTCGTACGCGAACGCCGGGCCGGTGATGTTCAGCTTCGCGCGGACGCGCGGGTGCAGCTCTCCGAACGTGCCGACGACGAGCGCGCGGCCGTCGACGTCGATCGCCAGCTCGCCGGCGACGCCGGGGTGGAGATAGCTGATCGCGGCGCTCGCCTGTGCGCGCACGGCGATGTCGCCGGCGACCGAGCGGATCGCCTCGAGGGCGAACGCCTTCGCGTCGAACACGTCCCACGCGGTGCCGCTGCCGAGCTGACCGCGCCGGCGCCCGGCGAGTACGCCCGCGGCCCACGCCGGTTCGGCGGCGAGCTCGTGGAGCGGTTGCTCGGCGACGCCCTCTCCGCGGCGGAGGAACACGCTGCCGCACTCGAACAGGCAGACGTCGGGGCGACCGAAGCTCTGGTTGCGCGCGATCGCGGCCGCGAGGTTCGGCAGCAGCGATGTCCGCATCACGGCTTGCTCGGCGCTCATCGGGTTGCGCACCGCGATCGGCTGGCTCCGCCGATCGGCGGGCGGCAGGCCGAGCACGCCGCAGCGCTCGGCGGACTGGAAGCCGTACGTGATCGCCTCGGTCGCACCGGCGGCGGCGAGTGCACGGCGCGCGACGTCGGCGCGCTCGAGTTCGGGCACGCCGGGCGCCTTGCGCAGCGCGGGCAGCGTCGACGCGACCTGTTCGTAGCCGGCGACCCGTAGGACCTCCTCGATCACGTCGACCTCGCGGGCCACATCCGTGCGCGCGCTCGGCGGCGTCACGGTGAGGTGCGGGCCCTGCCCCGTCACCGCAAAGCCGAGGCGCACGAGCGCGTCGGTGCAGGTCGGCGCGTCGAGCGTCGCGAGGCCGGTCAGCATCTGGACGCGCGCGAGGCGCACGTCGATCGCGGCCGGCGCCTTCTTTCCCGGGTACGCGTCGGCCAGCGGCTCGCTGACCGTGCCGCCCGCGAGCTGACACATGAGGCGGGCGGCGCGGGCCGACGCGAACGCGGCGAGCTCCGGATCGACGCCGCGGCCGAACCGCAGCGACGCCTCCGACGGCAGGTTGAGCCGCTTCGCGGTGCGCCGGATCGCGAGCGCCTGGAAGCTCGCGGTCTCGAGCAGCACGCGGGTGGTCGTCGCGGTGACCTCGGTCTCGAGGCCGCCCATCACGCCGGCGAGCGCGATCGCCTTCGCGCCGTCGCGGATCACCGCGTCGCCCGGCAGGAGCGTGCGCGCGATGTTGTCGAGCGTCGTGAACGCCTCGCCGTCCTTCGCCGGCGTCACGCCGATCACGCCGGAGGTCAGCTTGTCGGCATCGAACGCGTGGAGCGGCGTGCCGAGCTCGAACAGGACGTAGTTCGTGACGTCGACGAGGTTCGAGATCGCGCGCACGCCGACGCCGCGCAGCCGCTGGCGGATCCGCGCGGGGGACGGCCCGACCTTCACACCCTCGATGAACCGCGCGGTGTAGCGCGGCGACAGCGCGGGATCGATCGCGAGCTCGAGCTTCGGCGCGGTGCCGCGCGTGAGCTGCGCGAGGTCCGCGTCGGGCCACACCAGCTTGCCGCGGAGCATCGCGCACAGCTCGCGGGCGACGCCGAGGTGACCGAGGACGTCGCCGCGATTTGCGGGCGCGTTGACCTCGAGCACCCAGTCCGCGAGCCCGAGCGCGACCTGCGCCGGCGCGCCGAGCGCGGTGGGATCGTCTTCGTCGAGGACGACGATGCCCGCGTGATCCTCCGAAAGTCCGAGCTCGTCCTCGGCGCACAGCATGCCGGGCGACACGATGCCCTTGACCGGCTTCTCCGCGAGTGTGAGCCCACCCGGCAGCGTCGCTCCGATCTGCGCCCACAGCACCTTGCGGCCGGGCGCC
>Ga0307509_10008409_pt1 | contig 13174 bp, 9 predicted proteins | sample 10_EM_MG_FD_202245 | JGI IMG/M metagenome (GOLD analysis project Ga0307509, IMG submission 202245) | Populus trichocarpa ectomycorrhiza microbial communities from riparian zone in the Pacific Northwest, United States - 10_EM | ecosystem: Host-associated > Plants > Roots > Unclassified | place...
CGCCGCCTCCCCCACCGCGCGTCCCATGGACATCTCACGCCAGGCGGCGGCGTCTTTCAGGTTCGACAGCACCGGATAATTCACCGTTGCGCTTCCGATCGTCACATTCGGATCGGCAGCGAGTTTCGCAAGGTCCGCCCAGTCCATGAAGGCCTCGCGTGACAGCGCGGCGAGATCGACGGAGTATCGCTTGCATAGATCGCTGATGGCGATGGAGAGGTCAGGCGGTTGCAGCGACCGCAGCCAGCTCGACAGAAACGCGTAGAGTTCGTATTTTTCCGAAGCCGTTCGGATCGTGAAATGCCGATCGTCGCGCGCGATCACGAGGCTGAGCCTGCTCTCGCGCGCGATGATCTGCTCGAGCGCAAGCCACCAGGCTTCGCCGAGACCATCCGGAAACGCGGTCGGCACGTAAACCGTGAACGGCACGCCATGCCGCGCCAGCACCGGATAGGCCGAGGTGATCACATCCTTGGAAGCGCCGTCGAAGGTCAGGCTGACAAAGCGCCGCCGGGCCGGCATCGTCACCGCGCGGCGGCAGACCTCGTCCATCCCGACGACGTCATATTTCCAGCGCTTCAGCGCCCAAAGGGTTTGGTCGAGGAATTCCGGGGTGACCTCGGTCGATTGCAGCGGTTGGAACACCGCCCGTCGCCGCGGGCGCACGCGCTCGAACCGCAGGATCGCGCCGACGCCACGCTTTTGCCAGATCGCGCGGCCGCCAAGATAGGCGAAGCCGAGCTTGAGGCTCGTCAACCAGATATTGTCGGATGCCAAGTTTCGCGCCCCTTCGCTCGCCGGTCATCATTACCCTTTGTTGACATTTCTTTGCAAAGGTCCGGGGCCGAATACCGTAGATTTTTCTCCTTGAGACAGGTTTCGCGATGACCTTGGCCGCCGCGATCGAAGCCCGGACGGCAGTCGCGCCAGCGCGGTCGAGGGCAAGCCGGATCGTCAGCGTCGATCTTCTGTTCGATCTCGTCGCGGCGGAGCCGATCTGGCGCGGTTTTGAAGCCGAGCAGCACGTCGCGACGCCGTATCAGCGCTTCGACCTCCTGAAGCCCTGGCAGCGCGAGGTCGGCGCCTGCGAACATGCCGAGCCCTGCATCGCCATCGCCCGTGACGGCGAGCGCCGGCCGCTTCTGCTGTTGCCGCTCGCAGTCCGGCGCCAACACGGTATTCGCACACTGTCGTTCATGGGCGGCAAGCACACCACCTTCAACATGCCGCTCTGGGACCGGCACTTTATCGCCGAGGCTGACGACCTCGACGCGCTCGTGGCCGGCTTGCGCGAACATGACGCCGCCGACGTGCTCGCGCTGACCCGGCAACCGCTGCGCTGGCGTGGTTTGGCCAACCCCATGGCGATGCTGCCGCATCAGGATTCGGTCAACGCCTGCCCGACTCTCGCGATGGCGCCAGAGGCGCCGCCGGCGATCAGCAGCTCATTCCGCAAGCGATTGAAGGGCAAGGAGCGCAAGCTGCAAGCCCTGCCCGGCTATCGCTACCACGTCGCCGCCAGCGACGTCGACATCAGCCGACTGCTCGACTGGTTCTTCCAGGTCAAGCCGCTACGGATGGCGGAACAAGGGCTGCCGAACGTTTTCGCCGATCGCGGCATCGCGGATTTCGTTCGCGCCGCCTGCATGACGCGTCTTGCGGGCGGTAATCGGGTCATCGACATTCACGCGCTCGAATGCGACGAGGAGATCATCGCGCTGTTCGCAGGCGTTGCCGACGGCCATCGCTTTTCGATGATGTTCAACACCTACACGATGTCCGAGCATTCACGCTTCAGTCCCGGCCTCATCCTGATGCGCAACATCATCGACCACTATTCCGCCCGCGGTTACCGCGCGCTCGATCTCGGTATCGGATCCGACGACTACAAGCGCATGTTCTGCAAGGATGATGAACCCATCTTTGACAGCTTCATCCCGCTCAACGGACGCGGCAGGATCGCCGCCATAACGATGTCAGTCGCCAATCGCGTCAAGCACATGGTGAAACATAACCAGCGGCTGTTTCGTCTGGCGCAGGCGTTGCGCGCCGCCTTGCGCCGGAACCATGGCAAGCCATCGCCGGACCCGGCCTCATTGGCCTGACACCAGCCGAAAATGTTCGCTGTCCGGGGCCGGCGAATGATCAGGCCGCGACGACGCGCGCAGTGGACTCGCGTGCAGCCGGCCTCTGCGGCGCAGGCTCGGTCGCCTCGGCCGGCGGTGCGGACTTGCTTAGCATCGTGACCTCGGAGAAGCCGACCGCCTTCAGCTTCTCACACATCTGGGTACGGACGGCTGCTTCCAGCGAGGGGTCCGGCACCACCACGGCGCGCGCGTTGGTCGTCAACAGCTCCGCGGACAGATCGGAGGCTGCGCCGGCATCGATCAGAACGTGGTCATAGACCCGTAGCAATGCATCGAGCGCAAGCGCAAGATGGGGCGACTGGAGCAAGCTCCGATCGAAGCCCGGACGCCCCGCCGTCACGAGATGAACCCGCGACAGCCGGTCCTTGGTGATGATTTCCGAGAACGAGGCCTCGCCCTGGATCACTTCGGCAAGGCCTGGCGCCGACTGATCGACCGAGACGGCCGAAATGATCGGCGCAAACCCTGCCAGATCGACCACCGCGACCCGCGCGTCGCGCACCATCAGGCGCGCCAGCGTCAGCGCCGTCAGGGTGATGATCTCGCCTGGCGCAGTGCCGAGCATCACGATCTTGCGTGCAGCATCGCCGGCAGCACACAAATCCTTGGCGAGTTGTTCGATTTCGTCGAGCGTGGTGGCCGGCTCGGGAATCATGGAAGGCGCGACAGCAGCTGGCTCAACCGCAGCGGCTTCAACCACCGCGGCAGGCTTCGGCCTAGGCGCGCGCAGCACCGGCGTCGCGGCAAGCACGGCAGCCGCGCGCGGCGCCGTGATCCGCAGCAGTTCACCGGTCACGATCACGCCGGCGCTCAGCAGGAGCGTCGCCAGCGTCGCGATCAGGACGACCGGCAATTTCTTCGGATAGGCCGGCGTATTGGAGACGATGGCGCGGGAAATGATGCGGCCTTCCGACGGCGCGGCGTCGATATTCTCGCGCGTATTGGCCTCGCGATACTTGGCAAGATAGGATTCCAGCAGATCACGCTGCGCCTTGGCTTCACGCTCGAGCGCCCGAAGCTGCACGTCCTGACCATTGCTGGACGACGCCATTTTCTTCATTTGCTCCAGGCTCGCGCTCAGTCCGTCCACCCGGCCGCCGGCAATGCGGGCGTCACTGTCCAGCGAGCGCGAGATCTTGCCGGCCTCGTCGCGAATCTGGTGATCGAGATCGCCGAGCTGGGCCTTCAATTCCTTGATGCGGGGATGGTTATCGAGCAGCGTCGACGATTGCTCGGCCAATTGTGCGCGCAACGTGACCCGCTGCTCCGACAGGCGCCGCATCAGCTCGGAGTTGAGCACCTCGGACACCTCGATCGGCTTGCCGCTCTGAAGCATCTCGCGGATCAGCCTCGCCTTGTTCTCGGCGTCGGACATCAGCGCGCGTGCGTTGTTGAGCTGGCTGTTCAGTTCACCCATCTGCTGATTGGACAGCGTCGTGTTGTTGGTGCCGACGAACAGGCTCGATTTGGATCGGAAATCCTCGACGCGGGACTCCGCATCCGCGACCTTTCTGCGCAGGTTCTCAATCTCGCCCGACAGCCACAGGCTTGCCGACTTGGCCTGTTCCTGCCGCGCATTTTGCTGCAGCACCAGATAGCCGTCGGCGATCGAATTGGCGACGCGCGCCCCAAGTTCCGGATCGCGCGACTGAAACTCGACGACGATGACGCGTGACTTGTCGACCGCATAGGCCGTGAGCCGGTCGTAATAGGCATCGAGAACGCGTTCCTCCGGCGTCATCTGGAACGGATTACGGCCGATTCCGAACAGCGCCAGCATCGACTTCAGCGGCGAAATCGCCTGCAGCAGCGGATCGAATTCCGACCTTTCCGCAAGCTTGTTCTTTTTGACGACCTCCTGAGCGAGATCCCGCGACAGCACGAGCTGGACCTGGCTGGTCACCGCTTCGGCATCGAGCGCGGTGCGCTCCTCGCTACGCTCGCCATTCGGCCGCAGGAAAACGTTCTCCCGCCCGTCGACCAGAATGCGAGCTTCGGACTTATATCGGGGCGTTACGAGATTGACCGCGGCGATCGAGCTCAACGCCACAAGCACGGTCGGAACAATGATCCATCCGCGTCGGCGCGCCAATGCCTGCCCGAGACTACGCAAGTCGAGATCGCCTGCCGCGGGTTCGGCCGCTGCGACTTGCTTGACGGGCTCGGGCACGGGAGTCGCGGCGACTGCTTCAGCCTGCGCCTCTTTCTTGCCCTTACGCCACAACGCAAAACGCATCGCTCTCCCCCGATAGATGACGCCAAAAGTCTGACTAATCGGGCATGATTACACTCCATTAAGGTTGCTGCGGGGTTAACCTGCGGGATCTCATGATGACCTTCGATCGCGCCAGCGCGCCCAGTCATGCTTTGTTAACCATGACAGCCCTTAATCAGAATCGAGACCTCATCATCAGGGCTGCCCCATGCGTGCCGCGCGCGCCATTGTTTCTCCATTGCCTGCGATCCTCGATGAACCCGTGGCAACGGTCGCGGGCGCGATCGGCCACAGCGCGCGTCGCGGCGAGGGCAGGTTCTGATCGTGCCGCGCCCTCCTGAACAAGCGCTCCGAATCCTGCACGCCGTCCGCGCACCGGTCGGCGGTATTTTTCGCCATATCATCGACCTCGCCAATGGACAGGCAGAGCGCGGACATCATGTCGGCATTCTCACCGACAGCCTGACGGGCGGCGAGCGCGCCGCAGCCGCGCTGGAGAAAATCGCGCCGCGGCTCAAACTGGGAGCGCATCGCCTTGCCATCCGGCGCGAACCGGGCCCCGCCGATATTCTGGTCTGGATGCAGTTCGCCCGCCTGATCCGGCAGCTCAATCCCGATGTGCTGCATGGACACGGCGCCAAGGCCGGCGCCTTCGTTCGGATGCGGGGGCGCTCGCAAAACGTCATTCGTGTCTACACGCCACATGGCGGCTCACTGCACTTCCCGCTCGACACGATCAAGGGCGGCATCTACAGCCGCCTCGAACGCGCCCTGAAGGACAATACCGAGCTGTTTCTGTTCGAGAGCGCGTTTGCGCGCGACACCTACCAACGTACCATCGGCACGCCGAAGGGCCTGGTGCGCTGCGTCTTCAACGGCGTCACTGCCGACGAATTCGATCCCATCACCAGGACCGACGACGCCACCGATGTCGTCTATGTCGGCGAGTTCCGGCACATCAAGGGGGCGGATCTCCTAGTCGACGCGGTGGCGCGACTCCATGCCGACGGCAAGCCTGTTACGCTGACCCTGGCAGGCGACGGCGAGGAAACGGACGCGCTCAAGACGCAGGTCGCGAAGCTTGGCCTTGGCCATTCCGTGCGCTTCATCGGCCACGTCAAGGCACGCGATGGCTTCTCCAAGGGCAGACTGCTCGTCGTTCCCTCACGCGGGGACTCGATGCCTTATGTGGTGATCGAGGCGGCAGCCGCCGGAATTCCGCTTGTGGCGGCCAATGTCGGCGGTATCCCGGAAATCCTTGGCGCGCATACCGATGCGCTGTTCGCGCCGAACGTCGTCGGTGCGATCGCCGACGCCATCGAGAGCGCGCTGGATGACCCGGCTGCGGCGCAGGCGCGCGCGAGAGACCTGCGCGAACGCGTCTTCCTGCATTTCTCGCAGAAGGCGATGGTCGAGGGCGTCATGACCGGATATCGCAACGCCTTTACGAGCCGCTAACCTCGATTGACGAGTTGCTCGCGCGCGAGGCCCGAAGTTGGCGCGAGATCACGCTCTATCCCATTGCCGGAATGCGATCTTTCCACACCGCCGGTATCCGCTTGTCCGGATCGAGTTCTAACCGTTTGTTCCGAATTGTCCGCTATTCCGAAACGAGGCAATTCAACATTGGCGTGTATTTGCTGAAATTGTGCTACAATCGCACATTGTGCTGCAATAACGGACGTGGACAGCAGTGGAACCGATCAACACACGCTCGATGTTGGACGCCGCCGCCGCCGCGGCGAACGCACCGGCCGGCGGTCCGCCGCTGGAACGGCGACTCCGGCTGTCACAGGCAGCGCTCACCGTGGCCAGCGACAAGGTCAGCAAGGCCTATTCGCCGATCGTGATCGCAGGCGTCGTTCGCGTCGTCGACTTTGTCATCATCAGTCTTGTCGGCAGCGCGCTGTATTTCGGCTATGTCGTGCCCCTCAGCGGTTTTCATTGGGAATATCTTGCCGCGATCTTGGGCATGACGAGCGCGGCTGTAATCTGCTTCCAGGCCGCCGACATCTACGAAGTCCAGGTGTTTCGCGGCCAGCTCCGGCAGATGACGCGGATGATCTCGGCCTGGGCGTTCGTATTCCTGCTGTTCATTGGTGCGTCGTTCCTCGCCAAGCTCGGCGGCGAGATTTCAAGGCTATGGATTTCGGCGTTCTTCGTGCTTGGTCTCGGAATCCTGATCGCCGAGCGCCTGTTCCTGCGCGCGTTGGTGCGGAATTGGGCTCGTCAGGGCCGACTCGACCGCCGCACCATCATCGTCGGCTCCGACCAGAATGCCGAGCAACTCGTGCAGGCCCTGAAAGTCCAGGACGATTCCGACATCCACGTGCTCGGCGTGTTTGACGACCGCAACGACAGCCGCGCGCTCGAAACCTGCGCCGGCAGTCCCAAGCTCGGCAAGGTCGACGACATCGTCGAATTCGCCCGCCGCACCCGGGTCGATCTCGTGCTGTTCGCGCTGCCGATTTCGGCGGAAACGCGAATTCTCGATATGCTCAAGAAATTGTGGGTGCTGCCGGTCGATATCCGGCTTTCCGCCCACACCAACAAGCTGCGCTTCCGGCCCCGCTCCTATTCCTATCTCGGCAAGATCCCCACGCTCGACGTATTCGAGGCGCCGATCACGGATTGGGACCTCGTGATGAAATGGCTGTTCGACCGCATCGTCGGCGGGATCATCCTGTTGCTGGCATTGCCGGTCATGGCGCTGGTTGCACTCGCCATCAAGCTCGACAGCCCGGGTCCGGTGCTGTTCCGGCAAAAGCGCTTTGGCTTCAACAACGAACGCATCGACGTCTTCAAGTTCCGCTCGCTGTACCACGACCAGGCCGATCCGCTCGCGGCCAAGGTCGTCACCAAAAACGATCCGCGCGTCACCCGCGTCGGCCGCTTCATCCGCAAGACCAGCCTGGACGAACTGCCGCAACTCTTCAACGTCGTGTTCAGGGGCAACCTCTCGCTCGTCGGGCCCCGTCCGCACGCCGTACAGGGCAAGCTGCAAAGCCGCCTGTTCGACGAGGCGGTCGACGGCTATTTCGCGCGCCATCGCGTCAAGCCCGGCATCACCGGTTGGGCCCAGGTCAACGGCTGGCGCGGCGAGATCGACAACCAGGAGAAGATCCAGAAGCGCGTGGAATTCGATCTCTATTACATCGAGAACTGGTCGGTTCTGTTCGACCTTTTCATTCTCCTGAAGACGCCGCTGGCGCTGCTGACCAGGAACGAGAACGCGTACTAAGCCGGTGTTTGCCGAGCTGCATCGAGTAACGAGTGTGTCATGGCATATGCGGCGACAGCCGGCGACCTTCCCTCCTCGACCACGGTCCCGCCGGGCGTTCTCGCGCTGCAAAGGGCGTTGGTGTGGCTGGCCGGCGCGAGTGGCGCGATCGTCTTCATCGAGCCAAGCCCCTACGAATTGACGACGCTTGCAGCCGCCGTGATCTTCGTCGCAACGGGCCTGCGGCTGCGCCTGGTCCACATGCCGCTGCTCCTGTTGCTGGTGCTGCTCAACGTCGGCTATAGCGTCGGCGCCATTGCCCTGCTCGACCAATCCAACGTCGCGAACTGGATCGCGACCTCCTGGTACATGACGGTCACCGTCGTCTTCTTCGCGCTGGTCGTCGCGGAGGACACCGCGGCCCGCCTCGACATGCTGCGCCGCGGACTGATCGTGGGAGCGATCATCGCCTCGCTCGCCGCGATCGCCGGCTACCTCAATCTCGTGCCTGGCGGCTACGATCTGTTGACGCTGTATGGGCGCGCGCGCGGCACCTTCAAGGACCCGAACGTGCTCGGCGCCTTCCTGATCCTGCCCGCCCTCTTCGTGCTGCAGAGCATCGTCACCGACCGGTTCGGAAAGGCGCTGCGAAGCACCGGCGCGTTCGGCATCATGGCACTGGCCATCCTGCTGGCGTTCTCCCGCGCCGCCTGGGGCGGCCTCGTCGTCACCGCCGCCTTCATGCTGCTGCTGATGGTGCTGACCAGCCGCACCCGCGCGGAACGCTCGCGGATCGTGGTCATGGCTTGTGTCGCGGCATTGGTCGGCGTCATGCTGGTCGCGGTGTTGATGTCTTTCGATTCCGTCGCCGAGATGTTCAAGCAGCGTGCGAGTCTCGACCAGAGCTACGACACCGGCCGCTTCGGCCGGTTCGGCAGGCACATCCTCGGCGCCGACATGGCACTGGACCTGCCCTTCGGCATCGGCCCGCTGCAGTTCCACCGCTATTTCCCCGAGGACACCCATAACTCCTATCTGAACGCCTTCATGTCGGGCGGCTGGCTGTCCGGCATCTGCTATCCGGCGCTGGTGTTCCTCACGGTGATCCTGGGCTTCCGCCACGTCTTCATGCCGGTGCCCTGGCAACGCACCTACCTTGCGATCTTCGCGGCCTTCCTCGGCACGGTCGGCGAAAGCTTCGTGATCGACACCGACCACTGGCGCCACTTCTTCCTGATGCTGGGGGCGATGTGGGGCATGTTCGCCGCCGCGCAGCGCGACCGGCCGTCACCAGCGCAGGCACTCACGGAGTCCGCTTAGGCTTTGCAGCACCCGGCTTCGACGTCGGCGCATCCACCATCGCCTTGAGCTCCGCCGTCGCCGCCAGCATCGTCGTGTAGCCCTGCGTCATGAAACGAAGTAGCAGCTTCAGCTCCGCATCGGTGTAGCTCTCCCAGTCCTTCAGGATGGCCCGCTGCATGTGCTCGTAGAATCGTCCGATCTTCGCGACATTCTCCGGAACGGTTCTGATGAACACCTTGCGGCGATCGTCAGCGTCGCGCTCGCGGCGCACCAGGCCTGCCTTCTCCAGACGATCCACGACGCCGGTGATGGCCCCGGTGGTCAGGCCGGTGACCTCGGCGAGCCTTCCTGCGGTCACACGGCCTTCCAGATTGAGGAAATCGAGGCATTCGAGGTCGGAACTGGAAATGCCGACGCTGTTGGCGACGGCCTGCGAAAACATCACGCCCTGCGCGGACGACCGCCGCGCCGCGTGTTCCAGTTCCTGCATCAGCGCAGCCCGCGCCTTCGGTCTTGACACGGCCGATTTCATGTCTTAGTCCGTTGATATCTTAGACGCTAAGATATTTAGCATCTGTGTTTTCCTATCACCTCGGGAACCTCGGGAGCAAGAGATGTCGAAACGACCGCGCAAAGCCATCATCATCGGCGCCGGCATCGCCGGTCCGGTCACAGCAATCCTCCTCAAAAAGGCGGGCATCGACGCGCAGGTGTTCGAAGCATGGCCCTACGCCACCGGCAGCGGCGGCGGTCTACAGATCGCGCCGAACGGCATGCATGTGCTGGCCGAAATCGGCCTTGCCGACGAAATCATCGGCCTCGGCTCGATTGCCGAATCATTCGAGTTCTGTTCGCAGTCCGGCGCGCGCCTCGGCTCGATCAATCGGAACATGGAGGCACGCTTCGGCCAGCCGGCGGTCAATATGCGCCGGGCGACGCTCAACCAGGCGATCGTGAACAAGGCCTGGTGCGAAAACGTCGAACTCTTCTTCGAGAAGCGGCTGGTCGGCATCGACGATCGCGCGGGTCAGCCCGTTGTCGCGCACTTCGCCGACGGCAGCAGCGCCGAGGGCGATTTCCTGATCGGCGCCGACGGTGTCCATTCCGCGGTGCGCGCGCATGTCATTCCGGACGGTCCCCGGCCATTTGATACCGGCCTGATCGGCTTCGGAGGCTTTGTGCCACGGTCGCTGCTCGAGGATACCCCGGTCGGGCAGCGCGTGGAGACGACATTCGGGCAGAGCGGGTTCTTCGGTTACGGTTTTTGCGGTCCCGACCCGCGCGACGGCGTCATGTGGTGGAGCACCCAGCCCGCGCATGGCAACGATGCCGCAACGTTCCGCGCCATGAGCCAGGATGCGATCAGGCGGCACCTCATCAGCTTCCATGCCGGCTGGCACGATCCGATCCCGCAATTGCTGGAAGCCGCTGATGATATCGTGGTGACCGCGACGCTCGACGTCGCAACCTTGCCGACATGGTGGCGCGGACGCGCGCTGCTGATCGGCGACGCCGCGCACGCCACCAGTCCGCATGCCGGCCAGGGCGCCTCTCTGGCACTGGAGGACGCCCTGCGACTCAGCCGGCTGATACAGGACGGACAAGAGCTCGCCGCGACATTTGCGGCGTTCGAGGCCGAGCGCCGTTGGCGCGCCGAACGCATCGTTGCCATTGCCCGTCGCAACGGCAACAGCAAGCGCGAATTCAGCGCAACCGGCGCCTGGATCCGCGATCGGATGCTGAAGCTGCTGCTTCCGGTGTCGGCCAAGGGCATGGACTGGATGTACGCCTACAACCCCTGCGCGGCGTAGTCGTTCTCCACCGTAAACGTCATGCCGGCATGTTCGACCAGCCGCTTGATCAGGTGCTCGCCCATGGCCGCGCCAGGGGTCCAGATGCCGCCGGCCAGTTCGGGCGTGTCGCGCAGCAGACAGAGCGCGCACTCCGAGATCATCTTGGAGGTCGAGCCATAGCCGGGATCGCGGTCGCCACGCACGGAGACGCGGACCTGGCGGCCGTCCGGCGCGATGCCGACAAAGAGCAGATCGTAATAGCCGGCCTCGCGTTCGTCTTTTGAAGGCCCCTCGCCCGGCTTCGGGCCGCCAGACGCGCCGAGCTTGTTGTTGCCGGCCATGATGCGCTTGGCCAGCGCTTCGCCTCCCTCACCGGATCCTGTGACTTGCATCTCATCGTAGACGAAATCCCGCCCATAAGGGAATCCCATCAGCATATTGGAGCGATGGACGTTGCGCGTGTTGATATTGGCCATCACGAACGGCGTCGTCCAGACTTTCAGATCGCCATCGAAGATCGGCTTGTTGCCCGGCGGCTGCTTCGGACCCTCGAACCCGGGAGTCAGCGCGAAGGGACTTCTCATCAGCGGCACCAGGCTTGGATCATTCGCCGCGGCGGAAAACAGCGCCTTCATGCTCGCCGCTGTGCCTCCGGAAAAAGTTCCTTTCATCGCGCGCACGCGGCCCTTCACTCTCGCGACCGGTGCGCCGAACACCTTCCTCGCGATCTCCTGACAGCAGAACACGCCGAGCTCGAACGGCAGCGAGTCATAGCCACAGGAGAACACGATCCGCGCGCCGCTGCGCTGCGCGGTTTCCTGATGCGCATCGATGATCCGTCGCATCCAGGGTGGCTCGCCGCACAGATCGAAGTAATCGGTGCCCGAGGCCGCGCACGCCGCAACAAGCTCGTTGCCGTAGAGCATATAGGGCCCGACCGTGGTCACGACAGATTTCGTCCGGTCGATCATCGCCTTCAGCGAGGCGGGATCGGACGCATCGGCCGCAATCAGCGGAATATCGGCGGGCGCACCGATCGCATCGCGAACAGATGCAAGCTTGTCGAGATTGCGGCCCGCCATCGCCCATTTCAGCTGACCATCGTTGCGATAGTGCGAGGCCAGGTATTCGGCGACGAGTTGGCCGGTGAATCCGGTGGCGCCATAGACAACGGTGTCGAATGCATTCGAAGATTTCATAACTTATTCCCTGAGGTGATCTCCCGTCATTGCGAGGAGCGAAGCGACGAAGCAATCCAGCAGCTGTTGCAGTTCTGGATTGCTTCGCTAACGCTCGCAATGACGGCTTGCTTCTGGTGAATGGTTCTTCAATTTATTTCTTGCCGTAGGACACGCCCATGCCGGCGCGGACGTCGCTCTGGATGCCATAGGGCGCGATCGGGTAGCGCAGGCCGTTCTTGGCAAGCTGCTTCATGCCCACGATCGCCTTGGCCAGATGCGCCGGCGACAGCGCCATCAGCATCTCCTCGTCCGGCACACCGCCATAGCGCCGCTCCGCAAAGCACGGCAGGGACAGGCTGGGCTCGCCGGTCTTCAGCGCCCGGCCCCAGGAATCGGCGCAGGCGGTCTCGCCGACCACGCCCCATTCGAATTTCCTGTAGCCGGTATACTGCAGGCCATTGATCAGGATGATCATCTGCCCGGGCGTCGCATAGACGAGGCAGATGTCGGGCGGATCGAGCCGGCCGCTCACGAGCGGACTCACGGCCATCGCCTGATACCGGCCGAACGGAACGACATCGAGCGCTTCCTGACGCTTGCGCGCATCCTCGGCCGTGCCATGCCAGACGCCGACGTAGTTTTCGCCCGCGCGCCATTTGTCGTCCTGCGGACCGAGGCCGATCACCGCGCGGCACTGCGCGCCGACCAGATCGTCGCCGGTGATGCCGACGGTCCAGCCCAGCCGCGACGCCATGCTGACGATCTGGTCGGTGGTATGAACGGCGTTCGGTCGCCTGATCTTCGGAATCGCCGCCATGTCTTCGACGCGCGCGAACATCTTGATCCCGGTCACGGTGGTCTTCAGCCGCAACAGGCTGTTGAGATCGGCCACCATGCCGGTGAAATCGAAGGCTGGTGTCTGCTGTTGCATGGCGTGACCTCCAAAACGCGCGCACTGTCTATGCCCGCACGGTTTCCGTTTTAGTCCTTGGCAGGCCCCGGAAGCAACTCGTTGATCCGCCCCGTGAGACGATAGGCGACGAGACCCATCCACTCCCGCACGGCCGTATTGGTTCGATCGAGCCCGTCGCCCGCGACATTGTTGAAGCTGAGCAGATCTCCCCGCCCGCCGACCCGCCAATCCACCGGATAAGGCTCCACGGTGAAGCCAACCTTGCGGAACAGGCCAACCGACCGCGGCATATGGAAGGCCGACGTCACGAGCAGCCAGCGCTCGCCGTCCCTGGGCTTGACCAGATCCTTGGTGAACGCCGCGTTCTCCGCCGTATTGCGCGAGAGCCGTTCCATGATCAGCC
>Ga0307509_10008410_pt1 | contig 13174 bp, 20 predicted proteins | sample 10_EM_MG_FD_202245 | JGI IMG/M metagenome (GOLD analysis project Ga0307509, IMG submission 202245) | Populus trichocarpa ectomycorrhiza microbial communities from riparian zone in the Pacific Northwest, United States - 10_EM | ecosystem: Host-associated > Plants > Roots > Unclassified | place...
TGTCAGCCTCCCCGGAGAGAGAGGCCTGACTGGACTGGGACGACGACGAGCGAGAGATAGGATCAGCCCTACGGTCCTGGCGAGAGGAGGCAGAGCGAGCAGGGCCGACAGCCGAGGCCGGGCCTGCACTAGTGGAAGCGAGAGGGGTAGACGACATCTGGACAAGGCCAACAGGCCAGGCCGGGGGACAGGGAGGAGGAGGAGAGAGAAAACAAAGTCAAACTACCAGTCCGACTTTCCAAGAATAAAAATCCTCTCAGCAAAGGTGAAATATATATTTCACTTGAAGTTGAAGCCCAAGTGAAAAGCCAAAATAGATGTATCGTGAAGAAATAAAGACCAAACCATAAGGTTTATGTTGGCCGAATGCGGAAAGTATTTTAAGCGAGAGGAAAATAGAGGGCGTGGAGCGTGGCCGTCTTTGTACCTTTTATTTTTTTTTTTTTTTGAATCATGTGATTATTGATTTAGGTACAAAGTCCTGCATGCAGCTGGCGCTATGGCATATAAAAAACCTTAATTCCAAAAACTAACAAAGGAAATAACAAAATTGAAACAACGCGTGCATAAACTCTCCAAGCGGGATCATCAGAACCCTGTTGCATCGCCATCGATGACTAACAAAAGAGAAGTAAAGTAAACCCCTCCTTATAATTCATAAGAAAAACACGCATCAGTATTGAAAAACCTCCCCGCCCCAACCTGCCTACTGCCGCAAACAAACAGGAACAAAAGAAACCCATAAAAAATATAGAAAATACCCCGAAAAGAACCTCAAGGAGGGGAGTTTGAAAGTAGCAATAGCTAGAAGGCCGGAGCCAAGCCAGGGAGATAAGTGTTGAGCACTTTCTGAGCCGGAACCCGGCTTAGGAGTCATAGTACTGGCTCAAATGCGCAACATGGCTGGAGGAAAACCTGTGCGAGTAGCGTAGAGATACTCAGCTAACCCTCTAAGGAGGGGAACCGAGAGCCAGAGGACCGTCAGGGCCAATGCCATCCACACCTGAGAGAGGGGTGAGGCGAGGGTGAGCCTTAGCGGGGCAATGGAGAATCGCGTGGTGGAAGGACTCATCGCCATCCTCACAGAAAGGGCAGAGGGTGCTAGAGTCCCTGTTCCTCCAGGATATATGTGCGGCAAGGTAGCTGGCACCTGAACGCATCTGGTGAATGTGGCCGCATATAAATCGAGGAAGGCCAGTAAAGGCATGGGGAGTGAGGCAGGCACCATAGGTGTAGTAAGAGGGCACCGGTGGACTTATATCCAGCCAGTCAGCGAGGAGTGATTGTATCAGAGGAGTTCTGAGAGCTTGGTAGGTGACGGTGGGTACCCTTGACAGCAGTTGCGCCACGAGATCGGTTGAGGCGAGCGGGAGGATAGAGATTTCCACAATAAGGTCTGAGACCTCGGGACATAAAGAGTCTAGTGGTAGGTGTTTGGCAGAATTCACTGCCGGGCCCAGCCATGAAGTAAGGTGAACGGCCTTGGAGGAGCCTCTGAGGAGGAAACGATGATCGTCCGCTGAACGAGCCTGGTCCCATGTGGGCACAGACTCGGGTATCCGGGCGGTAGCAGGGTTGAATTCCGAGGGGGCGCAGACCAAACGGAGGGCAGCTGACCAACGGCGATGTTTACAGATGGAGGAAATGGGGGGTAGCGAAGCTTCCAGGTACAGAGCGCCAAGGGCAGTGGTGTAAAAACAGTTTGTTGTCTACCGGCGCACGCCATGCCTGAACGAGTTGAGTTTCTTAAGAGTGGCCGCATCCGGAACAAATAGGTCGCAGCCATATTTGAGAATCAGAAGGATGGCGCCCAAGACTAGCTTCCTGTTTCACCAGGAGGAGAGGCCTTTGCCAGCTGCACTGAGCTGTCGCATAGAAGTGAAAGAGGCTTTGGCAAGTGCCAGTCCTCTCAGGAAATGAACGGAGGAGTGAATAGTAGGGGTGAGCCAGTAGCCAAGCCACCTCACAGCTTGAGAGGGAGGAAAAAACATGTCGTTGATCACTATGGGGGCGAAGGCAACATCTGAGCGGTCCTTTGGAGTCCTCCAGTGAAGGAGTTCGGTTTGGGGGACAGAAAAAGCCACCCCCAGGTCGGCACCCCGCCTCTGGATGATGCCGAAGAAGTATTGAAGAGCGCGGATATTCGAACGAACAGAGTCCGAGCTGCCCGTTATGGTGAGGTCGTCGACATATGAAATCGCCAGACCTTGGGGGATAGTAGGGTGGAGGCTGGTTATATATAGCACAAAAAGAAGAGGAGAAATGGGCGAGCCTTCAGGGGTGCCAACCTCCTGTCTTTGTACCTTTTTTTTCTTTTTTTTCTTTCTTTTTTTTTTGAAACATATGATTATTGTTTATGGGTCCAAAATCCTACATGCAGCTTACGCTATGGCATAGAAAAAACCCCCAACTACCCCTGGGAAAAAGCCAACCCCCCAAGTCCCTCTGGTATCAAACCAACCCCACATCTCGCCCCCAACAAGAAACCCTTGACTAGCTAAGAAGATAGACGAAAGGAATTAAATCAAAGAACAAGCAGGAAGTGGCAGGAAAACCCATGGCACGATCATCCGAATAAAAGAAAAACAAAAACCACACGTAGCGGAGACCACTTGAAAGATCCGCACACTCAGCACGGGAGGGGCCAGGCTCGGCATGATCGAAGTCCTGGGGAGGCTAAAGATGGCATCTATTTTGGCCGCACACTCGAAAAAGAGGAAGGAGATAGTGCAATACCATCCACCCAGAGGCAGGCCGTGATGGATCATGGTCATAGTCTGAAGGTGAAGAAGTAGTTATGGATACCAGCCAGGTAGTTGTGGGTACCAGCCAGAAAGGTGAAGAAGCAGTAGGGTGCCAGCCGATCCGACCGTGAGGAGAAGAGAAGAAAGAGGGGTAGACCCAACTCTGTGCCCTAGAAACTATCGGTAATCGCGTTCGTGTCTTGACTAGGCAGCTTCTTAAAGATAAAGAGAGTAGAGAAATCGAGCGTGGCCTGTTGAAAGGTTTTCTCTTACTGCAAACCGTGTAACCGGCCGTCTGTAACATCGGCCGTCAGGAGAGTTTTGCCGACCGTGCGAATGCTCTAAGCGAGGTAGAGCAAAAGCGGGGTAGGAAGAGGAAACATCTTCAAAAGAAGACGAAATCCATCAATCCAGAGTGAAGAAAGCCCAAAGGGATAAACCTAAGGGCCGGAGAAGATCAGGGGAGATGCCTTCCACCCCCTAGGGCGAACCCATAGCGGGGGGTGGAGTTGGGAATAGTGGTGATATGCTCGTGGTGTTGAGATTTCAATCCCCAGGTGTGTAGAGGAGACGGAGGATGCCGTCTTTCTACCTTAAACAAATGCATATGATTTTCATAAAGAAAAAAAAAAAAAAAAAAAAAAGCGGTCACAGTAGTTATCACGCTTCCACTCCCCTCTTCCCCCCCCCTACATTTCTCAACACCACGTCGTTCTGCGCACGATCGCCTCTTACTTACTTTTCGTCCACACTGCTGGGCCTCGCGTCCCCACCCCCACCTACAGACATGGCCTCCCACCAGGGTGGCTCTTCCAGAAACCCTACTCCAGCCCCTCTCTCTCCCCTCACAACCACAGGAAATCTTGACCATCTAGTCTCGATTTTCCACCAAACTGCCGCCGACCTAGGACTCCCCGCCGCAGGTTGCCCCCCCATTACGCCGGCGAACATCTCCACTCTCTCTATTAGATAACAGATGCTCCTCTCTCTACTCTACATCTCGTTGCAATCAAGCGTCCACATAGCAACGGCTCTCGAGAATCTCTCGTCTGAAATCCACGCCTTGTCCTCTCAGATTGCCAATCTAGACCTCTCCCCGCAACCCCCGAATCTGGCCCCACTCCAGGCATCTCTTCGTGACATTGCCTTCTGTCTTCCATCAGCCGCTCAGGCCCCTTTCCTTCCCCAGCGTCCTGGTGTCCCACACCAGGCCACACCCTCCTCTAGTGGGTCTTGCCCCACCCCCACCAGCAACACCAATCCCGCTCGCCAAGAGAAAGGGAAGGAAAGAGCTCCTCCAGCTCCACCCTCACCACCACCCAACACGGTCTGGCCCTCCCCCGCAGCTGACCCGGATCTCCCAAGATACGACATGTCAACTTCCCCTCCCACACTCTATGGCAACCCTGAGCCGTTTGCCAAGAAATACCCTCATACCTGGGAAGCGGAAGAATTCGCCAAAGGGAAATACCCCCCCGGCCCCGCCTGGACCCCCCGTCATCTGGACCCCAACTGGCGATCCCCCGACACCATGGCCACCAAAGCCACCCCCACCAATGCTCAAGCTGTCGCACCCCCTGCTAAGGGAAAGAAGGGTGGACAGGCGAAGGCCTCTGCCTCGGCTTCCTCCGTTGTGGTTGCGTCGGGTGAGGTTTTTACGAAGTCTCCCCCTCCTCTCCCCCAAGCTGTCCGCAGATTCTTCGCCTCCAGAACCACCTTCGAACCCCACCCAGAAGCGCTCAAAATAGCAGCCCACTTCCCAGACAGCGCTGCTTCTGTTCTCAGAGAGGCCCACTGCTCCCTTCCCCTTTCCTTCACTTGCACGGTCAACGACAAAGGCTCAGTGTCACTGCTTGGTACCCATCTTCACACCCCCGCCTCCGCTTATACCCCATATTTCGCTCCCCTTACCTTGAGGTTGAACAAAGCCTTTCCGGTAGGCAACTCCCCCTGGGATCTTTTCAAACCCGCTCCGATCGAAACGCAACTTTTGATTCACTCTATCCCCCTTGCTTTCCTCCCCTCAGATGATGCCCAACTCTTCCCCTCTCTTCATGAGTCCATCCGCAATGCCAGGGGAGTCTCCATTCTCTCAGCGCGTTACCTTAACCCAGACCCGGAATCTCGGGATCAAAAGTCGGCAACCTCAGTGGTTGTCAGCGTGCCCCCACCCGACACCTTCGCCGTCCTCCTCTCCATCAACCTCTTCTCCCGAAACCGGAGAGTGGAGCAGATGTTCTCCTCCTCTAAGAACTCCCAATGCAAGAAATGCTGGAAGTTCAGCCACATCTCTGCCCGTTGTCCCAGCACGCTACCAGTCTGTCCCTTCTGCTCGCTTGCCCACACCAAAGCAGAGCATCACTGCCCTAACCCTTCCTGCCCTAAGGGTGGCAATCTCCGACCTATCCTCGCCTGCTGTCCATCCTCGGTGACATGCTGTCCTAACTGCCAAGAAGAGCACTGTGCAGGCAGCAAGGATTGCCCCTCCCGCCCCAAGTCCACTCCAGATATACCGGAGGTGCGTCCTCGACAGACGCAGGACAGCATGGATCTCGCTGACGACCCGGCTGGCCCTTTGACGGTCCTTCTTTCAGCACCAGGTGCCCCTCCTCACACCCCGAGTACCCCCCTACTCCCACGCGATGCTCCTCCGCCCAGGCAGAGAGCCCAACGCACCATCACCGTCACCGATCTCGCCCCAAGAGAGAGGGCGGTGACGAATCTCTAGACTCCGACTCCTCCGAGGGCTCTGCCCACTAATGGAGAATCTGTTCACTCGTTACACCGACAGCAGCGCTGTCTTCCCGTTCTTTCCAATCGTTCAACATAACTGCCTTGGCAGCTGGGATGTTTTTCTCTCACTTTTCCACAGCTTTACCATGCTGCCTCACCCTCCTTTACTTGTTGCTATTCAAGATCCCCCCTCCAGACGTTCGGTTCTGCCGACATTCCCGGGATTTATGCCATTCGCCCCCCCCGCTGGCCGCCCACGGGTTGCCATTTATGTTTCTTGTACTTTGAATCAGCATTTGTCCTGCTCAACTGTTTTTCATGACTCCTCGGAGATGCTTTCAGTTGATGTTTTTTCTCCGGAAGGTCTTTTTGGATCCCCCCACCGCTCCCTCAGGGTCACCTCGGTGTACCTTCTTCGTACAAACCGTCCTCCTTACCGCTCCATATTGCCTGAGTTGATTTTCTCTTTTCTTTCCTACCCTCACCTAGTTTTAGGTGATTTTACTCTCCACCATCCGTTAGCAGATCCCTGCCGCTCCCTATCTGAAAGGGAATTCATCATCTCGACACGCTACTTTGATGCCGCTTTTGACATCCCGTACCACCTTCTCAACACCCCCGGGGTCTATACTCGGTTCTCATTTGACACCATTTCGCGGTCCTCCGTTTTGGATCTGGCCTTCGCAAACACCGCCCTCTCCCCCCTCGTCTCCTCGTGGGACACCCCCTTCCCCTCCACTGGTTCAGACCATGTTCCATGTGTGATAACACTGAAACCTCCTGCGATTATGCTACCCCCTCCTACTCCGCACTGGGCTCTCCTTGACCTAGACGCGGTGGGGAAGGCACTGGATACCTTCGCCACACTACCCTGCCCTGAGAAGCCCACGCCCAACTCCCTGAGTAGATGGTTCGACGTCTCCTCTACCCGGCTTACCTCTCTCCTAACCTCCCATGCCCCGAGCAAGCGCCCGTGCCCCTGCTCGAAGCCATGGTGGTCTCCTCGCCTATCGTCTCTGTGAAGGGAGTATCACAAGTTTGCAAGGATATCCCGCCTTGACCCGTCCCCCCTCAACTGGAGCAATGTGAAAAGCTCGAGAAGAACATACTTTAAGGCCATTGCCTTGGCCAAGAAAACACACTGGTCGGGCTTCCTATCCTCGGCCACTCCACGCCCCCTCTGGACGGCCAAGAGATTCGCATTCGGCCGCCCACCACAAAGGTTCCCAGACCTCCCAGGGGCCTCCGACCCGGCCGAGGTAGCGGAAACACTCCTTGACAACTTCTTCCCCTCCAAACCCCCACCCCCCCCCCACCTCCGCCTCACGCGTTATGAGGACTATACCCCCCTCACCTCCGACGAGATATCCAGGGCCCTGTCTAAATCCTCCAACACCTCCGCCCCTGGCCCCGATCACATCCGTACTTTGTGTGGAAATCTGTACACCGCATCAAGCCCTCCCTTCTTCCTTCCCTCCTGGACGTCCTGTTAGCCTACGGATTTCACCCTCCCTCCCTGAAGAAAGCACTTGGTATTGTCCTCGACAAGCCGGGTAAACCCTCATACGACTCACCCTCCTCCTTCAGCGTTATCGTCCTCCTCCGAACGCTCTCCAAAATCCTTGAGAGAGTGGTACCTTCCGGCCTTTCAGCACAAGCAGCGATATGCTCCATCATCCATCCCCTTCAATGCGGATCCCTCCCTGGGAGATCCACCGCCGATGCCGCCCTTGCCCTGCAACTCAATGTTGAATCATTCCACCGCCTCCGCTACAAGGTCTCCACTCTCTTCCTCAATGTGAAGGGGGGCTTCGATAACGTGGAGTCTCCCTCCCTCCTTTCTCTCCTCTGCAGAAAGGGGGTCAGCCCATACCTGGTCCAGTGGGTCGGCTCTTTCCTCAGGGATCGCACCTGCCGCCTGACATTCCAAGGGTCCCCTCGCCTCTTCGCTCCCGTCTCGGTTAGGGTCCCTCAAGAATCCCCCATCTCTCCACGTCTGTTTGTCATATACGTCTCCTCCCTCCACCTGGAAATTCCCAGGTCCCTTATTGTCTCCTACGTCGACGACCTTGCCGTCACCGTGGCCTCGCCCTCATACAGAACCAACTTTCGCCTCCTCCAGAAGTCGTTCTCAGCTCTCAAGAGAAAGGCCTCCCCAATCAACATCTCCTTCTCCGTTCCCAAGACGGAACTGATCTACTGGAGGACCACCAGGAGCAATGAGCTACCATGCTCCCTCCCGGTGCAGCTGGAGGATCAGCTTTTCTATCCACAATCCCACCTGAAGTGGCTGGGCTTCAGCTTTACCCCTGCCTTCGACTCAAGGTCCCACTTCTCCAGGAGGTATACACTTACGAATGCCGCCCTAGCCACAATTTGCCACCTCTCCCCCCTCAGGATGGGCCTTCCACCCTACCTTTCTCTCTCCTTGGCGCGTTCGCTCCTTGCTCCAATCCTCCTGTATGGGTCCGCCGTCTGGAACCCTCCCCCGTCTATCATGAGCCCAATGTCCGTTTTCTGGCATCAGGTCTGTAGCTGGATCACCAACTGTTTTTCCTCCACCAACCTGACATGTTTGCACAGGGAAGCCTGTCTTCCCCCGCTACCCGTTCTTTTTCACCACCAACGCCGCCTTGCTGGCCTAAGGGTCATCTTCTCCCCTCCGGAAATAAACCCTGCCACAGCACGCCTCCCTAAGTCCGTCCCCACCTTCTCGCCACAGCGCGCCGCCTTGATAGCGCATGGGAAGTTTACCTCCCAACCTTATCTCTTCTTCAACCTCGACTGGCGTTCTGCTCCGGACAAGTTCAAGAACCCGAGGTACCGACACGACGCCATCACAGCCCTGGCTAACACAGCCATCCCGCTTGTACACGACGTGGCGACCCTGCCACCCATCTCCCTCCACTTGACAGACTACCTACCCGCGGTACCCGGGGTTGTCCCACCGTACGCACGCCTCAAATTGAGGACTAAGCAACTACTCCTCTCCGACTGGTCTGCCATCCCAGCCCCCCCATACTACCCCTTTCCACCCACAACACGCCCCCATCCCTTCATGGGCTTGGGCAAGTTTGTTGCCGGCAGGATACACCAGATGCGCTCTGGGAAAGGTTATCTCGCGGCTCACACCTCGTGGAGCGATCCTGATGCCAACAAGTCCTGCCCATTGTGCTCTGAGGCCCTGCAGACCTTCGAACATGCCATCCTGTCCTGCCCCTCCTCCGCCCGTCAAAGATGACACCTCCTCCAAGGGGTCTCGGACCTGGCTCCTGAGACCCCAATCTGGTCCGACCAGCAGTTGCTAATTGCCCTGGCTGAGTTCATTCGTACCACCGCCACTGGTTTCCCCCCTGGGATGCCCCAGCTTGCTCCCTCCCTCCACACCCCTTCAAACCCCCTTTTTCCGTCTACCGCCCTATCCGCCCATGGCCCTCGAGACTAGTGAAGCGGTTTATACTTTCCTTAATTTTAGCTACGTCTGCTTTGCGACACTTATTGGTCGCGTTGGGGGAACTGGTTATGGTTATTTCTTTTGTTAATTGTTAGTTTGATTTTCGGTTTTGTTTTGGCCATATTGTTAAAGATGCATGTCATTTCTTGTACCGTAGAAACAATGAACATATGATTAAAAAAAAGTGAAAAAAATGAAAATGAAAAAATGGTCACAGAAGTTATCACAAACCATCTCCCCTACACCTCCAGCGATTGAAATCTCAACAACAGGGAAATCATCGTGGGATCCACCTCCACCCCCTCTCCTCCCCCTTGATGGCTTCTGCCTAGGGGAGCGATGCTACAACCCCTCCTCTGCCTCTTGGGTGTACCCCCTTCTCCACGGGGTTCTTGTTCCTGTTCATCGTTGACTCCGGCTCATGAAGTTTGGTTCTCCCCATTACCCCGCACTTCCTTTGCACCTCTCTTAGGTTTTGCACGGTCAGCATTCTGTCCTCTTCGCTCACGGTCGGCACTGAGCTTTCCCACCGCCTTGCGAAGTCCCTTTCCCTCTCGGTTATGTGGTCCTGTCGGGGAACACTTCGGTTAGTAACTTTAGCACAATGTCTTCGTTTGGCATTTGGCATAGCATCGGCCGCGGTTACTCTAGTCAGTGGTCTCAAGTGTTCGGAACTCCTTCCTCCTCCCATCCCCCATCCTCTACCTCCTTGGTTTTCGTCCCGTTGCTGGGTTACAGCTGCTCGGATCCCCCCTCTTCCCACCCCCTCAGGTGGCACCTGACTGCTACCCCCTGCGCGGTCGATCTTCGGTCGCTATACAAAAACCCGCCTTGGTTACGCCCGTCCTCCTGGCCATCGCTAATGCCACTTTGGCACACCCACCGGCGACCCCTCACCAGAGTCGCATCCATACACCACCCTATCCTGCCATCGGGTACTGCTTCGTCCCCCGGCACCGCTCCGCTCCGCAGGTCCATACTCTTACTTCCTAGCTCAGGCTGATACACGTCATTTATCAGATGTAAATTTTCTTTTTCAGGGGTTCATTGATCTCTTCTGTTTTTATACTTTCTGTAGTAGATGTCGCTAAGGGTTCTCCTCTCCTTCCTGCTTGTGTGTTTCCTTTCTACTTCCTTCGGGTGTACGAGTATGTTCGTAGGATTTGGGTGGGTGATAGGGGAGATGTGCAGTTGGTCTCATACCAGAGGGACTTGGGGGTTTGGATGTTTCCTGGGGTGAGGAGGGCACGCTTTTTGTTGGCCATAGAGTTAAAGCTGCATGCTGTCTTTGTACCTTTTTTTTTCTTTTTTTCTTTTTTTTTGAATCATAGGATTATTGTTTAAGGTACAAAATCTTGCATGCAGCTCGCGCTATGGCATAAAAAAACCTCGAATACAACTGGGAAAAAGCCAACCCCCCAAGTCCCTCTGGTCCGGAACCAACGCCACATCTCGCACCCAACAAGAAACCCTTGACTAGCTAAGAAGATAGACGAAAGGAATCAAATCAAAGAACAAGCAGGAAGAATCAGGAAAACCCATGGCACATTTATCCAGACAAAAAGAAAAATCAAAAAATCAAACAACGCAGCGACCACTTGAGAAAGTTCCCGCACAATCAGCGCGAGGGTGGCTAGGCTCGCCTTAAGAGAGACCTGGGGGGGCGCGCAGCCAAGATGACCGAACCTGCTGTGTTGGCACACCCCAAAAAGAAGGAGATAGTGCAATACCATCCTCCCAGAGGCAGGCCCCGATGAACCGTGGTCTTTCTAGTCCAGAATGTAAAGAGGTAGTTGTGGATACCAGCCCAGTAGTTGTGGGTACCAGCCAAAAAAGGGGTGGAAGCAGTAGGGTGCCAGCCGATCCAACAGTGTGAGGAGGAGGAGAAAGAGGGATAGACCCAACTCTGTGCCGTGGAAACTATCACTAATCGCGTTTATATCTTCACTAGCCAGCGCCTTGAAGATAAAGAGAGTAGAGAAATCGACCGTGGCCTGTTGAAAAGTTTTCTCTTACTGCAAATGGTGTACCCGGCCGTCTGTAACATGGGTGGTGAGGAGAGTGTTGCCCACCATGCTAATGCTCTAAGCGAAGCAGAGCAAAAGCGGGGTAGGAACAGGAAACATCATCAAAAGAAGACGAAATCCATCAACCCAGAGTAAAGAAAGCCCAAAGGGACAAACCTGCGGGAAGGATAGAGTAGAGGAGGTATGCCTCCACCCCCTAGGACGAATCCATGACGGAGGGTGGAGTTGGGAAAAGTGGTGTTAATCTCGTGGTATTGATATTTCTATCGCCGGGTGTGTAGAGGAGACGGAAAATGCTGTCCCTGTACTTGTTCTCTTTTTTTTCTTTTTTTTTTTGAATCATTTGATTATTGTTTTAGGGTACAAAATCCTTCATGCAGCTTAGGCTATGGCATAGAAAAAACCCCCAACTACCCCGGGGAAAAAGCCAACCCCCCAAGTCCCTCTGGTATGGAACCAACCGCACATCTCGCCCTCAACAAGAAACCCTTGACTAGCTAAGAAGATAGACGAAAGGAATCAAATCAAAAAACAAGCAGGAAGAGTCAGGAAAACCGAGGGCACGATCATCCAAACAAAGGAAAAACAAAAAACAAAAGTAGCAGAGACCACTCGCAAAATTCCGCACACTGAGCGCGGGGAGTGCCAGGCTCGGCATGATGGAAGTCCTGGGGAGGCCAAAGATGCCATCTATTTTGGCCGCATACTCGAAAATGAGGAAGGACATAGTGCAATACCATCCCCCCAGAGGCAGGCCGTGAGAGACCGTGGTCATAGTCCAAATGGTGAAGAAGTAGTTATGGATACCAGCCAGGTAGTGGTGGGTACCAGCCAAAAAAGTGGAGAAGCAGTAGGGTGCCAGCCGATGCAACCGGGTGAGGAGGAGGAGGAGAAAGAGGGGTAGACCCAACTCTGTGCCCTAGGACCGATCGGAAAACGCGTTGCTGTCTTGACTAGGCAGCCTCTTGAAAGAGCGTAGAGAACTCGCCGTGGCCTGTTGAAATGTTTTCTCTTCCTGCACACTGTGTACCCGGCCATCTGCAACATGGGCGTTGAGAAGAGTGTTGGCGACCGTCCAAATGCTCTAAGGAAGGCAGAGCAAAAGCGGGGTAGGGAGAGGAAACATCATCAAAAGAAGACGAAATCCATCAACCCAGAGAGAAGAAAGCCCAAAGGGGTAAACCTAAGGGAAGGGAAGTGTAAAGGAGGTAGGACTCCACATCCTAGAGCGATCTCATAATGGGGGGTGGTGTTTGCAAAAGTGGTGATAATCTCGTGGTATTGAGATTTCAATCGCCGGGTGTGTAGAGGAGACGGAGGATGCTGTCTTTGTACATTTCTTTTTTTTTTTTTGTGAATCATATGATTATTGTTTAAGGTACAAAATCTTGCATGCAGCTCGCGCTATGGCATAAAAAAACCTCCAATACCCCTGGGAAAAAGCCAACCCCCCAAGTCCTTCTGGTGTGGAACCAACCGCACATCTCGCCCCCAACAAGAAACCCTTGACTAGCTAAGAAGATAAACGAAAGGAATCAAATCAAAAACAAGCAGGAAGAGTCAGGAAAACCCATGGCACATTCATCCAAACAGAAGGAAACGCAAAAAATCAAACAAAGCAACAACCACTTGCGAAAGTTCCCGTACAATCAGCGCGAGGGTTGCCAGGCACGGCATAATCGGAGTCCTGGGGGGGCGCACTTTTTCCGGCCCGCTGTGTTGACAAAACCCCAAAAAGAAGAAGGAGATAGTGCAATACCATCTTCCTAGAGGCAAGCCGTGATGGACCATGGTCATAGTCCGAATGGTGAAGAAGTAGTTGTGGATACCAGCCAGGTAGTTGTGGGTACCAGCCAAAAAGGTAAAGAAGCAGTAGGGTGCCAGCCGATCCGACCGTGTGAGGAGGAGGAGAAAGAGGGGTAGACCCAACTCTGTACCGTAGAAACTATCGGAAAACGTGTTCGTGTCTTGACTAGGCAGCCTCTTAAAGAGAAAGAGAGTAGAGAAATCGACCGTGGCCTGTTGAAGTGTTTTCTCTTACTGCAAACCGTGTACCCGGCCGTCTGTAACATGGGCGTCAAGAAGAGTATTGCCGACCGTGCAAATGCCCTAAGCGAGGCAGAGCAAAAGCGGGGTAGGGAGAGGAAACATCATCAAAAGAAGACGAAATCCATCAACCCAGAGTGAAGAAAGCCCAAAGGGATGAACCTAAGGGA
>Ga0307509_10008411_pt1 | contig 13174 bp, 13 predicted proteins | sample 10_EM_MG_FD_202245 | JGI IMG/M metagenome (GOLD analysis project Ga0307509, IMG submission 202245) | Populus trichocarpa ectomycorrhiza microbial communities from riparian zone in the Pacific Northwest, United States - 10_EM | ecosystem: Host-associated > Plants > Roots > Unclassified | place...
TGAAAAGCCCCATTTTACACCTCTTCCAGGTCTCGCTACCCACCTGGGTGTCCAAGACTTTTAGGTTAACAGAAAATAACCTGTTTTCCTGCCACCTAGGTCACCTTGCGCAAACTCTCTACTGTACTGTACCGGTGCTGGCACTGCGGGGCGGTTAAGCTGTATACCGTAACCATTTTGCAAAAATCTGGAGAAAAAAATGCAATTGGAAATGTCATTATCGCCCGGTTGCAGCAATGTAGTTCGCCATGCTCACCTACTCTAGTACAGTAAAGCACCCGATGCATTTCCTGCTTGCGACCAGGACACCGCCACAAATATAATACCTGGAAGGCCGGGAGAGCTTTGTGGACGGGAAGGGGGGGGTCGAATAGAGCGCAACACAAGTAGGTGGTTAGATTAACCTAAATTACCAATCCTCATCTCGCCCGCGTCATGCTGCACCGGCGTCTATATCTAGGTTGGAAAACGCAAGTCCGTTTGTGACATTGAACGGGAATGAGATCCGGAGAAATACCAGTATTTACTATACATTGCTCAGTACGGTAGTTCTATCACACAGAGCAGATACACCCCCTCCCCCTTCTGTTTTCCTCAAGTTCTGCACTGGTCGTGAAAAGAAAAGTAGCAATATCCTAACCCCCACCAGGTCTTCTTACCTTACTTTCTCGTAAAAAAACTGAAAGAAAAAAAAAAGATTTGTCCTACATACGAGGAAGACGCCTCCATCATTCATCTAAAACCTTAGCAAGACGAGGAGGAAGAAAAAGAAAAAGAAAAAAACTGACCAGTGACGAACAGGGATCAGTAAACAAAGCACAGAATGGGGACTTCTTCTTTTTTTCCTCATTACCCTACTCTTCAGTTCAAGAATTCATCTTTTTTGGCCTGCCAAGTAATATAATACCCCACTCAACCCAAGGATGACCGTACCGTGCAGCACCAAGACGCTAAGAAAAGCAGAAGAGAAAAAAAGCAACGTACGGAAGCAAGGACCCTTCTGGCTACCTTTCTGTGGTGCTTCAGGGAAATAATAAAAAATGGGTTGGGTGAGAAAAAGAGAGAGAGGGAGAGAAAAAGGTTTGATAAGAGGTTATGTGTGATATTGTGATATGGTATCGGATGATGTTCCGTGCTGTCCTTACTTTTCCGAGCATCCCCACTATGCTATGGCTGAATTCTCGCCTGGGAGAGAAGTTGTGTGCCCGCAGGCAAACGAGCAGCCAGGCGGGCAGGCAGGTAGATGGGCGTGCAGGCAGACTTCAAATTCTGTACCGGATGTATGGAGGTATGTATCTGTGTATGTAAGATGTACCGGTATGTGCGCTCCATGATACTGTGGTAAATTCCACTTTTGTTTTTAGTCATTCCTCTTGTTCCCCTTCCCCCCCTATGTTAATTGTTTGCTCTGTATATACAGCACTGTGCTGTGTAGCAGAATGCGTGTTTTTGGTCCCCCAGCACAAGGAGAGGAATCCAAGCTCGCTGCAGCGGACCACCACCAGCGTATCATACGTACGAGTGGAATACCGGTACAGGTCTACAGGCGCAGCAGGCAAAGATGCTGGGCGATTAAGCATCCCGCTCGCTCCAGTACGAATCATATTATTAGAGTAAACAAAAGCGAGCCCGCCTGTCACTTACGAGCACTTTCCCACCGTGCCGTATGATGACAGGACCTGCCTGTGTGCTTTGATAGGATAGAAAGAAAGAGAACTAGTTCATCCGATCTTTTTTTCCACCCACCCTTTCGGGCGCGGACGAATGTGCCCAATCATGCTTTCCCTAGCACTCGTACTTTCGTAAAAACGCTTTCGATTCGCTACCTCCATCATCTCGGGATTCGGGGACAAGAGCTTCCCGGGAAAGATTAGCGCTTTCTCAACAGGGTATAGCCCGAGCCCCTTGGCCATGTCTGATTTTGTTGACTGGTTTCCGCAATTCCGTTAACTTGACAAACTAAACCTATCGTGGGCTAATGCCGCGAGTAACAGGGATCGTCCAATAGCGGATCGCAATAGCCCCCCTACGGCATGCGTAGTTAGCCTGGTTGAGGAACAGGGAAAATGATAAATGAAATCAAAGGGCTACTAACGCGCGTGTTTGAAGGAGGCGGTTAGGGATTTAGATGGATAGAGTAAGTGATCTGTTGTCAAAAAGGTACAGTCTGTTATCGGTATTGTGGGCTTTGTATGGTAATTCCCCTTCGACAGATCGTTGGATGCCCTATCGTAGGATAAGTCGGATTGATTCGGATTACTTACAATAGTCACTTGGGGAGGCGAGCAAGTACCATGCTCCAGTGCCAATACAGTAGGGTTTGAGAACCTATTGGATTCCCAAGGCATCACAGAGAGGAGTAGGAAAAAATAACTTGATTCTGCTCTTCGAAAATCTAGGTTATCCTATGTACCGGTACTGTACCGGTACGGTGGGAAGTGCTTTGGTAGATAAACTTGGTAGAAAGAGACGATGAGTCGCAGAACCTCAGAAATCCGATCAGCTGCATTTGTGGCTATTTTCCTCCAAAGCAATCGGGGCTCCAAAAGGTTTCTCGGGGTTTCAAGTAATATCTTGAAGACTGATTTTTACCCAAGATAAAATTTTTAACCCATAGCTCGATCTTTTTTCTTCTTCCCCGATTCCTTTCGTCCTACCGGAGTCACTCTGACTGGTGTAGCGAGTGGAAGACGGACCTGAAGTGAACCCGGACGTTATTAATATTTCCGTGTGAGTACGATAGCTTGGATATTCATCACGCCATTGCGCAAATGAGTGAGACTTTGCCAGTCTCGGGCTGGATTTTGCTCTTTGTAGTGAATTTTCTCATATCTTTCTTTATTCTTTCTAACTTGTCCACGCATATTCGAAATCGCACTGTAAACAGGTAAAGGCAGTAATTTGAAATACCATCCTCGTACGAGCGCCTGTGTCACCCTTAATGGACTGTACCTGAATGAGCGATCGAACGAACGAGGGAAAAAAAAAACGGTTGATTCTCATTCACAATCGACGACTAGGATTATTCCTTTTCCTTTCAAGCAAGCCAATGAGGGTGTGCTAACCGCAGTGGGTTGGTAGGAGGGATGTGGGTTCTTCCGTCTTTCTTTTTTCACTTCCAATTTGCTTTTTCCCCCTGGCTTTGAGCGCCTCTCCACACCAAACCATTCGCCCTCGTGGGGCGGGCGGAGGAGGAGGAAACGAAGGGAGAGGGGGCAGAAGAGGCAGAGGGCTGCGTTGCGTCAAGATTTCCCCACATTCTTACGGTAATTTATTCCTGCAAGATTGACTTAGTGAGACATTTGCAGGGGTAGGGGTTGGTGGATTGGAGCGATGGTCAGTTGGGCTCTAACTTCCTTGTACCGTATTGGGGGGTTTTTTTTTTGTTGCGTGGGGGTTGTTTTGCGGCAGTGGTCTTTTTTGTCTCCCTGTAGCGTATTGGTGGGAAGTTCATAGTGTGATAAAGACACAAGCACAGATGGTGGAAAGAAAGATGAAAGAGAGGGAGAAGATGGGGATAGGAAGAAGTGAGGAATTGTTCACGATGAGCAATCGGAAATCCACTCGAGCGGAAATTTAACTGTGGGCTCCAGTTGAGTAATCACTGAGAGCACACAGCACACAGCTGATCTCCTGGCTAAAGCAAAAGCTTCCTTGAACACCGGTACTGCAAACCTCCGATCAAAAGCAATTACGCACACGGGAGGAAAAGAGGTAGTTACTGCGCGAAATATGGTATTCCAGTATCAATACCACTACGGGTTGGTTCTGCAGATACCAAAACACACCACAACACACGGCTAGATGAACAACCCCCTACTGCCCCAATTCCCCATCATGCAAACCTCAGGTAAGAAGTGAGGAGGATAACAATTTCCGGTATTGCACCTCAAAGCTTGCACATCGCAGCTCATCGGAGCTACCGGTGCTCGAGTATGGCGTTCATGCACTGCGCTCGAACATCTGCTTGAGTATCCAACTTTATACGTATGTTGTATTGGCATGCCTACTCGTACATGTATGTGCGTATGTGGACTAAAGGCACCGACGCTTTGCCTATCATCATACCGGTGTCCCAACTCGACTGAACTCGGACTGCAATCGCCCCTCTCTCGAAGTTTGCTGTTTGCTCGATTCCCCCTGCAGCAAGTCTACTCACCAATGAAGAAACATGGCCGATCCCCGCTCAACACAGCCCAACCCAATGCAGCGCGGCCGACGAAACGGACGGATGGACGAATGAAGAAGCCTTTCTTTTCTTTTCTTCTTTCTCGTTAGGTGGGCCTCATGCGCTTTGTGCTAGCTGTGTGTATCCAGCTTGTAAGATGGGTATAAGTCGGCACGGGATGATGCAAGAAATACAGTGAATAAAACAAAATAAAAAAAGGGTAAACAGGGTAAAAAAGGGTGAGAGGAGATATCTGGGTGTGAGCTGTGTGCTGAATGGGGGTTGTGATTAGTTATGGGTGTGTGGATGGAATCAGGTGTGTAACGGTGGGCCCGTCCACCAACCAGAGCAGATACCGGCGTTTGTTCCTTCTTTGTTTATCAACATCCCAATGGGAGGGGGGAAAAAAGAAAGGAAAGAGAGGAAGGGGGGGAAAGGAGTGAATTTTGAGTTTTTTGAATTCTGGCTTTGGTGGGACCTTTCTCTTGCCAGAGTTGCATACTTCTTGGGAGTGATAGGCTGCTCATCCACTTTGTGGTTCCCCCTCCACTATTAGAATAACGCCCCCTCTATTATAAGGTGACCTGCTGATGACAGGTGGGCCTTGTGTACGATACTGGATGATTTAACACCTTATTCATGGGTATTGTGCGAAAACCGGTTTTAAGACCCTTGAACGCCCCACAATGAGAGGTGAGGGGTGAATAGTGAAGGAGAGTACAGCTATCGTGCAGTGAACGGTGCTATCATACCAACCCACACGTGAACCATACCGGTAGCCTGTTAGGGCTGGCTCGTATCAGCTCTGCCGCTATTGCATGATATGGTTATTACGGTGCTCGAGCACTGTTTAGATTCCAGGTGTTGGTTTATGCTTCTCCATGGCGCACATCTGATCCCAGCTTAGTGAAGCCATACCAAGTGGACATAGAAAGGTCCTATGATACCGTACCGTACCTCCTTCGTAGGGGTCGGGTTCCCGCAAGGGGTCTACCCAATTGCCTTTCGCCGTTTACTCAAAGTGTGACAATTCGGGGGTCTTCCTGCCTGCTGGTTGGCTCGGCTCCCCCTCCCCTAGCTTAACTCGACTTTTACGAAAGGATATGGGTACAATTCAAAAATTTGTTATTTTTACCAATCGTCTGTAATTGCTTTTGCGATGAGGAATAAAGCTGCGCAACTGGGTAGGGTCGGGCACTGGGCGATTTCTTAAGCATTCGGAATAGGAAAAAAAGTAAGTGAGCAAGTTATGGTACAACCAAGGCCTCAACTACCGTAGGTACCTAATTTTGTGGAGATGGCCGTAGCCCGCTCTCTGGGTGGACCAACTCAAGTTCTAATTACTTTGAAAGTCGCTGTGTATGTGCAAGCAAGTAACCTTAGGAGCGTGTCAATATAGAGGGCAATTACGGTATCTCTTAGTGTACCGTACGTGGGCTATCCGGAGTGATGGTCGGGCTGTGTTCACAGGAAGTGAAAATTTATGCCATCTCCACAAACACCACGGTTTATGGAAGCAATAGCGACACTCGAGCACAATATGACTGTGTCCACTGGTGGGTATGCCGGGCGGTGGTGCAAGTCAGGGGCACAGGCCTCGAGATATTAGAGCCAAATGAAGCTGGATCCTTCGCTTCAATTCCTCCAAATATCACTGGGGTAGAAGAGAGCCTTCACTGGGTTGACACCATTGTTTCAGAGCCTTTGGCCTAGTAAGTGGTGCTGTTGTGCTCGGTAGAATTGTTATATTTTGGGCCATGGCAGTAGCCTTGTTTCTAAGGTGGGCCGCTGCTGCTACCACTGTAATTAAGGAGGCGAAGTGACATAAGTTATTCTGAATGGCTCCCTCAAGGGACTCCGGTACACGTAGAAAGCAGAAGATATCCTTAGGGTCCCTAATGCGTGACTGGTGGGTTACTGCAACCTTGGTGGAGCGTAGGTTGATATTTGCAAAACACTAGGCACCAGCCTTAAGGCCGGGTAATGAATATATGGTATTATGATGCATCGTATCCTTGGCGTGATCCTTCGCTTACCGGAGGTGTGTGGGGTGCCGCTCGAGAAGAACCTTTGGCTGTCCATCATTTTCACCAGCTACTCGAGCACAGTATGCTCCCTTTTCTTTTTCCCTCCCCCTTATACCGTACGAGTAAATGCAGTTTCGAGCATCCAGCATCTGTCAAACCGAGGATCCTTTTTTCTTTTCCTTTCCTTTTTTTTCTTCTTCACTCTTCCATTCGCTCTCTATTTTTCTTTTTTCTTCAATCAAACCTATTCCAACCCTTTTCCCACTTTCCCACTTTCCCCTACCGTAGTTAACTAACCCTCTATCTAGGTCCTTCCTCTCTTTCTCGAAACACATTTCGCTGCAAACTTGTCCAGCCAACCTTGCCTTCCCTTCCCTTGAATCCTTCCTTCGAGTCAATCCTACCCTTGGCCTGCTGTTCAATAATAACTCACGGACTGGCACATCCAAGCAACCAAACCAAACCAGCCCGACCCCGAACCTTTTTTTTTTTTTCCTCGGCGACCAACTCACTCACTCACCTTCCCTTAAACACTTTCATTCACGCATTTTTTCTCTCTCTTTTCTTCCAGTCCCTCTTGTGATATTCAGTTCTATACTTTCTCTGCCTTGCGATTTGTTGTGTCGAATAGGGTCGTCGCTCGCTTCAACGGTTTTGGGTGGAAAAAAGAAAGGAAAGCGAGGGGAAGAGACCAGTAGAAGGATATGTTACCGGGCTTCTAGCATTGGAGAACGAAAGAACAAAAGCATCTCGATTGACTCGAGACCACCACACCTGGTTGGGAGAAGAAAAGACGGGCAACGGTTTATTAATCGATTAATACCCTCTCCTCCCTTCTCTCCTTCTCTCCTTCATCCTCTCCTCTTTTTCCTCCTGAAAACAGATACAAGATTCTATACCTTGTAAAATCTGAATTAAAAAAAAGAGCTGGATCAGTCATAAGAACAAAATCAGCTCCGCCGCCCCGAGAGGAGAGCGAAGAACTGCAACGGATGAAGGTCTCCGAACACCGCTATCTCCTCCCCCCGGCCCTTCTCAGCATCCACCTCCTTCTCCTGCTGCCCCTCATCTTCGCCCCCAAAGTCCTCCGACCCACACCCACACCCGGCCACGGACACGAGCACAACCCACATCTCCCTCCAAAGAAGCCAGAATGCAGGAACTATACCGGTGGGTTATTCCCACAGTACGCAATCCCGCTGGGCGTTCTCGGGTTTGTAGTGGTGTACGCATTGAAGCAGTTTGCGGGGAAGGTGCCGTTGCCGAAGGATCCACGGAGGAAGAGGCTTGCACAGGGAATTGAGTTGGGAGTGCTGTTTAGCATGGGGGTTGTGGAAGAGGTTCTAAGGTGGGGCTTGGTGAGGGTTTTGGTGGGGCTGGAGGGTGGTACGGGAGGCTACAGAGGGCAGGCTACCTGTTCTCTGCTAGAGTGGATTGCTAGTGGAAATCCTGAGGGTGGTGGAAGGACATGTCCGTTAATTTGGGAAGGGGTTTACTTTATGGGGTGGATATGGAGCTTTGTTGAATGCATAGTAGGTGATCTCTCGTTTGTCCGATGAATTCTTTCACGAACAAACCAAATGCCGAATTACTCTTGTCCCGACCATTATTATCCCTCGCTCTACTTACAGCTAATGCTAATGCTTAATAGTTTTCCTGGTGGACTCTCCGTCCCCTGCACCATAATTCAACTTCAAGCTCGGGCATAACCACATCGCTAGCCCCAAATCGTTTCCTCTTCTCCCGTGCCGTTGGTCGACCTTTGCTTGGAAAACGCATAAGATCCGACTCAATCTTGGGTCCTAGTGAAGACTCTTCAGAAAACCGCGGCCTTTTCAGCACCTTCTACCGCAAAAAACGCGGCATTCAGCCTACCCACGGAAGTCATGATTATCGCCATGATGATGAAAGAGCAGTACAGTTTGCCGACCCGACTGCAACAACTGGGATGGAAAGTGAAAGCTCACGAACGGCATACGAGGAGCCGATTCTCGGTATTTCGACTGGGAAGCAAGTAGATGTTGAAGAGTTAACTCCAAGGTTGGAAGAGGTTCAGCAGGGTGGCGCTGGTGGTGGTGCTGGCGATGAGGAAGAAGGAAGGGCGAGGGCTGGGGGAAATGGAGCAGATAGTGGAGATGACTACGGCGACGATGAAGAATCCGATTCCGCCTTCAGCTCGGGCAGATCCTCTATGGATAGCACCACATATCAAGCACAAACCCCACTGCTTAGTTCTTCGCTCCCCTATGATCCAAATCAGCAACACCCCCATCACGAATCCCAAGCATTGCTCCAATCCTCGCAGATCCCAGTATCCTACAATACGATACCACACTTACCGCCATCCCCTCCCCACCACCAATCCTCGGACCACGAAGGCCTGTTCAGTTCCCAACCCCCTTACCTAGGTGGCCCCTCCTCTTCCACTGCAACAATAACTCCCCTCCATCGTCCCAGTCCTCCACGTCGAAAGTCCACTAATCCGGAAGCCCACAACCTTTCTGCCCGCCGGTGTACACGGAAAGTATACGGTGTTAACATAAACAGCCTACCACCCTACCTTCCTATCATGTGGCGTGTGGCAGCGCTGCTTAGACACTTGTCCAACGCCCTAATATACGCATGGGCTCCAGCAATAGTCTACCATGGAAGGTTCGAATGGTGGGGTCTGGTGGTCCTGCTCCTTCTAGCTGGCAAGCGTGGGTGGTATACTGTTGAATGGTTCGGTGGTGGAGCTTCCAGAGTTGGATTGGTTAAATCGTCGATCATGTCCTTGGTATTGGCTATTGTGATTTATTTTGTTGGGTTGGGAGTTTGGGGAATAATTTACTGAGGGATCGTTATTCTAGCTCTGGGGGGGGATGGACGAAGGTTATGAGGGCTCATTTAAAAATTTTGGTAGTCAGTGGTTTTTGGACTTGAAGTTTCGAAAGTTTTTTATATTCTATTCGTTGTCTATTTTATACCCTTCTTTGTACTATCTATTTTTTTCCTTCTATTTACCTCTTTCACTAAGGATCACGCACACTCGCTGCCAAAAGTTTCGTTGTTTTTTTCTCTTTTGTTTTCTCCTTCCCTCCTTCTCGTTTTTTCATTTTTCACATGATACATCTCACAAATCTCCACCGACCATCGTCAATAACGTAATGCCTGCGCATGTAAAATTAGGGTTTTTCTTATACTGCCTCTTTCCTGCTCTCTTTACTGTCCTTTTCTCTCGCAACAGAAGAATTGCTACGGCTGGGATTGGTTTGCTTGGGATTTATGGGCGATAATTTAATCTAGCTTAGTTGGCTGGGTTAGGCTACTCGCGCAAGTTAAGGATTCGCTAGCTAGGTTCTAGTGCTAAGGCCGGATATTATAACATCCAGAGTTACCGTATTGTATTGCCAGAAGCTTGTGGGCTGCTTAGGTCCGTCCTGGGCTCATAAGAACAACGCCCAATTGTGTTTTGAAGAGCCCCCGTGCTTCGGTAGCATGGGACTACCGGTCTTGCACCCCCAAAACTCACCGCCACACTATCAAATCTGTCCACCAATCCGAGCCAACAAGTCGCGACTCCCACTAGGCGAGTTAGTAACTACGCAACCCCACCTTACGAAACAACTTTACCCCCAAGTTACCACCCGAAAGCCATATCACGGTATCACGTAAATATCACTCTGCACCGTGCACTGGATCGATAGATAGATAAATAATCCACCTTGGCTACATTGCAAACTGGTCCGCCTAAGTTAAATTCCCCGCCAATTCCTTCCGTCCTCCCCTTCCCCCTTTTCCCTCAAAGCGCGAATTTCAACAAGATGATCACAAACCGGCCCCCCAGATGGGACAGGAACGCGCACGCGCACGCGCACGCGGGTACGGGAGCGGGCTCGGGAGCGGGTTCTGCGGGTGGGATTTGCGCTACTTACCTCTATAATACCGATACGTAAGCCCGGTGCATACTGCACCGTATCGTATCGTATCGTATCGTATCGTATCGTATCGCACGATGTATGTTTCTTGTGATAGAAATAATAACTGTATTAGTTATTGTAAGGTATTATATCATAGTTGGTTAGTTAGTTAGCACGGGGTGGATGTTTACGCCACGCGGGTTAAAAAAAAAAAAAGGGTAAAGGTAAAGTTTAAGATTTTGGAGATGGAATGAACGGCGAATGAAATTGTACTCGAGTATAATATTGTGTCGTGGTGGGGGGAATGTCTGAGTTAGTTAAGTCACCAGTAAGTTACTGTAGGCGAGTTGACCGGGAGAATGGGGGGAGGGGGGGGGGGGGGGGGTATTAGTATCCTAATATCATAGGGTCTTAATCACATGTGATAATAGGTTTTGCTGCGGTGTGCGTACGGTAAGTGGGGTTTTTGCCCGGTGGGGGGAAGAGTTGGGAATGGGGAGGATAGCGGTGAGGGCCGTGCTGTACCGTACTCGTACTGCATTGTGCTTTTACAACCGGTGGTGACGCTGAAACGGATAGCATGTAAGTATCATATCATAGTACGATATTTGCCTTGATGTGGAATGGATGATGGTGCTGCACTGTACTTGTACCTGCCTTGGCCTTGGGGCTTCTGGAAGGGTTGTGGATTTCTTGGGAGGCGCTCTGATTGATCGGTTGGAGTTCTGGTGCTTGTGGGGGTTGGATGTTTTCCCCGGAAGTGATTACAAAAGCGTTTCTTGTAGGGTATCATTCTATGGTAAGGTACTGTAGCACGATCTCAGCTAGAGTGGAGTTACAGGTACTTGTATATAGCTAGTTCCCTTGGGTGCGGTGTTCCGACATTTCCCCCCCCCCCTCTCTCTCACAAAGCTTGAAAATAACATATGCCCGGGAAAAAAAGCAGAGCCCCCCCCTTCTCTTCCTTGTGTGGTTCCGCACTTGTGGTAATATTGTGGGCCAATGCCTGGGGTCCCAGACAGCTGCCTTGGATATAAAACTACACTTGGGAGAAGGGAAGCCTTGCGTTCGTTTCCTTCCACCCCTTCTTTTCCTGCTCCTCCTTCCTATCTCTCGTTTTCTCTCCGGTTATGAAACCAGCTCTGCCGGCACTTCCCATAGCAGCCATCACAGCCACCGCCACAGCGGGGGTAGGCATGTTGTTTTCTGCCTATTGAAGTGCTCCGTTGAACTGTTTCGAGATATCAATACTACGGTACCGTTTCACGTGTTACTGGTAGTGACATAAAGAGCGTGACGGGACGGTGTCGCCGACGGGATAATGTCCCGCGTGGCAGATCTGGTTGTAGCCACTAAGAGTAAATTCGGTTTACGTACTAATACTCTTAAGAGATGCGACGTTATCCTGTCGGCGACATTGCCCTGTCATGCTCTTTACGTGCCTAAGAGGCCTTCCGATATTGGGCATTATCGTTGGGCTAATGGATGTGTCTGTGTACGTGGTGGTTGAGCGCAGTGGCTCGACCAGTTCCGCCCCGACGGGATAGAGAGCTCGACCCTGCTAGTGCGGAAGGATGTGTTGATAGATACGCCCGTGTCAAGCATGTTGTGGGTACCGGGGGGGAGGAAGTCTGGTATTCGCTGCTGTTGGGTGCGGGGGATGGGTTTCTTTTTTTTTTGTCCATGTTATATCCTTGATTTTGGGAAGCAGGGTGGTAATTCTATAACATACCGACAGCACGCGAGAGCTCTATTTCATTCATATCATAAAAACGAAAAGTCCGGGGGGGGCGCTCGATCAGCTGGGTTTTGGTGTAGTGACTTTGGGGAATCGTGAGTTTGATGCGAAGGATGATAGGCTTGTGCGGTTCGTTGGGATGTATACCATCTATCTGGCATAGCGGGGGTGTATATACTGGGGCTCGAGCAGGTTACCGACTACCTGAGGGGGAGAGGGGGAAGGGAATAGATTGATGGGCTTAGATTCCTCGTAACACCCTGAAACATCCAGACAGATGATATAGGCCTTTGGTAGGTGTTGGTACATTACGTTATGTTTTCCGTGCCTGGTAGAGACCTCTCCCCCCGGGACGGCTTTCAATGGGCCTATCTCTAAAGAATCATTCATGCAACTAAACATGTCGGGGGCTTGAAAAGAGTGATTACGTTGATGCGCATTGGTTATGAGGCGGATATCAACCCACCATGCAGATCAGAGTAGATTTTTGATCATAGACGGTCACTCGAATACGTTTTTTAGAAGCTGTTGTAATTCTAGAATTGATATCCACAAGTACGAGAGGAATAGGGATCGAAGAATCGCTTGATTGACTATTCCACTCAGGCGCGTTGCTATATACCCGGGTACCCCTATTTATGTTGTCTGTATCCAGAGTCTCACATACCTCCAAACACTAAGTCCACTAGCTCAATTGCCAGGCATCGTGAACTCCAAGATGCTAGCATGGGTACGGTCTAATATCCCCGTATTCTAATAGAAACATGAAGAAAGGAGAGGGGGAGCCATCAGACTATTTAGCAGGAATGGAGAGGAGGGCTCCCTGAGGCACATACCTAGCTACACCAGAGCGCCCATCAACCTAACCAACAACACCACATATCAACACGCATATTCACAAGACCAGATTAACAAATGGCGATGACCCCACTTTAGCATTAGCAATACAAAAGAAAGACTCGATAACCCCCCCCTGCCCAAAGCAAGAATGCTTGTTTGGCAACTTTGCCCCGAGCACTGTAATTAAATACAATACAATGACGCCTGCTGTTGGCTATCATTAATTAACGCCTAAAATTTCCCTCCTTTTAAAGCCAGGCCAGCTTCCCCATGGCTTAAGTGTTTAACAAATAATAATAATATTATAATAAAATCGTTGTTTTTGACCTCAGGAAGGGCGAAAATCAAAGACATTGGGATAAGTATTAGTTCCCGGGGTGCTTTGATGTGAAAATACCTAGCTGGCGCAGTGGTTATTATGTTGAAAAGCAAATAACCTCCTGTGCACTTTAGCAGGAGCCCAGGAGTTCAATTCCCCTCAAAGGGAGTTATTCTCACCTAT
>Ga0307509_10008412_pt1 | contig 13174 bp, 16 predicted proteins | sample 10_EM_MG_FD_202245 | JGI IMG/M metagenome (GOLD analysis project Ga0307509, IMG submission 202245) | Populus trichocarpa ectomycorrhiza microbial communities from riparian zone in the Pacific Northwest, United States - 10_EM | ecosystem: Host-associated > Plants > Roots > Unclassified | place...
GAGGCCACATAACGACGCATAATACAGGGGTGTGGCATCGACTCGCGACGGACGTTCGTCGATGTTGTCCGTGGGCCGTTTGATGTCCGAGTCCACATCGTGTATCCAGATCCAGGCCCCAAGATGATGTTTCTTTGGGTCCAATAGACGCGTCATAACGTCTTTAACTTGTGGCTCTACTCCTTTGGGCCTGGCATGGTCGACCCAATATTGAGCGGCGTAGAACACCAAAGGGTATGAGGCAAGCCTCTTTTTATCGACACTCTCGTCCAACTGCAAGAGCACTGCCAGACAGGCTCGGGCGAGGATAGCGTGTGCGGCGTCGGTGGGAATGTAGTAGAGGCGAATGTCTTCGGCCTCGGCTTCCAGGAGGCGAGGAGCAGTTAGGAATTCTTTCACTGAAAAGTGAGAGAATTGAACAATTTTAGAACCATCGACGTCGACGATGGAGATTAATGTGGAGCACGCGGAAAGTAATTCTTCTTCTGGATTCTCAGGGCGCCAATCCTCCATAAGATTAGACGATGCGTCTGAGTCAAACTTGATAACCAATATCTCTGCGAGCTCTCGAACGTCAAGAGGTCGAATGGCAGCAACTAAGCAGTGGAAAAGCCGAAGCGCGTGTTGCCGTCTTTCTTTAGATATTCCTTCCAACGCCTTCTGATACGTTTCGTCCAGCGTGGTCGGCAGCTCCTTTAAAGCCTTGGAAATACTCGAGGGCAGACATCGACGCAGGGTGTCCAACTGGCAATACACCCACCTAAACCTGTCCGAGACCATGAGGGAGAACGACTAGACCTCTATAACAGGGGGACTTACATCCCGCCAGCTTTTTCCGAGAGTGTGTCAATAACGAGCTTCTTGTCCCCGTCTCTCCACCTCTTCATTCTTTGGTCCGAGTTAACAAATGCGTGGACATATCTGTTGATATCCTCCTTCTGACCGCTCTCGTCGTGAAGGGACACACGACGCTCTTCTGATGTCAAGGGGTTGAGAATAGAATTAATGTCGGGCTCGGGGCGACTCGTGACACAAATGAATAGGTTGGAGTGGTTCGCCCCCACAAGATTGTTCACAAATGCCAGAACGATTTCACGGGCAGATGGCGTGCAGATGTGATTCGGACATTCGTCCAACGCATCTACAATAATATAAATCGGGACTTGGTCTGGCAGGTCGAGCATATGTTCAAGACATTGCTCGAGAGCGTCTTCATTAGGCTGTTCCGAACCATATTTGCACTTGTCATGGAGCTGAGAAAGAATGCTCCAGCATCCCTTAGACTCGTTGGCGAGTTGTACGAGGACGGAAGCCAGCAAGCCTTTGACGTCACGTTTGGTTCGCTCCTTGAAATCAAAGTAGTAATACACGACCAGGGCCGAACTGGATTCTGCCATATGCTTGATATCCTGGATGATGGTCGAACTTCGTGATACGATGAGCTTTTCCGGTCATCAGAGAAAGTCGCGAAACAGCGCACCAAAGAACGGTCTTGCCCGACCCGGCTAAAGAACCGCCAGAGACTCAGTTAACATTAATGAGAGGCTGAGGGGAAGGAGACGTACGATTGCCATGGACCCACAGTAGGGATCCGGTTTTCTTCCACTCTTCGAATGCTCTACCTCGCATGAACCACCCTGCGGTTCCATCGTAGTGGGCCTTGCACGCAGTATTATGATTAACAGAAGGATCCGGAGGACTGAGCCATGTTCGGAGCTTGTCTCGCGCCTGGTTCCCTGAGAGTGCGGCTCAGCCGTGACAATAAACAACTGTAGTTTCGGAGAACAACACACGATGCATTTCATCCGTTGCTGTTTCACATATGACAAGGAAAGGTCAGTACGTGTGCGAAGTGAGGGAATATTACGCACTTCGTTTAGTTTCTGTGGTGGTGCTATTGAGGCGACGCACGTCATGCTTAATATCGGTTATGTTGCTGCCGACCTCGTGGACGACCTCCTTGGTCTCCACTACTCGTTGCTCGACACGTTGGGTAAGTTCCAGGGTCGCCTCCACCTTATCATCAACACGGTGGATGACCTCTTTGACCTGCGTCACATTTTCATCAACGTGGTCTACAACTTCCAAGGTTCTTGCTGCCGCCATTAGACCCTCCGCGTTCGTGAGTGTATCCAATCGTTGGAGCGCATCCTCCACGTCTCTTCGTCCAACCAACCTCTTCATAATTTGTTCTGTATCATAGTTAGCCAAGAAAGGATGGATAGAAAGAATAGACACACTAATTCGCTTCTGCTTCGTTACCTTCGTCGAAAGTGCGAGGACAGAAAGAACCTGGGCCATAATTTTCGCGAGCAACTCCATCATCTCCGGTGAGAGTCGTCGGACTGCTGTGTAACTTTTGAGCCGCTTGAGGAAAAAATCGACGCGCTCAAAGAGGTAGACAAGCAGTTCATAGCTTGCCGTGACATCCCTCACCGCCTGAGTTGAACGTTGCGTGAGTTCACGTCAATGAATATGAGAGTGGACTTAACCCCCAGAAGAATACCAACGCCTGTAAAGATCGCCTTTGCGGGAGATAGTTTCTGAACATATTACATATCGTACCTCTTTCATATACAGTAGAAGGGACGAAAGGCTCACCGGAATTTCTCCGATAGTCACCGAAAGCGTGAAGAGGATTTCGACGATCGGAGATAAGAAACCCATTAACTTCTCATTGTCCTTGGAGACTTTCTCAAAAACCTGGGCCTGCTTTCGAAATACATCTACGATTGCATCAGGCTGCTTGAAGTTGTCGAGCGCTGCAGAGAAAGGATGTGTTGATAGGTCTTGTCCCGTGAGGGTCCTGTACTCGTTTGTCGCTGCCTCAAATATCTTGATAAAGTTGGCGTTAGAAGGGCTAGTTGCTGGGTTGGTTGTGGACATGGGGACTGCAACGAGATGTCAGGAAGAGTGGTGTAGCGTTGTACGTCGATAGTGATCATGGGACGAACAGTCACAGCCTCGAAAACAAAGACAAAGACCTGTCGTAACGGCATTCTCACCATGTGATTGATATTGATTATCGTAGACAATCGATGTCAGAACAACTTTGACAAACACGGAAGCACCTACGTACGGTGCTGAACAATGTCATATATCGTAGTAATGTACCACCGTACTGTACACTCGTACTGTATGTGTATTCCGTTCCGCTGCGGATATCTACAATCATGGAGAGATCACGTGGCAGGTTGTCCAGCTTTTTTTTTTGAAAAGCGCTCAGTAATTAGTAATTAGATAGCAACTAACTACAAAGACTAAGTGTCACATAGCACAATGTTTACCATCAGTCCCTATGTGATGCGCTGGAGCCCGGGGTGAGGATGAAATGCCAATTTATGCACGCCCCAGGTGTGGGGGGACTGAGGGACTGTTACCCCATACGGGCAGAGGTTGCAGCACCCTCCTACCCACTAAAAACCTCGCGTTGTATGGCTAGTTATTTGGGAGTCTCCCATTCGCTGCTAGGATTTCCAGGTTGCCTTTACCAGGTTAGTGAAGGTTTATGAGTTGGTGGCAGGGGCCCCGGGGTTGGACTTATTTGGTGACGATCGGGGCAGCTGGTGGCGGTGCGAGGAGTTCGGCGATGAAGACAATAGGGTGGATTGGTTTTGAAGGGTAGCGTGAAAACATTAGGGTGGAGTGGCATTGGGAAATTTGCCCAGTGGTATCGAGGTTATGCCGTTGTGAGGTATGGACTCCTTCGGGGGGGGCCAGAGGCGAGTGTTGTGTTGCGTGAGGGCAAGGTAGGGTGTGCGGGGTTGTGGAGGTTCACCAGGTTCCATGTTGGTCGTCACAGATGGAAATGCGTTGTTCTGCGTGCTATGGGTGTTAGTGGGATGTCAGGTTTAATGCACGTAAGAGGAGGGGATGCGTTCGCCATCACGGGTCTTACGACCTCCAGACCGTTAGTGAGGACTTATGGGTGCTAGCTGATCGTGCGTTGGTGTTTAGTAGACATGTATTTATTGAGTTGTAGGGGTTTATTGACAGGGCTGCGGGCTATCGTGTGTATGTTGGCGATGTCAGGTAGCACAGTGTAGGTATGCCTGGGTGGGGGCGTGTGTTTACGGTGTAGGCATTGTCGGGGGGCGACGCTACTTGTGGGACATTGTCCATCCTTGCCCCACCTTTTGCCGAGGGAGGGAAAACTGCACCTGGTGGCAGCGGTTCCTTGGAGGCAGGTGTCTTCTATCACGGGCCGTCATGGTCATACATCCATTCCAGGAATACCTCAGCCTCTGGCCCAGCCTCTTGTCCATATTCTCCCCCGAATACCATCCTGCTTCCTGATTCTCCTACCGCTATGGGTATCAAAACATAAGTTACCAGACGCGCCCCCAGGGTCATTCGCATAGGTTTCAACTTTCAAGTTCAAGGTGGGTTTCCTCAGTGTTTCCTCGCATTAACCTCTGATCCTCTTCTCGACTCCGTACCTTGACGAGACCCTGAATACATTGGAGAGCGATACAAAGAACTTCCTCCATGGAAAAAGTAGCGATTGACGCGTTTTGGTCCAATTCCTAACCTGGATTTCTCAAGGCTCTGCGCAGACAAACGATGCTGGCGAGACGTTTCAGGCGGATGAGGCCCTCCCGTTCAGACTTGATACTCCTACTCTATCCTCTACTATGAACGTACGCCCAAACTCAATCATCACGATTCATCTTATTCTTCCTCCTCCCCTCCCTTGCGCCACTGGAATTGTCGAAAAGGGGATCGTGTTTTTTTTTTTGGTGGTGAACTTATCAGGGCGCAAGCCTGTAGTGTTGTGCGTCAATATGCTCTCACGCATGTTAATGGGGTGATGGCGCGAGTGTTGTGGCTAGAAATGGGTAGAAAACTGCTTGAAAGGGTGAAGTTACCGTCCATGTACTCTGCACACGATTCGTGACGAACAGCCAGGATCATTGAGGAATAATAACAACTCCTGGGGCCTATGGGTATATACCAGCCCTCCCGTTATCATGGTCAACGTTCTTCGAGTCTGTCCGAGTCTCAGTGGTTCCCAAGGCACCTCAAAATCAGGGATCCAATATGTGACACTTGGGACCACTCAGTTATCCCTAACATAATGATCGTTGGTCCACTACAAGGCCCGGTAGTATGCAATAGGACCGGAGAACATAGATACGACCACTTGACATGTCTCTGTGGCACCTCACCCCAGAAACGAGAAAGGGCAACTTGGAATCGTGGTCCCTTGGAAATTGGAATCGGTTCGTTGTAAATAACCGACAGCTAAACACCTGTAGAATGCAACAGTTTGGCAAGTAAGGTTAGAGCAAGGTCATTACACGATTTCAAGAGATAAGCTTATTGTCTTGCATCTGACGATTGTTCCTATTAGAGGCCGCCCTAGACGCCTTCTCGAATGCCTGATACACGGACAATACCATTTTACCCGGGATGAAGGCTCAAACTACAGCTCTTCACGATGCACTTTTATCGTACACACAGTCGGGTCCTAAGACAACTTAACAAAAAAGTAAAAGCGATTTCACCTTCGTCTACTGCGCAACGAACTGTGGAAAGCGTAAGTTTGCCACACCTTTTCGCCTCACGCCTGCCTGTTAGAGTCCTCTTTGTCACTGCTCGCCGCACCACTACTCTGTGGCTTGAACTCAAGGTGCGTCGCGATGACAGGCCATACTAACCGTTTGGTCAATTCGAGGACTGGGATGATGGAGAAGTCATGTACGGACCTTCCTCGAAACCGGGATGTCTTCCGAGACGAATCTGGTGCCACACATTGCGCATAGCGTCCGAACCTCGAATCTCCGTCCAGTGGTCAAGGAAGTACTTTACCTCCACCTATTCGGGGTCGTCAGCCGCCGTGTTACCCTACAACGACCTGGATCACAATAATTCACCTTTCGAACAACTTCAAAGGTCGCTGAGAAAGTCGAAAAGACCTCGTAGGGAACATTTTCCACCGTGAGCGACTTGGTGATATGCTGCGCGAGCGTCAAGGAAGAGGGCTTATTCAAAGGGGAACAAGGACTACTCACGTCAAATGCCCGGGACTTTAGCTCCGCAAGCCCTAGCTCTGCGAAGAATAGACGGCATCAACCCCCTGGTATAAGGCCGAGGCAGGTAGTTTTACTCACTGTCTGCAAGTCTGTATACAGCCTTTGCCGAGCACGGCAAGGTTTGTCCAGGGTTTCCACGTACCCAATCCTGTATCCATTCCCTTCTCGAGCTGGCACCAGAGAGTACTTCTCCTGGCCCTGTACGGGTGGTAGAACCAAGGCTACCCTGACTATCGTTTGGTGTTTCCGCGGAGCTCGTCCCAGAGGAAGATGATGAGAGGAAGGATGAGGACAACGGTGCGAAACGGATACGGTCCGTATACAGCTGGAAGACAATATGATCAAAGGAAGGCAGGCAAGGCAAGAGAAGGGATGTACGTAATAGAGAACAGCACGGTATGTCGCATATGCAACGTCTTTGACGACCACGCGTAACTTCGGTGGGCCTGGAACCTCCCTTTCCATGACGGGGGCTACACCGCGAGGGATAATCTGCACTTCGCTGGCCCGCGGACTCGAGGGATGGGCTACTTTCTGCCTGACATTGCGTGCTTTCCCATCCTCTCCTTCACCATTTTCATCGCCATCCGCCGGCAACTCGACTTCGACACTGACACCGGGTTCGAGCAGGTCACGTGTCATTTCAAACACGTCTTCAGGCTCGGGGTCTGAGTTGGGCGGATCGCCGTCGGTTTCCCCAGGGTCATAGGCTTCATCTTCTTCGTCTGAGTCTTCGGGGTGAGCGCCAAGGGCCGTGTACTCGGACGTAGCGTCGATGCTGTCCAAGCTGGTGTCGCCTGTAATCTCAAAGGTGAACTGATCAGAGGAGGCTTCGACAAAACCGGCATTGAACACTGAAACAATCGTGTCAGACGCGACTACAACGTACTTGAAAAAGACATACTGGAGTCGAAGTAATCCGCGCGGCTGAGCAGCCGTTTCGATGCGTAGATTCGACGCGGAGTGGGGACGCGGGGGTTCCGAGACGGAAGAACAAACTCTATATCTGAATAGAGCGGATCATCCAGCAGCCCACCGACAGATTCCAGCAGATCCTTGGGAACAAGGGACTTGTAGATCAACGGGGACGGCGTCGGCGCTCCGGGCGTTGAGCTAATCGTACAGGTAATCACGAACGCGTCGTTGGCTTTCACGATGCTCCTTGTATAGTATACTGCGTCCCTGCGTGCAAATTGAGCCCTATGGCTGTGTCATTTTAGGCTGTCAAAAGGATGGTTGGCTCATAATACCATCCCCAGTTCGCTGTCTGGGCGCCGTTAACCAAAGTCACGGTAAACAACGAAAACAGACGACATACAGCGTGGGAAAATGAATGATTGTGCGCTTCTTTGACATTAAAAAGTTCTTTCTTTTTTAAGCTGAACATATCGCTCAGTATATGATGATATCTTATCCTTGTGAAGGAGACGACCTGTGCAACTCGAAAGTGAATCGATACAGTCCTTCACGGACCCATCTTTAATGAAATAAACACATCAGTCGGACAAGGCATGAGCTGTCGATGATATTCTCACCTTCCGTTGTACGCAGCATCCTTCTCTTCCTGGGTGGGCTGATTTCCAGATATGAGGACTTCACCTCAGGCTGAAAAAACACACACGACGCACCTCACACGACAAGAACAAGCTCACATATCCACCTGAGTTAGCACTGCCGGTGTCGGTGGAGGTATATGGAGGACCCGAATTCGCATAAAACAGAACCTGGCGCGATCATCGGATCCGGGTAATGCAGAGAGTAGTAGGAACGCGCGAGACGACGCACCTGCCACCGTCCCCCACCAAACTTCGTACTCTTCGTTACTTTCGATTTCGTTTCGCCCTTACTGAAATGGGGTGAGTTCTTGCGTCTTTCGAGGGACATGACAACCACAGACGCACCTTGACTCAAACAGGGTTTTCAAGCCGCGGAGCGTCCATTCAAACGCTATGGAGTTGCTCTCTTGAAATTCGGCCGTGTCCATGTGCTTCCTAACCAGACAGAACAAGCAGAGGTGCGGTCGCGATTAGGGGGCAGCTGGTAACTGATGGTGGTGGTGGTGTCGTACACGATGCATGCCGGGCTCACGGACCGGGGTACCGTAGGCGCTTCCCAATCTAATTTTATCTCGCTTAATTTGCAAATGGTGGAATCGTGGCATTCATCACATCGCAAAGGAACATGAGATATTCGCAAGATAATACACTACTCTCTGCCTAGCAACATCTTTCTGAAGTCGTCCTGGGCCTTACCCTTAGCTGGCGCATTATCTCCAGAAGGTGCTTTTGACGTCGTTCCAGGGGCTGCAGACGAGCTGGCAGCTGGAGCTTGGTTTCGTGCCCGACCCAATCCCGCACGAGGTCTCGATGCGGCATTGCGTGGGATGAACATCCCACCTGCAGCCACCGGTGCATTTCGGGCCTTCGTAGGCACGTCCTCACCCTCAGAGAATCGCAGCCGCACGCCGTTGAATTCGAGGGGGTCAGGTAGTAGGAGCAGCCGCGCGGCATCCGCCGCCGACTGAAACTCGACCACTGCCTCGTGCTTGTCTGTAAACACCTCCAGACGATTCACAGGTGCAAATTTCTCGACAGCCTGTTGGAGAAGACCCTCTTCGGTACCGTCTGGGAGGTCACGGATCCGCAGTGATCGATTGAGCACATCCGCTTTTCTGCTAAGTCCAGTCTCAGGTTCCCTGATCAGATGTTAGCACGGTTTCAATCGTCAGGAATTATTTCGCACCGTCGTCGAGAGCGCACACGGGAGTCAGATAGCGTCACAGCGATCCTGCGCTTCTTGAGTTCGTAGTTATTAGCACCAAGAGCCTTTGTGGCATCTCTCTACATAGGGACAGCAAGTCAGAGTCGAGTAGATAAGGGTCCTGACAAAAGGATCTAACCTCTTCTTCAAACTCAACAAAGGCGAATCCTTTTGAGTGGTTGTCGGCATCCAAAGCCATTCGTATCTCTTTCACAGGGCCGTACTAACACCTGTTAGTGGGGGATGGTTTACGTACGTAAACGGGAACTCACAGTTCGGAACAATTTTTCTAGATCCTCCTTTGTCGCATACCTGCTCAACCCAGCGACATATACTTCCCGATCATTTGCGTCTGCGTCGGTTCGCTCCTTCTTTCTCTCGGGATTCGATATGTAGACGTTCAGACTGAGACCTGGCTCGAGCTCCCGGCTGTGCAATTCCAATGCCAATTTCGCTGCCGTCTACGGGCGACAAGCGTTAATGACCAACAGACAGGAACTCAAGACAAAATCGTACTGGAGACGTGTATTGGACATAGCAAAATCTCCTCGTACTCTTGAACTTCTTGCTTGGCCATCGAACGTCGAAAAGGTGCCCATACTGGATGTACGTCAGTACCTACCGTCCGATTAGATGATCAGTTGCCGTTCACCTGCCCAAAGAGTTTCCGAATCCAGGCATTATCTGCGCTCTCCGGAAAGTTGGTCACATAGAGAGTTGACTCCCATGCTCGGTGGACACTTATTTCGTGATTATGAACTCGTTTCTTATCCTTTGTAAGCGCTGCGGGTACACTATCCCGAACAACGAACTCGATAGTGGCAACAACCATGTTCGGCAGCGGGGTGGTCTTGATTTCACGAATACTACCGCACTGAAAATCAAGTCAGAAAGAGTCGGGAAAGGGATGAAACAATACAGACGTCTTTGAAGAGCTTATTCAAGTCGTCCTCTGTAGTTTCCGACGGAAGGTCACCAACAAAGACTGTGCAATTCTCCCGATCTCTACAGAACCGCACGAACATTAGTTACGCATCGGGGAAATAGGAAAGCAGAGCGAACCGCTTGAGGGTTTGGGGTTGTTCTGCTCGATTTCAATAGGTATTGTCGCGAGCGACTAGCAAGGGAGCACGCACCAACTCTGGCTTTCTTGCTCTCATCCGAGGGCTCTTCTTCAGCCTTCCTTTTAACGCCACTAGCTGCATTACTAGCCTCCTGATCGATGTCCATCCGTGTCTCGATTTCGCGTGGGGCCTCAATGACCTCAGGGACTGGAACAGACGCAACCTGCTGCTCTGCCACGACTTGCATAGCTTGATAACCTGCCTGCTCTGCCTCCTGTTGGTGGCACCTTCAGCAGGGCGTACGAGGACCAACAGGAGAGATTCAGTACCTTGGCGCGGCGAGCCTCTACCTGGACCCTGGCGCGCTCTACAACGTCGATTGCATCTTGAATTTCTTCCACGGTGCCGTGGCTATGCTCAAAGGTAAGCCAAGCTTCCCAAAGCATCTCTGGCCAGTCGAGGTCGAGTTGAAATTTGGCTGCCTTTGCGAACGCCTTCCTTGCCTCTTCGTAATTTCTCTGATGCCTTGTTGGCGTGATCAGCCTACCGAAGAATGGACAATCGGATAGCGTACTCGAGCGTTCTTGTGTACTCGAGCCGGGGGATGTGGGCAGTCTTGCTGTACTTCACAGCCTCGGCCCACACTTTTGCTGCCTCGTCGCTCTGCCCAAGTTCATTAAGCTGTAGAGATGGTGTTAGCGGAAAGTGACTGGGCAAAGTGGGCGATCTCACCAGCGTGGAAAGGAAACGTTCGAGGCGAAATCGAGAATCGCCACCTTTGGATGCTGGCCCAACCGATAAATGGACGGCTTGTCATACATAGATATCATCCTCACCTGATCGTATGGCCTTGATACCATTGTTTAGAATACCTAGAAGTGCAGATAACCGGTCTTGGGGTTCAAGGAAAGGTTGAGCCACGGCAGATTCGGCGAGCGAAGACTCAGGGTCAGTGGGCTGCTCATCCTCGAGGCTCGCAAAGCAGATGCGACGCTCGAATCCAGCACGGGCCAGGAAAAGAGAAATCATGCCCTCGACATCCTTCTTAAACAACTTGGTTGCAAAAGCCTTGTCATAGAGGACTGAAAGACTGTTGTTTAGGGATAGGCCACAACGAAAAGGACACATACCTGAGATAGGCTCTCCCTTTCCTTCGTCGACCAACTCGCTGTTCGTTTCCTAAGAAAGAATTAGGGGTCCCACTTTGACGCATAAGGATGCTACCCCACCAAAAAGCGAATATATTTAGCCCACTGTTCACTACTGGCGGGGACGCTCCTTACGGAACGCTGAAATAAAGATAACTGTTGTTCTGGGGGCGCATCGTTGCGTCTCTTTCAGGTCGTGGGGAATAAGCAGGTCTCGATGTTTGGGTAACCAAATCACACACCATGCAATCGACATAGCTGGCCCACCACAACCGCAACGCATCCTCCGCGCCGGCCTCACCAGACGCACGGCGCTTCGCTGCTTCTGCAATTGCGCGCTCATGGATGTTTGAGAGAATAGTAAGATCTGGTCGCTTCGCGCGGAGTTCATAAGAGACGTAGTTTTGGTAAGCATAAAGGGAGTTCCCGGATTTCTCCTAGGCGACCTTGTGAATACCCATCACGTACATTCGACGCGCAGGACGCCGAGAAATGGGTGGTCACTTACTAGGGCGGCTTCGTATGGCTCGCGCCATTCAAACGCTTTTGTAGCCTTCCCCCGAATCTTTGTCGCATTTATGAGTAAGGTCTCGTATGCCTGTGGTGCCTTGTAGTTTGTGGTGAAGGTTGAATATGATTGGAAGGTCTCCTCGTTTGCTGTAAAGGTTCAAAAGGAGTACATTCATCTACGAGGGCACGACGTACTAGAATGGCACTGTTGGAGACGCTCGAGGTACATGTCTTCAATTTCCACGATTGCCGCCGGCCTGTAGGGTGATATAAGACTAGGTGCAAAAGGAAACTATCAATTCAGTACCCACCTCTCATCCAGCAGTACATTCGAAAGATTGTCCAACTCCCAATCGCGGTGCGCATTCCATAACGACTGGCCCTGATATAATTACATGTATCAGATGCCATCAGGATATGATGTGCGACAAACTAACCAGGGTGATATGACCGATGCCCCGGGCGACGACTGCGCGCAGCGCCTCCCGCGTCCACTCGATAGAAAACGGGTCGTCAGGTAAGAGGGGATTCACGTCTGACGAAGAGAAATGGGAGTATCTGTCGATCAGGAAGTCGATATGCTGTTGAAGCAACGGGATGGCTATGTCAAGTCAAGCAAGAGCGTTCCGCAATTGAGTTGCAGCGAGCGGGCGTACACAAATAATCGTTTTCTGCTCGCTTGTATACCGACAACACAGATAAAACGTCATCTATCGTGTCAATGTCCACCGAACTCTTCTTGTCTTCGATGAGTGGCAGCCATACGTCGTCGCCGCAGGCATAATAGGCCGTCAGTGTCTCGCGTGCATCATGGACTTGATCGTCCATGCCGGTCGCAGCCGCGAGTTGAATGTGTTGTACATGGAGAGATAAGTCGAACGGCGTGTCTGCTAGGGCGGAAATAACATTGGATAGCGCTTCCAGGGCTTGCTCTTCATCCATCGTGAGTAGGTTGTCAGGTCGTAACAGGAGCGAGGGTTAACAGGGTGCACGAACGAGCGGACCGCTGACGGACCGCATCTGGAACTTGCACGAGTTCAACAAGCGAGCACTAAGCGCTTTTAGTGCCTCGTTTGCGATTGCGATGTGATGAGATTGGGTTCCCATGGCTCATGGCAGAGAAATTACGCCCGTCCTGGCCCAACTACTCATCCACCTCCATGTCCTCGGCACCAGACCTTCAAACCTCCACTATTTTTGACCTCCGTGGCCGCATTGCCCTCGTTTCTGGCGGTGGGACGGGCATCGGCCTCATGATCGCCGAAGGGCTCGCCGCCAACGGCGCCAAGGTATATATTGGAGGTCGCCGCAAGGAAGTCCTAGACAGCGTGGCCGACAAATGGGCAACACACGACAAAGGGTCTATCATCCCGTACGTGCGATCACTTGTCGCGTTTATCCATAGTCCTACATGACTTTCTGTGGTGGTAGCTTTTCCCTTGATGTCTCGAATCGAGATAGCATCCTCGAGGCTAAAAAACTTATTGAAGAAAAGGAGGGGAAATTGCACATTCTTGTCAACAAGTATGTATGCTGACCAACCTCATTGACACGGCCATTTTATCCACACTCTTAGCGCTGGTGTTTCGGGTCCTCTTGTACCTTTCCTCAACAATCCTCAGGCACCTGAAAATGCCAACGCTGAGAGTATCGGGAC
>Ga0307509_10008413_pt1 | contig 13174 bp, 10 predicted proteins | sample 10_EM_MG_FD_202245 | JGI IMG/M metagenome (GOLD analysis project Ga0307509, IMG submission 202245) | Populus trichocarpa ectomycorrhiza microbial communities from riparian zone in the Pacific Northwest, United States - 10_EM | ecosystem: Host-associated > Plants > Roots > Unclassified | place...
GGAACTTTCATGATTCATATAACGAATCACTTATTTAGTTTAGGATCTAAAAATAAAAATAAATTATAGGGTAATAGTTAAATTACCTACGCTATGTGATACAAAATTCTTTTCATTAACTTGTATTATTTAATAGTTAAAGCTTTAAAGGAAATTAAGGATAAAGGTTTCTGTTAAACTTAAATTTTTACATTTAGTTAATTAATTTGAAGAAGAAAATTAGTCTGTGAATTAGAAAGTATACAGAAAAGATTATTATCTAAGTTGGAGCAATATTTAAAATTAAAAACCAGAAGAGAGGGGTATTACTGTGATACATAATACTAACACTGGATTTGATAGTGAATATGAAATGGTGAATACAAATAAATTTAAGAATAAGTTTGATCTCTTTACAAAACAGCTGTACATATAAGAACTATTGTAAAATCCCTTTATATCATCCGTTTTATATTAGTTATATAACCCTTTAACTTAAGAGGTTTAAGACATTATAAAAATAAAGTAGATAACGGCAATAGTTTTAAATATAGTTTTTGTGTTTGTTATATGTGCTGCGGTCAGCTGCGCTCAGCGCACTGCACTGTGTTTTGTTTTTATCCTTGGTTTTGTTTGTTTTTTATCCTTGGTTTTGTTTTTGTTTTAGATGTTATCGAACCTTTCATTAAAAATAAGAAAAAGAAAAGTAAACCTCTGAATGAAATGAAAATTATTAATAATTGTTTTAAGTTTAGTATCGATTTGATTAGGGTGTGTTTGTTACACAGTATCGATACTTTTAATTCTTCAATGATTCTACTATTGAAAGGGTTGAAAGGTACAAAAGGTTTCGAAAAATTTTAATTCTTATAAGCCCTTAAGCATGATCAAATAGTTTTCTCTTTTCCTTTGACTCCTATGATAAAAGATATTGTCTTCCCTAATAATGGTTTCTCATTTAATGATCTGTTGGAATTGTAAAAGGATCAAACTGAAACTGAATTTTCTCACATGTGAAAACGGGCTGTAAAACGAAGAGTCACCGTCCTTTACCAATAAAAAGGATTATTTTAGCAATTTTAGGGGATTCCTCTATCCAATCAATTTTCAATCAATTTTGGCCTGTTAATTTGTCGTCACTACTACTCCTGGTACTAACGTACTAACACTCTGTCAAATTTTTGTAAACCTAACCAAATTTTTCTACAAGCTGGGTTTAATAATCGATCCTCAAAACTGTTGATTTTTATGACAAATCTAAATTTAAACCCCGGTCTAGAATTAATCTTATCTTATCTTTAACAACGATGAAAAAATTGCATTATTGCATTATTGCATTATTGCATTATTGCATTATTGCATTATTGCATTATCAATTGTTAATAATAATAATTATATCATAGCCCTCTACAACGCAACAGATTGATCAATGCTTTATGACTTTTAATAACTCAAAGATAATCTAAGTATTGTTAATAAATCCTTCGTTACTTTGTTACTTTAGGTAACCCCTTAAGATTTTAGCATACCTCTGTTTACATTAGGGACTCTATCTTATTAGCACCGGCTACTAAAGCTAGTTTTTCATAATTAGGTAAACTCTCTGAGAAGGAGGGTTACTTTTCTAAGAGATAAGTTAGCTGTAAGGATTTAGGTAACATAAGTAAATTCTTGAAGAGGGATAAAAAAAAGCTTTGGAAGAATATGCAATACAAGATGCTATTATTACTTTGAAACATACAATAGCAATGGAGAAATTTTATTAAATTGTTAAACAAATAGTATTCCTTTAACACTGTCAAGTTTAGGTAGAAAAGATATTTCAAGAATGAAACAATAACTGTTATAAACTTCTACCTTACCCATTATCTGGTGGATACAGGATGGAAACGCTAATTAAATTACAAACCCCAAGGATTTAGCTACTAGGGATGTTGGTATTCATATGAGTTATTTCATTGCTAATTATAAGGGAGTGATAAATTAGAGTTTTATGTATTGGTGTAGATAATGATATTCACTGGTATGATTAGACCTTGTTAGTGCATACACTACAGGCATGAGTAACTTATCATTACCTGACTATTATAACTGTTCTGTAATAAACCATATCGAATTAGAAATTTGAAACGCTTAAGATTTTTAAATGGTATTTAATTGTTAACGGTAATTTAGAATTCCCATCGAACGTAAAATATACTTCTATACCATGTTACATGGAAAAAATTTAAAAGGGTTCCCATTATAAGGTTCTTCTTTATTAACAGGTCCTTAAAGATTGATTAGCCTTACGACTTAGCCTTACGACTTAGCCTTACGACTTAGCCTTACGACAGGGATGTAATTTTGAGATAATTTATGCTTTTGACAGACACCAAAAAGAAAAGCTAGAGCTAAACGTAGCTACTAATGAAAAAGAAAAGTACTAGTGAAACATTTCTATGGTATCATAAAAAAAATATTAAATCCTTAAGTCGTGAATACCCGAATGGTAAAGTAAATAACCTTATTACAAGGAGATGTGGAATTATATCTATGGTAACGTCGTTAGAGTGCTGTCTGACAAACAAAATTTTTATTCCTTAACTGGTAAAAGTTTTAGAGTGACTGCTACAAAAACTATAAAATCCCATCTTAGCTTAGTGGACCACTGCTTTCATAAGATCTGTAATCGGTGAATGCTTACACAATATCCAAATACTCGATTGTGTATGTAACCACTGATGGTTCATAATTGATATTGTAGATCTGGAAAATAAACTGTTATCTTTACCTAGTGAAGACACAATTCTATTTTAAATTTACAGATATTTAAGAGAAAAACTCTCTGGAGATGCTAGTGCCTAGTAATAAAGAGCGATGGAAAAGGTGTCATTAGAAAAACGGGGGCTCTTTTCAAATTGGTATAGAGGGTAACATTAGCTGCTATGGGTTTCCACAGAGGAGGCTACGCAAAACCTGAACTAATTACTTTATTAAAAAAACAACAAACAAAAACAAAAAATACTCTTAAAAGCAATGAAAAATTCTTTGAGTACACTAGAAAAAGTTTGAGAAGCGCTAAAGATATTTTGAATAAAGGTGGTAATGTTACAACTATATTAAAAGATCAATCGTTCAGATTATTCCATGATAACAAAAGAAGAATTATTGAACCTAAATGGTGCGATGATTTTTATTTATTCGACCTCAGTAATAATTTGTTAGATAGTGATCCATTTAACGATATAAATCACTGCAAAAACAAACAAAAACAAAACAAAAAATTGAGAAATTTAAGTAATTTTCCCATAACACTACCCTTCAATAACAACACTAACATATCTAAAAGTACTTATAAATCTAACATAGAATTAGGTGTTAGAAACTTTATCAAAGCCTATTATAGTAAAATTGAAAAAATTAGGTTTTAGAGGTAATGAATTAAAATATCTTAAAGATTTAATAACTTTTATTTATGGCACTAAGTCAACCAAAGGCATTAAATTATTTGTTAGCTCTGTATCAAAACTTAGAAATCGAAAAATGATTTGAAAACCTGTACCACCTAAAATTGAGAATATAGAATTTGTAGAGTACATTATATTTAATTACCCTCTACTTCAGAGTTTATTTATTCCTTAAAGACAAAGACCTCCCTTGCTGGGGCGCTTCGGGCACAAGAAAGAACATACATAAAGTAAATAGGTGGACAATCTCTTAAAAGTTAGTTATTTTTTTAATAGAATAAGTTAAACCAGAATGTCCTCCATAATACAAAAAGAATTAAATAGGTGAGATACTAATTTTTCTTAAAAATGCATCCAAAAAGAAAAAGAAGATTATTGTTTTAATTTTTATGCTATGCTAACACTAAGGATTAAAACTACGCACCTTGTGTTATTATTTTTGTTAAATGAAGAATCAAAACCCTAGCTTGCGCAGCGCCCTCATTACCATTTGTGCATTTGCTAAATTAAATGACAAGCAAATGTGACAACTTTGACCTTAAGCTAAATAAAAGGTGGCAAAAAGGGACGCGGAGCTAAGCAAATGTTAAATTAATAATACTAACCCTCGCTAGCGCAGCGCCATCATTACCACTTGTGCATTTGTCTTATTTTGACTTTTGCATATGCAAAGCAGATGTTCAATTCAGAAAAATGCAACAGTAAAAATCAGAACAACAGGCAACAGTTTCTAGTTTTATCAGAATCTTTAAGATCAAAATTAAAACAATAGCCTTTGCCTCTTTAGCTTCAGGGTCAAGGGGTCACAATAAAAGGTCGCTGATTACCTTGGACCTATGTTTTTGTTTGTTTGTGTTTGTTGTTTGTTTTGTGTTTGTTCTGCGCTCAGCGCACTGCACTGTGTTGTTTATCCTTAGTTTTTGTTTGTTTTTTTTAGTATTACAACCCCTTTTTTTTCATTCCTTTATTTTAACTATATATCTTATCCATCTCACCCATACTTACTTAATTTTCAAGATTTTTATTACTTATCTAATCCCCTAATCCAAAGAATGTTTTAATGTTTCTACGAGGGTTACCTCTGTTATGAAACACCCTAAACTCTAAAAGTGTGTGATCTTTAAATAATCTCGAGTTTTAAGGCTAGTAGTAGAAAAGTTTTGTTTTCTTTTCATATGGCGCTTAATAAATCTACGACTCCAGGCGCGCTAAAATTTGTCCACTATCCTTATACCCTTTTATGTTATTACTTTTAGTCTTAAATCATATTAAGTCGGGAAGGAAGATAGTAAATTTAGGTGGGGGAAATTTTAAATTATTTTTATTTTATTCTAAGTTCTTCCCCAAATAATAAATTTAAGTTCTTTTATTTCGCTGCTGGGGGAGATAGTTTATTTAGAAGGGGATTTTTCATTTTAATTTTCATTTGCAGTTTTATTTGTACCTATATAGGAGGGGTGTTTGGTAGGGGTTGTGATGGCGGATATACATCTTTATAAGAAAAGGGTACACTTTAAGCTAAAGCAAAAGAATAGTAGAAGGGTGGGTAAAAGTGTTAAAAACTAAAGTAGAAAGGTTAAAAAAGGTAAATAATTTTAGAAATAAGGCATAGGCAAAAGCAACAGAAAATACTAAGACAAAAACACAAACACAAACACAAGCTAATACATAGGCAAAGGTAAAGGTAAAGGCAAAGGCAAAAATAGTTAAAACCCAAAACATTTAGGAACGAAAAGGTTTGTTTGTTCTCTTGTATATAGTGAATAGAGTGGATAGCCAGTGATCGAGTAAGGGTCACATTTAACAAAGAAACAATTGTAACCAAAGCAAACAATTGTAACCAAAGCAAAAAGTAATATTTGCAACAGATACATTTTTAAAAAATCTAGGGTAATAACCTTTTAAACTTGAAGATCTAATATATCACATATATCTTAAAGATCAACTCTCTCAAGTCTCTTCACTCGATTCCTCACTCGGTTCCTCACTGGATTCCTCACTCGGTTCCTCACTGGATTCCTCACTCGGTTCCTCACTGGATTCCTCACTCGGTTCCTCGTCTTAATTATAAGGGGTATTATTAGAAGTAGAGATTTCGCTTTCTATGTATCCATTCACATAACCTTCCTTAACTCCAGTCTCGTCATCGCTGACTTCTGCTTCGTAACCGTCATCATTCATTTTCATCATCAATATTTCCATCTTTGTCGGTATCTTTTTATAGAGCCTTCAAGGTAGTTGTTTGTGGTTATTAGAATTACTATTAGTATTAGTATTAGTTTTAGCTTCACTATTTCCTTTTTCAAATTCTAAAAATTACTTTTTACAAATTCTAAAAAATTACTTTTTACAAGCGTTAAGGAACAATTAGAAAGGTCAACGGCAAGTAAAAATAACAGAGTTCGAATAATTTTATTGTAAAATGATTTAGCAACATTTGAATTCAAACACAAAACCAAGGATCAATTAATAAAGGATCAATATCAATGATCAATAAAAAACAAAACAAAAAACAAACAAAAACAAACAAAAGAATGTTAACACAAATTCAATATTGAACTTTAAGTGGTTCCATAAGATAAGAGAAACTAGCTGATGAGAGAGCATGAGCGAGAAATTAATTTAATTTAATACCAAGGCTAATATTACAATAGCAATTTATATAATATAATTTGTATTAATCTTTTGCACTTTCCAATACCTGATCCATTTGAGAAGAAAATTAAGAATGATGAGAACATGAACATGAACATGAAATACAGGGTAAAATTGCTAAAGCTAAAGGTACAGTAGACTCAAAAAGTGCATAACAATAAAAATTAAGAAGGTAAAGTAAGAGTTAATGACAATGCTAAAGTGCTAAAGTGCTAAAGCAATGGTTAAAGCAATGGTTAAAGCAATGGCTAAAGCAATGGCTAAAGCAATGGCTAAAGCAATGGCTAAAGCAATGGCTAAAGCAATGGCTAAAGCAATGGCTAAAGCAATGGCTAAAGTGCTAAAGTGATACCTACCAGAGCATAATAATATAAAGATGGTACAGAATCAGGAGTTAGTGGTTGAAAATGAGTGTTATTTTCTATAAAATACCTACCCTCAACCGCACTAAATATTATATATATATCTACAAATACAAATAAAGCATCGTGCCCTGTTAATAAGAATAAGAAGTCACTATGGTGTGCAATCCAAATATTAAAAAAATAGTATTTAAAATTTATAAACTAAATTGTCAAATCGTACATCGAATAAAAGAGAATAAAAGAAAGTTATCCAAATTTATAAAGATAACTAGAACTAGGTAGTAAAAATAACTGTTTATCATGTTTTATTTTAATTTTTTGTATTAATATCAAATAAACAGGGTGAGAGGCAATGCCACCTGCAATCATTATTATATCAGAATGTTATATTACATAAAAATATCCTGTTACTATATAAATATATTATATAATAATATATAAATATATTATATAATAATTTCATTCATAAAAATAAATAAATTGATAGCTTAAATTGTTTTGTTTTATAAATACAATACTTTTAAATTAACTAAGTAAATAAGGAACTAAGGAACTAACTAACGAATTAACTAACTAAGTAATAAAGTAGGAAAGAGAGATAAATGTAAAAAGAAGGAGGAAAGAATAAAGAATTAGGAATTAGGAATTAGGAATTAGGAATTAGGAATTAGGAATTAGGAACTAGAAATTAGAAAATAGGAAAGGAATTTAAAGGCAGGAGGAAGAAAAAGCAGTGAGATTGTAACGGAGAGCAAAGAGAATTAGATAAAATTAGGAAAGTTGCAATTTATTAGATATATTTTTTTTATTGATCCCGTGATTGATCACAAACTAAAACTATGTCTCTAACAATCATTCCTCCTTAATAAAAAATTATAACAGAGATACAACAGGCAACAAAACAAACAAAAAAACAAAAATAATTATATGACAAACAGAAAACAAAACGAAACTTTATATAAAGAAGTATTAATAAACAGAGCAGAATTAGAGATTTTGTTGAAAAACAAAACAAAACAAAAACAAAACAAAACAAAAAACAAAAAAGCATAGAACCCACGATTAGATAAGCTGGTTGAGAAATAGTAGCTTGGAACAAGGATTCGATTATGATTCAAGTAAATTCAACACTAAAATTTTACTGTAATAACAGATAGAATTAGAGCTTATATGAGCGGTATGAGACTTGGCAAAAAAAACAAAAAACTCAAGCACAAACTTTTAAAGATAATTCAAAATTAGAAAAGTTAAGAAACGGAGAATTATTTAAAGAGGTTAAATCCCTTATAGCGGAGGGTAAACCTTTAACTTACTCAAATACTTTACTATATAACAAGTTATTAAAAACAAAAACAAAAACAAAAACAAAAAACAAAAAACAAAAAACAAAAAACAAAAAACAAAAAACAAAAAATAAAGAAACAATTATTTCAGAGTTAAATACAACAACCTTAGCCCAAAGCAAACATTTAGGTCAAGCAGGTGATATTTATCTAAATGAATGAATAAATAAAGGAATAGATGCCCTTGATACTCCGGTAGTAAAAATGATTAAAGAAAATGTAGATCTAAGTTTAGTAGGATCTTTAATTACTTCAATGATTCTGTATAGGAGCATCGTTAAATTAGATCTTAAATCAACCTATAGTAGCTGCAGTCTTTCAGATCTTTCAGCTGTCCTTAGAGCGACTCCTAGTACCAGATCTAAAGAAATAGCATTTATTTCTGATAATGGGGCTCCTTTTATAACAGGTGCTGTGTTTACAATAAATAAGGTCACTTCCGGAGGTACAAAAGTCATTGTAAACATAGCTGAAGGTAATAATTTAGAGGGAACGGGAACTAGTTCAGCTAGTAGTAGTTCCTTTTTTTTTGTTGTTTTTTGTTTTATTTATAAATAAACTTCCCAATTGAATTAAAGTTATATTAAGATATTTTGCTTTGTCCCTTATAATTACCTTTATCACAAGTGTAATCGGTTATAAAAGCAATATAATTGTAGAAATACATAGTCAATTTTATATATATCTTGGATATTTTTATATCCATTTAAAAATAATATTGTATTTTAAATTTCTTAGTCATTATCTATTTTATCTGAAAATTATATATAATAATAATGTTTGCAAATAATAAAGATTTTATAAACCCATAACATTACCCTAAGTTCATAAAGAATGAATTTATTAGAATCGAAAGATATAGCTGTTAATCTATATTCTTTAGACCCAGGTAAAATTTATAAACACTATTTAAAATTAATTTTCTTATATATTTCAATAGTCCTATTTGGTATGACAATGATGGTACTTAGCTCTATATATGTAAACCCGTAAATTTAAATCTAGACACAAAAGTTGGATAAATCATACGATGAAATTAAAGAATTAAATATCTTTGATTCTATTTATTCAAATTATACTAGTTATAATTAATATTTGGATATAGAAAAATACCCTCTAATTCTAGATTTATTAAAAATTAAGAATTAAGAATTAAGAATTAAGAATTAAGAATTAAGAATTAAGAATTAAGAATTAAGAATTAAGAATTAAGAATAAGAAGTAATATAAATAAAATAAATTAATAAAAATATATTTATGCCTGCATTTCATTACGATTATAAATTCTAGCTTTATTAAAGTTAAGAAGTTATATAAATAAATTAATAAAAATCTATTTATGCCTGCATTTGATTCTGATTATATCCGGAATTTTAAGTAACATATATATGTTTTTCTCTAATAATTTAATTATTATATTCTTAAGGTTCTTTATATTTAAAATATCTTATAATATAAATAAACACAAATTAAACCCCTTTTCAAAAACAATAAATATTAGTCCCCCAAAAACAAAACACACAAAAAATAGAAAGTTATAAAAAAAATATTAATATAAACCCTTTTTCCCCTACGGGTGCAGCTGCACCACCCTATAAATTTTCTACTTACCACTCTGAGAGATAAATGTAGAAACAGAGAGTTAGATTCCATTTATTAGTTTGATAGAGTTAGGGGTTATTTATTTAAATAGTTAATTAGGTAGCTATTAGTTCAATTGTCCTTTAGATAACAGTCTAAAAATAGCTTTTTAATATTGTTGCTTTCTTTGGCTAAAACAAAGAGTGAAGTGAGAGTAAATGAAAACATAGTTATAGTTTTGTTTTGTTTTGTTTTTTTGTTTGTTTTTTTCATATAACTAATTTTACAATATGTTTCTTATAGCAAGGTATTCACATAGTAAATTTAAGTTTGAAAATTACTCTCCTCTATTCTAAAATAAAACAGAGGTTAGTTAAAAGTAGTTAAGTTCATTACCCAAAGTTCTAGCTTATAGTTATTGTTTATATTATTATATTCATATATAGTTAGATACAATCTTAATTTCATAGGACATTCTTTCCTCTCCTTTATTTCTTGTTAGTGAGTGGCTGAATGAGTTAGTCCTTAGTTTAGTTTAAAACCTCTTAGTTATTTATTACCTTGATTATGATTAATTTCCTACTATAATTATCTTACATTCTTAAATAACTACCGTAGAGTATACAGATAAGAGAAGAAAGAGAGTACTTCAATAATCAATAACAATAATCCAATAACAATAAAGTAATCAATCTATTACTATTATAATTAAACAAAGCCAAAGCACTTTATAAAATATACACATTATACAATATATAATATACAATATAAAAGTACAATGTACAATAAACTATATACAATATATAATCAATCTCCAGTAATTGAAGATAAGTTACATGTTATGTATTATATGTTATATATATTTTTTAATATTTCTTTTTGAGTGATTGATTGAATTGAGTACTTTCTACTCTATCTACTCTATCTACTCTATCTACTCTATCTACTCTATCTACTCTATCTACTCTATCTACTCTTTCTACTCTTTCTACTCTTTCTACTCTTTCTACTCTTTCTACTCTTTCTACTCTATATAACAATAACAAAACAACAAAGTGAGAGAGTGTAAAAGATAACATAAGTGTTATAGTGTTATAATGCAATAGTTACGTATTTAAGGTTATAATCTTGTAATAGTATATAAATCTAACTATCTTAATTACATTATTAAATAAATAAATAAATAATTATAGGGAGTATGAGAATGAGATGAAGATAAATAATTAGAGTAGTTATCGATAACAATATACTCACATAAGTAAATTTAACTTGAATTGTTAGTCGCTTCATTTAGTTCTTCTCCGCCGCTTAGTGCTATTTAGTCACTAGTTATACTTGAAATACTTAATTTTATATTCACTTATTCATTCTTTCACCTAATTATAATAACTTAATCCTAATCCTCAATTAAGGTTGTGGTGAGATAGTGGTTGCGTGTGGAGAATAGAGAATAAATATAAAAAACATACAAACTTCTCTCTGCAAAATTAGTTGCCCTTATTTCATTTCACTTTATTAGGATTACCTACCTTTACCCTAGGTTTAGCTCCATTAAATATAATATAAATAACCTTTCCCTTAATGCCACTACCTTAAGGTAGTTTTCATTAAACACATAATACACAATCTATAATCTTAAACATAGTAAAACTATACTAGTATAAATATGTAAAAATGAAAAAATTTAGTGTGAAACAGTTAAAAAAATCTCGCTGAGATCATCGGTCAGCGGTATGTTAAAAATACTGTATATTATGTATTTCTTTACTTTTTCTAAGCACTTCTAAGCACTTCTAAGCACTTCTAAGCACTTCTAAGCACTTCTAAGCACTTCTAAGCACTTTAGTTTTAGTTTTAGTTTTCTTATGTAATTTACATTGACTCATATCCTATACATGATTTTATCATGCTAGTGTGTTTGAGTGGTTTATAATTGAGTATGAGGATTAATATTACCGAGGATAAATAGGGTATTTATACTAATTTTTGTTCTCTTTTTACCCCCTACTTTACTTTTTATTTCTACTTTATTAGTATTGGTTTTTTTAGGAGATAAGGTATTTGCACCTAATTCTGACCTTGATATTTAAGCTCAAATAGAGACTAACATAGAATATAGAACGGAATCACTTCCACAAGCAAATCCTAATGAAGCAGATCCTAATGTAGAAATAGCGAATGAACCACAATTAACTCAACAAGATATTGAGGGTGATAAACCTTAGTATATAAACCAGCAAAAAGCTAGCACTAGTTCCCTCTCCTCATATACAAAACTAGTATTTTTAAATCTTGTGGTTTTACAACCCTATTAACTTCCTATATTGCATCTACTTCCTCTTCTAATCTTTCTTCTTATTCTAAGTATTTAATTAGCTTATTCTCTCCCAAGTTTTATAGTTTAGTTAGTAATAACAAAAATCTTAAGCCTCTTATGTCCTTGGTAATAGTTATATTTATATTAATAATAAAAACAAAACCCTTATATTATAATTATAATTATGGTAATAATAATGATAATAACAACATATCCCTTATTCGTTATCAATCTATGAATTGTTTGAAAGTTTATCTATCTATAAATAGGTTTATAACACTGGAAACATTGCATTTCTTAAATAGAACTCTGTTTCTGATATTATATACTTAGGCGCCCCCTCTACATAAATTTTTACACTTATACCAACCAAAACTTATGTTCCGCTGTCTCATACAGAAGTTAATTTGCATGGTCTAATTCTAAATCGAAATAAAATATTAAACCAAAAAAATTTTTAATTATGTAGGTGATAATTTGTGGAAACAATGGTAGATATAAAGGCTTAGAGACACTTTCATCAATTTTCTCCACCTGGCTTTTTTTGTACACAATCATAAGATTCCTCATAAGGTTCCTCAGGTCCTTCTATTTTTAGTAGTTCCATATATTTATATGGGCTTATAAAGAAAACAACAAGACATTAAAGGTGGATATTGTTTTAATTTTTATCTTAAATACCTTTGCTGGTGCCTATGCCCGAGTAATGCTAATAGACTAGAGGAGGGGCTTCTTAAACCAACTTGTGCCATAAGCGCCCTCATTACCACCATTACCACTTGTGCATTTGTCTTATTTTTATAAGAATACAAACCGGAAGCTAAAATAAAAGGCGGCAGCTGCGGCAGTTGGCCTTTGGCCTAGGAGGAAAAAAGGGAACCTTATGTTTTAATACTAACACTAATAACAATGCACAGGTAAGGGGAAGCAAATGTTCTTAGAAAAAACTAAAATAACACCCTGTTGATTAAATAAGCAAGAGAACTAATTGAAAGGGTCCTTAGTTATTATCCCAAGGGAGGAGGTAGTCATTTCCATCTTGATGGGGATTGTTCTTATCTTTTTATATTTTTTATATAATGTTTATTTAGAATAATTTAAAATTTAAAAGGGTTTTGTTTGTTTTTTCTTTTGAATTTGCCCTTGTCCCTTTTGCTTTTTATCTTTATACCTTTGCTTTTTACCCTGTGGCCTTAAATACCTAGGCAAAGGCTTTTTTATTCTTATTTTTGCAAATTTACTTTTTGCTTTTGGTTTTGTATTATGATTTGAAGACCTAATGCTTAGGCTCTCCGCAGTACCCAACCACTAGGCAAATGCTAAATTTAAGAACACAAGCAAAGGTTATTTTGTAATCTTTAGTCTAATATTAAAATAAAATTTTTTGTTCTCCTTTTGCCCTTTGGCCTTTTTCCAGAACCGAAACATAAACCTTTTCTGTGGCCTATGCCCAAGTAAAGCTAATAGACTAGAGGAGGGGGTTTA
>Ga0307509_10008415_pt1 | contig 13171 bp, 13 predicted proteins | sample 10_EM_MG_FD_202245 | JGI IMG/M metagenome (GOLD analysis project Ga0307509, IMG submission 202245) | Populus trichocarpa ectomycorrhiza microbial communities from riparian zone in the Pacific Northwest, United States - 10_EM | ecosystem: Host-associated > Plants > Roots > Unclassified | place...
TTGGGCTTATGAATTAGGCGTATGGCCTGCTGAGACAATATACGTTACTAGACTAGGCAACTCGGACGTCCAATCGGTGTTGTGAATTATTCTGGTTCATATTGTATGAATCATTCCATGCAAATAAATGCCCGTATATACTTTGTGGTATGTGGTTTTTGGTACACGTCCCAGGCATGAATGGACCGAACACCAGGGGGCTCCTTGGCAAAGGGCTTTCAGCTCCCGTAACCCCGGCGGGGTTCGGTCCATTCATCCCAGGGATGTGTATATGCTCACACAATTACTCAATCATGTATCAAAAGAGCAATGTTCAAGAGGGGAATATACGAAAAAGCTGGGCCCTGGAGGGAGAAAGTTCATTGACGGGGGGCTGTTCGGGGCATTGAACGGGGCGGGGACCTGGACGGGGGCAGGGGCAGGGGTTGAAAAAAGAAACGCCCAGCCCCGGGCCATTGACCGGGGCGGGGCGGGGAATTCAGGCGGGGGCCCGCCGGGTTTCGGGGCCCCGGAGGCCCCGTACCGAACACTAGCAGTTTCTTAGCCTTATCCTCGACCACAATCCTCGGTTGAAGACTGACCTCCCTGACATCGTCAGCGCTGTGGTTTTCTTTTACCAATTCGATCTGCGATTTGACACGTGGGAGAGAGCTGGCAAAGTCGAGGATAACCATCAATTGAACATGAGTTAGCCATCCGCGATCGAATGAGCCCGACTTGATATAGCCCTTAACATTTCGATGCCATATGTTGTGGGCTCTTGTTTTGGTTTGAGCATTCTTGAATCCACACCAGCTTTTTGCATATGCTATGTCCCCATAGCGCCCACTGATTCATGTGTTGGTTTAAAGTGTTCTTGGATATACAGGTAGGTTGTTGTTGAAGTACCCGGAATCCTCTAGGGCTGGAACGAAATAGGGATTCTCACGGGATCCCGACGGCCCACCGTGATATAAATGCCAACTGTCAGGCACACATTGGAGGAAGTTTGAAGAATAAAGGTGTCAATTGATCATTGGTTACCTTCTTGCGGGCACTCCGTCTGTGGGCGGCACCTGCCACTGGAGCCCCGCCTTTACCGCCCCGACTTCACTTTTCTCATGCGAGACTGCCGGACGTCTACAACCAATCGTAATTATAATATGGAGTGCTGGTCAATCCTGTTACAGCGCGAACTTACTTTTCCAGGCTCGCGTAGCTTGCTTGTTTATTCTTTGTGGCTGGTACTCCAGGCTGCCTGAAGTAATGCAATATTAGAATTGCCCACGATTAAAGGGTTGAACGAAGTGTACTTACGCTACCCTTTTGCCCTGGCCTGTACAAGCCCTCGTGTGGGGCATTTCAACTATCAGAAGTGATGAAGAGGAGTGGGGGTGAACGATCTGAAGAAGGTGTGAAGGAAGTAATGGAGGGAAGATGACGACCTTTATACACGTCAGGAATGCTCTTTGTGGGTTACAACAAAACAACCCAGACTTCAGTTGTGTACAAACTTTGGAACATTGAACCCTAAGATGTAATAACCTCGTAGGGTTTGCACAACTCTGACGATCTCCCACCCACTATTCAAATGAAGTCCTAAGTTCGTACACTCTAAATTTAGCACTATAGATAATTCAAATCGATGCTTATCGTAGGTCTTTATTGATATGTGAAATAAGCTTTTAAGCCTCTTCAGGGTCTAGACAACGCCCGGGGGTTGTTTCTGTAGAGGCCCAGAGAGATCGTTGCCCTGACTACAAGACATTGTTGAGAATATCTTGGCGGAAGGGCACTTCAATATCATATGGCTCAAAAGATAAGATGTGATGATCCGCGAAGATCAAGGGCACTTGTTTTTGCGTGAGGCAGACATCAACACTCATCGATACTCAGCGCCCCTCAGCGCCCCTCAGCGACACTCAGCGACACTGACAACAATACCATATTTCCCTGAACACTTGATCTATCTAATATATATGCTTAAAATTCCAATCCTGAATACATGAAAGACTAATCACGACTAATAAAATAATCAATCTATTTAGACATCAGCAAACAATCAATTCCACTTCCTCTGCGTCTGATACACAGGAGGCACAGGATGCACAGGATGTAGACTACCATTCCAGATGTGACGTCGATCCGACGCCACGTCCGGAAGATTCGCTCAACATCCCATTGCATCCTGACAACATCCTGAAACGCACCCTACATCCTGTGGGTCCTGACTCCTTCCGACGCTAGCCAATCATGTCCTGACGTCTTCTGACGCTCGGGTATCAGGTCATGACACCCTCAGATGCTAGGCCATCGTGTCCTGACACCTTCCGCTGCTAGGCCATCGTGTCCTGATACCATCCTAGCGTCTGTTGTATGCGCCTTCCCTATCCCGATTCCTATGCCCTTCCTCTCTTTGTCCTAAGCTCTGGACTAACTACCTAATCCTTCCAGACGCAAGTTACTCCTTCTCACCCCTTCTAGACTCACGATACTCCCGCTTTCCATCTGGACACGCTGATCACATAACCACTATTCTGGACCTCTTCCTCACACTCTCCCATATTCTAGATTCAAGTTTGTTTTTCTAAAATTATCCTGATATTGCTCACAATTTATTGCCGTCATCCAGACATCCTATACTACTGTATCTCCTCTGATACTCTATGACTATTGCATATGACCTTTATTACCCCCACTTCTGCGCGTCCCATCCCTAGCAAAAAATTTAAATCTACCTACAAGTACTACCTCCCCTTAAGCACCCTCCGTGGTATTCCCACCATCCTGCCGGCCACTGGTTTCCTCTATCGCCGCTGGCGCCCCCGGCGCCGCTGCTCCCCTCTCAGAATCGTCCAGACAAAGCGATAAGCGATTGCTCATTTGAGAGTCAATGGCCCCCCCTGTGTTGTCAAGACTCCCATGATTCGACCCAGGATCTGAATCCAGAAATGTTAGCTCCCAGTCAATAGAAGTTTGACTGTGATCCAGTGATGTTTCTGTCTCTTGTGACCGATTTTGACTATCTTTGAGCCCCCCCAGCCCACCGACGTAGGTGTCAATCGGCATCTGTCTTGGTAGGGGAGGATCTCCAGGAGTCTGGTTGCCTAGCTGACACTTCAGTTCTGCATAAACGGCGTCGTTCACGTCCGCGAAGCCGACTCCCCGCTCCTGCCTGAGCCTATGCTGTTTCTCGAACCTCTGTGCAATCTTCTGATGAAGGTTTAATATAAACATATCCTGCGTCGCATGGGCGAACCCCCGCCAGATGTTCTTCTTGCGGCAAAAATGATCTTGCGTTTTTCATGATTAGTCGACTCAGTTATCAAAAAACAGGCAATAATACAGACTCTCCCACCTCCAACTACTTCAGGATTGAAGTTGGGGAGTTTCTTATATACGACCGTTTGTAATTCCCGTAGCGAATAGTACAGGATTTCACATGTCAGAGAGACCATCATTCCGTTTATGCACCTCAGAAACCTAGGCTCCTGCATGCCTTGCATTTTGATCCCGTCGAAATAGTTGTTGTATATAGCGTCTGCAATCTTGGGGGCAAGAAACCTGAAGCTTAAGTCCAACTTTAGTTCCGTGATTAGTCTTGTCCGCCCAAGTACAATGGCTCGCACCAACCGCATATCCATGGGGTTGGCACATCAACCTGTCTCGTTCTAGCAGATAATCAACCCTGCGCGCCATGCCGGTAGGATTATCTGGCGGCAGATCGTATAGCTGTCTGATATTATGCTTCACATGATACAAGAATTGCGCTCTCACTGCAGTATGTTGTTGACGGAGCTGTCACAGTGAGTGACCGTCTCTACATTATATCACCACCGGCTGAGTCAACTGACCTGCTTCACACTCTCCTCCGATGGCTGAATATTCCCAGCATCCTATATTGTCTCCAGCGCCTTTCCCCATACCGTTTATATCTGAGATGTCAAAGCAACCGGATCCAGCAGTGGGTTATCAAATACTCTATACCGGAGCATCAGCCCCATTGCCTTATCTAATATGGTCCCCTGACCCCCTGTAACCGGATTTTGCCGTGAATCTGTTGCTGGCCAGGGCCCCACCGGTGGTGGGATACCCGGTCCTGGTACGGGACTCGCGGACCTGACACACAATGTTAGACCACTCTAGGTGGCTAGCAAAGAAGAATATCCTACGCTTAATGACAGCAAGGTCGGCGGACTGTAGGCTCTACCACGGATTAGGAGTCCACGATTTGCTGGTGTCTATCTAACGAGAGATACCAGTTCTGATGTGGAGGTGGTTGAGATTCGCACTACCATTCGCCCCCCGTTTCGCTGTCGGCGAGACAGCTGCGACGTATGACGCCGTCCAGATGTTGTTCCATCCGAAATGTCCCTGGGGTCCCCATCGATCTCACTCTCCGATCCCGTTTGATCTGCATTGCATGGGTTTTGGTATTCATCACTACCATCATCGCTTAAATGAACAGTTTCCAAATGCCTTTGCCTGTCGGACTCAGTCTCAGGTTCGATATTCTCCGTGGTCTGTCTTGTCATTCTTCGCGGACGCTTGGGCAGTCCTGCTAGGACTCTGTTCGCACCCGAACCAGGTGATTGGCTCCGATGTGACGGCGGGTACATTAAGAGTGTCTGAGAGCTGCCAGATTCGTCCACCTGCATTCCTGATCCGGATCCAATAGGGTCGGGTACACCTCGCGCCTACGCCCGTTCATATTCAAGTTGCCAACTCGAGGTGTTGGCTGACCGGATGCCATGGTGTCCGGTACGACGTTGTGTCTACGCCCATTCAGATTACCAATTCGTGGTATAGGCTGACTGGATGCCCTGTTAGCTGGTATGACATCGCATCTACGCTCGATCCGATTGCCTCCTCCATTGGTCGGCTGACTGCGTGAATGTGTCTCTCGTTGCTGAGGTATCGTGGAATACTGGATAATCAGAGGTTAGCCAAAATCCAACTCTGAGTTTTGGGAGCAAAGAAAATAGTTCAACCTATATCGAGTCTTGTGAAGAGGAGGAGTTTGCAGGGTTTTCTGGTTTGCGATAGGATGCTTTAGGTCTTATACGCTAGGACTTACGGGAGGGGGCATCATACACTATCAGTCCGTATTGAACCCAGATATGCTCTTGCGAAAAATTGTTTTCTGAATATTCAACATTGTGTCTGTAATCCTGCTACTCTCAGCACTCCTAGGCTTTAAAAGTCCTGGCTTAAAGATTTGGACGAAATGGGGGCGTTCCTGAGCCGGGGTACTAGCCACAAAAAGTATCGGTTAGAGACAATAATTCTAGCAAGACATCAGCCACACCTAAAGCTGACGATAAATATGGAACCACATCTCCAGCCGCCCAATCAACACACAGGAATGTAGAACTCACTGTAGTCGCTCGAAGACTGCCCCGAGTGCCTGGACAGTTCGGGTTTGATAAAGCGATGTAGGCCGAATCTAGTAAAGGTTAAACTTCAGCTAAGACGAGACTGGTAGTCTGAGCGGTAAGGGAAAAAAGGTGATCAGGCACACGAGATTGAAATCGCTAGTCATACAAGAGGCTAACGCAAGGGTGCTCACTGGTATTATTAATATCCGATGCTTGCTAAGAAATCTCAGGGTGAAAATTCAACATCTAAACTACGAAGCTTGCACAATCAGACAGGTAATGAAAAAGTAAAAGAAAATCCACATACCAAAGAATCAGTGGCCTGCAACTTTGGTGCTTCGTCGACGGCCCTTTGACGGCGTTTTGGGGTTTTGGCCCGCGGCTGTAGGGGCATCATGAGTGTTAGGAGCCGGGGATGCAGAGGGCCCAGGGAAGGTGATGATATCCTCATTCCGCGCAGTGGCCGCTGTTTGCGGTGCCGGTGAAACAGTCTCTGCAGTTGGCGCACGGGGAGCCAATGGGATAAACTCAGCATTTGGTGTGATAGAAGCCGGCTCAATTGTCTTAGCATTAGGGATCGTGGGATTTGGTGCAACTGTGGGGCTGACGTGGGTGTGAGCGCTGACCGGATGCTGATGAAGCATCCCGGAGTGTCCAGCAGGCGGACTATCCTGGGCACTATCGTATGCATCACGGTCGCTTCCTCTCCGGTTGGGATATCTCAGCCAACCTGCCATCCAAGGCGTCCCCTAGATAAGCTGTAGAACTGTTCTCTGCTGCTCGGAATCGGACAGCCCCGCCCGCTTCAAGCGCAACTCTGGCATGATGGCATTAGAGCCCGATCCCTCCTCCTACACATCCAATGGGAGAAGCCTCGTGGCGCCGGATTGCCTAGAGGGGCCAGGGGTACCCGGATTGTTGTCCTATTCAGGTAGTTCAGTTATTGAGTCTCGTATTCTTCTACATAGGAGAAACACAATACACTTACGTTGATAACCATTGTCTGCCGCTCCTGAGGGATCTGAGATTCCCATTTGCTCTCCGCCATATCTTCCTCGCCGTCATCCTCCTGCCGTCCTCCCCTTCGTCATCCTGGTCCTCGTCCATATCTTCCATTTCATCCTACCTCTGACCAGCTTGCTGCCTCATACGCCTATTTCTCACCACGATCTGGTCGTCCTTGGCGTCCTTGTCGTTATCGTCATCCCATTGGGTCCCCCCCACTAATCTTCTGCCTACATGTAATGATCCCAGACATTGCCGTCAAAAAATGGTTGTCTGCCCCCTACCGGCTCTGGCGTTTATGTGTCATCCCCTGCTTCCTTCAAGCTTGAATCTAGAACCATGAGATCCAGAGGATGTTTGCCATCGTTAGCAAGGAGCCACGCCCAAAGGTCATCATCTTTTTTGAGAAAGATGAGGTCTCGCAAGGTGTGTGGAGCTCTAGGATCCAGACTTAGTCCGTTGCTACCCTCACCAGTTGCCCTGGTGACATATCGAGGGTACCCACTCGCTTCCTTAGGGCGTTGTGCATTTATCACGCCGAGCAGGTATTTTAGGCTTGGCGACTGGAGGACTCCCCAGGCTATTCCCCGATCGGAGTCATTCTGCCACCTGGGATAGCCAAGGAACAAATGCTCACCTTGACGGGCACCTGTTCGGCAAACAATGTGGATCCTCATTGCCCATGGGGAACATGCAGAAGTCTAATTTGGTGATGCCACTGAAGATATCTATTACTACAAAGGGCCGGAGGACTTAGCCTGTATCGATCACTTACTCGGAGGTCCAGCAACCACCTCACCAGCCCGCTCTGCGTAGTCCTAGTCCATTCCGGTCTGCAGTTTCTTAGCTGTGTCAGTGACCAAATTCCTCAGTTGACGATTGACCTCCCTCATGTCGTCAGCACTCTGGTTTTTTTTTACAAATTCGATCTGCGATTTGACATGTGGAAGAGAGCTGGCAAAGGAGAGGATCACCGTCAATTCATCGTCGGTTAGTCATCCTGGATCGGACGAGCGGGACTTGATATACCCCTTAACATCCCGACGCCATACATCGTAGGCTCATGTTTTTGGTTGTTCATTCTTGCATCTACACCACCCTTTTGCTTAAGCTATGGCGCCATAGCGCCCGCTGATTCTTGTGTTAGTTTAAAGGGTTCTTGGATATATGGGTAGGATGTTGACGTACCAAGAATCGTCGAAGGCCGGGACCAAATAGGGATTCTCATGGGATCCCGACGGCCCACTGTGATATGAATAGCAACTGTCAGCCACACATTGGTGGAAGTTTGAAGAATAACGGTTTCAATGGATCATTAGTTACCATCTCTCCAAACTCCGTCTGTGGGCTGCAGCACGCAGGGGAGCCCGGCGTTTACCGCCCCTGACACTCACTTGTGTCGTGCTCGACTGCCGGATGTCTACAACCAATGGTAATATTAATATGGAGCACCGGTCAATACCGTCACGGCGCGAACTTACTTTCTCAGGCTCACATAGCTTGCTTGTTTATTCTTTCTGGCTCGTACGCCAGGCTGCTTGAAGTAATGCAATATTGGTATTGCCCACGATTAAAGGGTTGGACGAAGTGTAATTACGCTGCCCTTTTGCCTGGGGCTCTTCTGGTGCTCTCCCGGGGCATTTCAACTATCAGAAGTGATGAGACGAGGTGGGGGTGACCGATCTGAAGGAGGTGTGAAGGAAGTGAAGCAGCGCAGATGACGACCTTTATAGACGTCAGGAACGCTCTTTGTGTGTTGCAAAAAAACCCAACAGATGTCAGTTGTGTACAAACTTTGAAACATTGAACCCTACGATGTAATAACCTTGTCGGGTTTGCATGACTCCGATGATCTCGCACCAACCATTATGATGAAGACCTAAGTTCGTACGCTCTAGATTTAGCCCTCTAGATAATTTAAATCGCTGCTTATCGTGTGTCGTCATTGATATATGAAATAAGCTATTAAGCCTCTGCAGGGTCAGAACTAGGCTGGGGGGTTGTTTCTGTAGACGCCACAGGACGTAGTTGCTGTAACAATCCTATTATTGTGCTTATATGCAACAGGCAACGACAGTTGTCTTCTGTGTAAGTGAGCCTCGTGAGTTTATACTAAGGGATGAAGGTGTACTATCTCTGCAGATAGTACGGGACTGGCTTGCGTGGTCTTTCTGGTAAGTCGTCATAGGATACTATCTCTAGATATAGTAAGAGGGCTTGATTATTGTTTCCGATAGAACTATCACAATAGTTCTATGTTCGGGCCGCCCGTCGAGACTATCACAATAGTTTCCGAGATCTTTAAGGCGTAGGCTTTCGTAGAGGAGAACGATAGATAGAGTAGATTGTAATCGTATTGCAATATCTTAAGTATAGAAAAGTACTTCGATGGTTGCGTGAAGATCGTATCTCTTGGTTCTTTTTATTTTTTACTTTTTATTTCTAATCATGGGTTCATTGTTTTAAGGTACAAAAAGCTTCATGCAGCGCTAGCTATGGAGAAAACAAAACCTATAAATCAAACAACAATAAACAAAGGAAAGTCAAAGCACCAGTAAATATCCACTATTGCGCAGGTTTCTCGTCCGCTGGGCCGAAGGCCTCTCAAACAGTAAGGAAAGTACACCTAAAAAACTAGCCGTCTAAGCAAGGGAAGCTCTCACTACGTGACAGGGGAGAAAACATAAAACCCAACATCCCTAAACCTCAGCTAACGAAAAAACACGAAAGACCGGCGGGGGAACCCTGGGGGGAGAGAGAAGAAGCCGGGGGGAGGAAGAGGGGGTGGTGGGGGGGAACATCGAGGGTGGGAACCCCGTGGAGGTGACGCTGATAAAGGACGCCAGCCTTCTGAGGAGGGACAGGGAGGACCAACTGGATCCCCTGGACCGACACCAGAGACGCCGTGGAGGAGGCGTGATCTGGCACCCTGTCTGGAGGGGCAGGAAAGGATGGCGTGTTCAAAGGTTTCTGGGTCCAAGCCGCAGCGGGGGCAGGAGGTATCCGCGCAGGGGGACTTGCAAGTTGGATCGGCGGCCAGGTAGCTTTGTCCAGCCCTTATTTGGTGAATGCGTCCCGCTATGAACTTGCCTAGTCCCATGAAGGGTCTGGGGTTTAGCTCGGGGAGGTGGTGGTAGTATCCTGGGGTCGGGTAAAGGTTGGCCGACTCCTTGAGGAGGGCTTCCCTAACCCTCTTCTTCAGGACAGAGTACGTAGCGTTCATTATCCATTGGGGGGGAAGGCCCGGGGACGGGGAGACAAGGTGGGAGTTTATCATGGGCATCTGGGAGACCCCGAGGGTGAAGGGTATGTTCTTGTAGGCCACCGCGTCTATGGGTAAGTGCTTCCAGATGGGGGGGATTGGCCTGGGGGTCTTCCAGCTCAGGGGAAGGTAGACCGACGAGAGGCCCCTAGTAAGGGCTCGAGACAAGTCGGGCGCCCGATGGGCAGAAAGGGAGGGGAAGGACGGGTGGAGTTTTAGACTTGGGCTCGAAACGATATACTGCACGGTGAAACGAAACGGCGCCAAGGAATCACACACAACACGATCGCACACAGAATCGGGGGAAAAACTCTTCTCTTCACAACGACAACTCCTCGACCAACGACACCTGTCCACTAACTCAACTAACTAGGGCAAAGACAAAAGTATATATCATCACAAACTCCTCCTATACTCATGAGGAGGTACCTTCAAACAGTTTGCTCCTTGTCCCACCTTTCCCCCTTTTTCCCAAAAACTCATGCTAACAAAATGCAGAAACAATCATCACTTCATCACACCCTCCGTTCTTTTTCCCTCCGGGTGTCCTACGGGTGTAAAACCCTTTTACTACCTTTCCGCCTCCGTTCCGATCGCTGCATTCCTATATAGGAAATGCTTTCCACAAACACACGCCCGGAGCCATATCCATATGCCCGACTCCTCTGCGCATAACAGCACTTCCCCGGAAGCTAGCTAAAGAACAAAGAAGATACCGGGAAAGTCTGGCGAGCAGCATTTCCAATACACCCACTCTGCGAGCCATGCTCGTCTAAAAAAATATAAAAATATAAAAATATAAAAATATAAAAATATAAAAATATAAAAATATAAAAATATAAAAATATAAAAATATAAAAATCTTTTCTCCAATGCTCCCGTGTCCCTCATGTGCCTGTGCAATTTTCTTCTCATCTCCGGTACTGCTAACTCTCACAGATCCACCGCTCCTCCATATCCTCCGCCTGCGCTCCCACTTAATGCAAGCCCATCTCGGCCCAGAACCTAGCGACCTTATCGCGGCTTAGGTTCTTTGTGAGGCAATCGGCGATCATGTCTCCGGTGTGCAAATATGCCAACTCGATTTCCCCAGTTGTGACCTTTTCCCAGACATAGTGCTCTTGTATGGCAATGTGCTTGGTCCGGGCATGGAATTCGGGGTTGTGGGCGAGGGCGATAGCGCCTTGATTATCGACAAATATTTTTGTCGGCGGCGGTGTAGCGTGGGGTGGAGTATAGTCTTCGGGGTCTTCGGGGTCTTTGGTGTTGAGGTTTTCCGGGACATTTTGTTGTTCCGCGATAAATCGTGATACCCAGATCACGTCTTTGGCTGCTTGGGTAAGAGCCATATATTCGGCTTCGGTGGAGGATAGCGCAACGGTCTGTTGTCTTTGACTAGACCATGATACTGCTGACCATTTAGACTCTGCCCCGGGTGACCTTTCTTCGGTCCGAACACATACATATCCTCCTGTACTTTTGCGAGTGTCCAGATCGCCGGCCCAGTCGGCATCGCTATATAGAATCGGGTACAGATCTTTACCGGCAAAAGGACCGAGTCTGAGACCGAGATGTGAGGTTTTCTTCACATACCGGAGAAGGTGTTTCGCGGCGTCCATATGGCTTGCCTTCGGCGAATTATTTTATCGGCTCAGTGCTCCAACTGTGAATGCGATATCCGGCCGGGTACACAGCATGAGATACATGAGACTCTCGATCATGCTCCGGTACTCTGTTTCATCTGCATCCGAGTCTTCCACTTCCGGCGTGCTATCCTGAATGTGTGTCCTGGTTCCGGTTAAGCTCTCGAGCTTTGTTCCTGGATTTAGCGGGGTGGAGACCGTGTATGCATTTGCCATATTGAAGCGCTCGAGGATTTTCTCTATATAGGTGGCTTGGTTGAGAGTAATCTGACGGGGTAGTTGAACGATTTGGACACCAAGAAAGTAGTGAGCTCTTCCTAGATCCGTAACGGGAAATTGTTTTGCTAACATAGCTTTACCTTTGTCCACCATTGCCCGGGGTCCAATCCACAGCACATCGTCGACCCAGATTAGTACCCAACAATAGGTATCACTTTCTGCATCCTTTTTCAAATATACCGCATGATCGTTCTTGCTTTTTGTGAACCCGCATGTGCCTACCAAATGCCTATCCCACTCTTGATTCCAAATCCTACCGGACTGCTTCAACCCATACAGCCCTTTCAACAATTTGCAGACCTTTTTCTTTCTTGCACTACTACCACTAGCACCTTGAATATTTTCCTCAACTGTCAACCCCTCCGGAATTTCCATATAAATTTCCTCCTATAATTTTCCGAGCAGATATGCGGTCTTGATATCAGTTTGATCGATCTCATAATTGCGGGCAGCTGCGAGTGCGAGGATAATACGGAGGGAGGTGAGTTTGACTACCGGTGCGAAGGTCTCCAGATAATCGATTCCATAGCGCTGGGTAAATCCCTTCGCAACTAGGCGAGCCTTATACCTAATAACCTCGCCCTCAGCACCTCGCTTGACTCGAAATACCAAACGGCATTTTACCGCAGTTCGACCTCTAGGCAAATCGACGATTTCCCAGGTTCCGTTATCGGTAATCGATTTCAGCTCGTCAGCGATAGCGATATTCCACTCCGATGACATAACTGAGTTTACGGCTTCAGCATACGAATCGGGTTCGTCTGAGTCTAGCGACTCAGATGTGGTAGCAAGAAAAGCCTTGTGATGGTATCGGGTAGATGTAAATTTACCAGCGTTTTCTCGGCGGGGTCTGAAGGAGGCTTGGGTACGAGTAATTGAACTGCTAGATTTTTCAAGCCCGTTCTCATCATCTGACTCTGAGCTGAATTGAATTACCTCTTCAACTGGCGTATTTTCCTGTATCTTCAAGCCTGTGTTCTCTGCTTCTCCATGTTTCAAGTTGACAATACGAATATCCCGCACAATCTTAATTTTGCTCCCAACCAGAACTCGGTACTGATTGGTACCTTCGTATCCAAGAACTCGGCATTCCTCTCCATTTTTCTCCCACTTGCTCCGCTTCGCTTTCGGGATATGGGAAAATGCTTGTGTACCGAAAGGAATGAGGTGGGAAAGGTTAGGACGTTGACCGGTCCATAGCTGGTAGGGTGTGGAATTTTTACTGCGGGTTGGAGACCTATTTTTCAGGTAAACGGCAGTCTAGATCGCTTCACCCCAGAGGTTATCGTTCATCTTATTTTCAAGGATCATTGCCTTCGCTCTTCCGATAAGAGTCCGGTTGGCTCTCTCGCTAACTCGATTTTGCTCCGGTGAATATGGAGCAGTTTTCTCGTGAGAAATACCAGAGTTGCGAAGATATGTGGAAAAACTATCGCTAGTGTATTCTCAACCGTTATCGCTTCGGAGAGCCTTGATCTTCCGGTTATGATAATTCTCCACCAACGCCTTATATTCCTTGAATTTGGAAAATGTCTCGGACTTCTGGTGGATAGTGAATACCGTAGTATACCTGGTGTGGTCATCAATAAACAGAAGAAAATAACGAGCACCACCGAGTGAGGGAA